>JFJP01023942.1_pt1 | contig 23410 bp, 24 predicted proteins | sample 431651 | NCBI WGS metagenome assembly JFJP01 (sample SAMN02602958, study PRJNA72255) | Microbial mat metagenome, whole genome shotgun sequencing project. | biome: fresh water; feature: sink hole; material: water; isolation source: purple microbial (photo- and chemosynthetic) mats found in...
TAATTGAGTTATCTACATGTGATTCTGCTGCAAAGTGGATAACACCCTCTATGTCGTATTCAGTAAAGATAAACTCTACAAGTTCACGGTTGCAAATGTCACCTTTTATAAATTTGTATCTTGAGTTTTGTTCACACTCTTTTAGGTTTTCTAAGTTCCCTGCATAAGTTAGTAAGTCAAGATTTACGAAGCTGTAATCTGGGTATTTTTCTAGGAAATATGGCATAAAGTTACTGCCTATAAATCCTGCTGTTCCTGTTAAAAGTATTGATTTATTATTCTTCATCTGTTATCTCATTTTTAGTAATATTAAGCTTGCAATTGAATTGAGCTCTATCAGTTTATTGATGATTATTGCAATATTCATTTAACTACTATTTCTTTCATCATTTCAAGCTCCCTTTGAAGTTCTTCATATTCTTCTTTTTTTCTTTGGATAAATTTTTTAGTGAGTGTGATTTTCTCTTCTAGCCCTTGTTGGGTTAGGAGATATTTGTATTGTTTTTTATTTTGATTGCTATAAAAGCTTTCAACTTTAAGTAGTCCTTTTTTACTAAGTGCTTTAAAGATATAGTTTATTTTTCCTATACTATATCCAAGCTCATCTGCTAAACTTTTTTGAGTAGTAGCAGGTGTGATATTTCTTAAAATTGTAAGTTGAAGCTCTTCTAGTGTCAATTTATAGTTTCCAATTATGTTTTATATTTTGATTCAAGCCGAATATTTTAGTCGTTTCAAACTTTGAAAGGTGTTAATACTGCTAATTTTGTTTGTGATCAAATTCAGGAACTATATTTTTAAGCTGAGCCAACTTATCATCACCTAACACAAGTGAAGCTATATCTTTATTTAGTTTGTTAATATCATAGTGTGTTTTGCTAGCAACTGTTATTGACTCGTACTTTGTTTTTGCATCGCTCTCATTTATGAGTAATTCCTCATACAGTTTTTCACCAGGTCGAAGCCCGCTAAACTCTATTTTAATATCGTCTTTTCCACTAAGTTCACACATTTTTTTTGCCAAATCGACAATTTTGATAGGCTCACCCATATCAAGTATAAATATCTCTCCACCATTTCCAATAGCACCAGCTTGCAGTACTAGTTCACAAGCTTCAGGAATAAGCATAAAATACCTAGTAATATCAGGATGAGTAACAGTAATAGGTCCGCCAGCTTCTATCTGTGCTTTGAATTTTGGTATCACACTTCCACTGCTTCCAAGTACATTTCCAAATCTCACAGCTACAACTTCAGTTTTTCCACTTAATACATTTTGTGCATAAAGCTCACAAATTCTTTTTGTTGTCCCCATTACATTTGTTGGGCGAACTGCTTTATCAGTTGAGATTAAAACAAATTTTTCAACACCATATTTGATAGCACAATCTATAGCATTTTTTGTCCCTATGATATTATTTAAAATAGCCTCTGCAATGTTATCTTCAACAAGCGGAACATGTTTGTAAGCAGCTGCATGTATAACAATATCAGGTTTATGCAATTCAAAAGTTTTTTCCAATAATTCAAGATTTGAAACTGATTGCATCACTAATTTTGGCTCAAATGCTCGTAATTCTTCAGCTATTTGATATAGATTAAATTCACTATGATCAAGCAATACCAGCTCGCTTGCTCCAAATTCTGCACATTGACGACATATCTCACTCCCAATACTTCCACCAGCTCCCGTGATAAGGATTTTTTTACCAAATATAAATTGTTTTATTGTTGTCTTATCCAAATCTTTTGGATGACGAGCCAATAAATCCTCCACAGAAATCTCTTTAAAATCAGTTTTAAAATCAGAATATGAAGATACAATTTTGATATCAGCAATATTCAATCTTTTAAGCACTTCATAAACTTTCTGAATCCCAACAGTATCATCTAAAATAGCAGCATCAAAGTTCGCACACATAGACTCAAGATGACCAAAAGAGTAAACATCGATATTGTTAACTTTCATACCGTGATATGTATCATCAATTATCACAAGTGGTTTGTATTTTGAATTTGTTTGGCGGAGTGACTTTACTATTGCCATCGCTTTATCCGCACTTGCAATTATCACAGTAGGTATAAAAGCACTATTTTTTAAAAAACTCTCCAAATAAACCCTTTTGCTTATCCTAAAAGCAAAAATCAAAAACAATGATATAAAAAACTCCATCGGAATAATAGATCGTGGGATAATAACATCAAATCCTCTTGCAAAATAGGTTAGCAAGACTAATCCAAGTGAAGAAAATATCAAAATATATATAAGTCTTAAAAGATCATTGATACTAAAATGTCTCCAGCTAACATCATAAATCTTCAAAATATTAAATCCAACAATTCTAAAAATTATTAAAAAAATCCCAGAAACAAACATCCCAGATAAATAACTAGATGAAATTAGAAAATCAAAACGAAAACTAAATGCCAACAAAACAGACAAAATAACAATAAAAATATCAGCCAAGATAAAAAACATTTTTCTTTTTAAATTTGACGGTTTCAGCAATCTCTTCATATCTTTTATTTTTCCTTCTTTTAAAACTTATTCAAATCTTTTTTTACTATCAACAAACTTCATCGCGCCATAAAGCAACACTAAAGATACCAAAAAAGCGATTCCCGTATTTGGGACAAAAACAACGATTCCAAATAGAAGCAAATTCAATCCAATCATAAAATTTGTAACTTTATAGTGACTCCAGCCACTTTGTGTAAGCCTTTGGTAGGCGTGTTTTTTATGAGCAAGACTAAGTTTTTCCCCATTTAATTTTCTCCTTACAAGTGTAAGTGTAGCATCAAACCAAAACACTCCAAACAGCAAAATCCAAATCCACAGATTTGAACTTTCAATATTTGCATAATAAATGGTAAAAATTGCGACATTGTACCCAAGAAGTGTACTCCCAACATCACCCATAAAGATTTTTGCCTTATTCCAATTCCAATACAAAAAACCAAGAACCGCAACTGCTAAAACCAAAAAATGATTTCCTCCAAATAGAGCAAAACCAGCAACTGATAAAAATATGGCTTCACTTCCAGCATATCCGTTTATTCCATCAAGAAAGTTATAAAGATTGATAAACCAAATTATCATAAAAAATGCAAAAATATTTGTCAAAATATGATTTGAAATATCAAAAATACCAAAAGTCAGAGTTTCAAATCCACCCAAGAAGTACAATCCACCCAAAGCTACTATTGATTGAGTAATAAGCCTTATTTTTGGACTTAATTCATAAATATCATCAAGAAAACTAACTATACTTACAACAACGCCAAAAAGTAAAGCATAAAAAAGTGTGGTTTCAATCTGATTATTTAAATAAAGATAAATAAGACCACAAAACCAAGTTATAGCAATAGCAACTCCACCACCATGAGGAGTTGGTACGCTATGAGAACTTCTTTCATTTACGGTAGCTACGAGTGATTTTTTTATTGCATACTCTTTTATAAAATATATAAGAGAGAAAGAGATTAAAAATAAGATTAAATAAACCACTAGTAATGAAACCTGCAAGATACTATGGCAATATAGCTTTCGCCAACTTCATACACCAACCTATGCTCATCGCTCATCCTTCTTGACCAAAAACCGCTTAATTCATATTTTAATGGTTCTGGCTTACCAATACCCTCAAATGGTTCTCTTTTTATATCTTTGATTAGTTGATTTATTTTTTTTAAAATTTGCTTATCTGTGTTTTGCCAATACACATACTCTTCCCAAGCCTGATCGGAAAATATTAAATTCATTCACCCACTTCTTTTTGGGAAAATTTACCTTCTCTTAATTGTTTGATGGATTCTTGCAAATTTCTTGCATTATTTTTATTGCTTAATAAATAGTTTGTCTCTTTAATAGAATTGTACTCGCTCAAAGGTATTACTACAACATTTTCTTTACCTTTTCTATGAATAATCACTTCATCATTATCATTATAAACAGCGTCAAATATAGCTTTAAAATTATTTCTAGCTTCTGTCATACTTACTACTTGCATATTTATTCCTTACATTATTTTGTACACTATAACATACATTAATTTAAAAATTCTCCATCTGCTAGGCTTAATTCTGCTGTATCATCAGTTTAATCCCATCTTCCACACTATATGGATTTCTTAGATTTAGCTTCTCTTTTGTTGTAGTATTATCAACTTCCAAACTCCCATAAAGTCTCTTATGAAATGATGGTTTAACCAGCTTTAATAAACTTTCAAAAAATGGTATTTTTATAAGGTATATTTTTTTACCGAGATTTTTTGCTATTAACTCAATAAGTTTAGATGTGCTTAAAGGCTCATCATCGCTAATTAAAAATATACCATCTTTTTTTTGAGTCATAACCTCATCAACCAAATGACAAAGATTTCCTATATACACCATACTTCTTTTATTTTCTATATGTCCAAAAGGAAGGAGTGGAACTTTATTTACAAGGTTTACAAGATTTTTGATATTTGCTTTAACACCAAATCCATAAACAATAGGAGTTCTTATAATGATTACCTTGAAATCATCAGATTCTAATTCTAAAAGTAATTTTTCTGCTTTTAGTTTACTTTTCCCATATTCATCTTCTGGATTACAGTGTGTGTTTTCACTATATTTATTTGAAGTTTCTTCCCCGTATACTTTTACGGTACTCATAAAAACAAAGTGTTTAACTCCACTCTCTTTTGCTTTTTTTGCTAATTCTAAAGTTTGAGTTACATTTACTTTTTCATATGCTTCACTGCTCTCCCCTTCCATCTGATGCACCAAAGCTGAGAGATGAAAAACTGTATCCATATCACTACAATCCAAACTATTTATATCGTCTCTTAAAAAACTAAATGTTTGTATCTTGTATTTATCTTTGTATTTATTTATAAAGTAGCTTCCAACAAAACCATTTGAGCCTGTGATTAGTAGTTTATGCACAACTTTTAACCTCGATATTTTCAAACTCTTCATGGAGTTTTTTATAAAAATATTGTTGTGAGTATCTATCTTTAATATTTTTTCTACTATTGCTTTTTATAAAACTATAATATTTCTCATCAACGATAAATCTTTCAATTGCCACATAAAGTGATTTTGTATCTTTTGCATCAACTAAGGCGCCATTGTCTCCATCAACTATAATTTCATTACAACCATTAATATTTGTAGCTACAAGTGGTAATCCAAAACTACCAGCCTCAATCAAAACATTTGGTAATCCTTCCCTATAAGATGGCAATACAAATAATGAAGATATTGCAAGATAATCTCTTATATCTTGCTGGAATTTTATATGAAAAATATTTTTATTTGTATCTATCGCCTGTTTGGATTTGTAAGAAATAGGATTTAAATCGCTCTCAAAATCGCCCACCAAAAGTAATTTTAAATTATTGTATTTTTCACTTAATTGCTCAAAAACCAAAATTAACTCATTAATTCCCTTATCTTTTACAACTCTTCCCACATAAATTAAAACAAAATCATCTTTTAAAATATCATATTTTGCTCTCAAAATTCCCTTTTCATCTTCACTATATCTATCTTTAAAATATTGCGTATCCACTCCATTGACTGAGCCATTAGCTATCACTTTTACTTTTTTTTGGGTTAGATTATTTATCTCTTTTACCAAATTTAAACTATTGCAATAAAGATGATTTGAAAATAAATATGTCAATTTTTCTGTTAAAAGCAAGACTTCTCTCTTTATCCCTTTGGCTTCAAGATGAGGCAATCCTACAACACTATGAACTCTAAATGGAACTTGTGCAAAATATGAAGCTATCATCCCAAGTAATCCAGCTTTTGGTGTAAGTGTATATACGATTGATGGTTTTGATTTTAAAAAATGAAAGAACAAACTAATTAAAACTTTCATATCTTTTAGCAAGTTTATTTTCCTATTAAAATCAACAATTTTAATCTTTACACCCTCAAAATTTTCAATATCCTTGATATTATCCCCATTTGAAGTGATTATCTCAACATCATAATAACTTGATAAAAACTTCGGTTGCCCTTTAAACCAAGTCTCCAAAACAATAGGAACAGTCACCAAAATAACCATTCGCTTCATAAATTCAATTCCTTCTTAAGATACTCTTCAACCTCAACAAATGAGATATTTCCAAGTAAATCCAACAATAAACTATTATCAGCAGTTGATATTTTTAATTCATTTTTGACAATATTTTTCGTTCTCAAATTAGCCCCATGATTTTTTAAATACTCCAAAATGCTCCTAATCGATATACCGTTTGATGTACCAATATTTACAACTGGAATATTTTTTACTATAAGTAAGTTTTTGTATGCGTTTACAACATCATCAATATGGATAAAGTCCCTTATTGCATTTCCATTATTTACTATTGTAAGCTCATCTGCTGTTTTATAAACATCGATAATTTTACTTATAACAGAAAACTTATCATCTCCTCCATACATATTGAATATTCTTGCAATTGTAAAGTCTATATTATTTTTAAGACAAAAAATTTCAACCAACTTCTCATTAGCCACCTTTAAAGATGCATGAAGATTTAGTGGTTTTAATTCATCTTTTTCATTACATAAAATATTATTCCCATACACCGAACTACTACTTGTATAGATGATTTTGTTTATTTTTGATTTTGAAAAATAATCTAAAACTTTTGCTGTCACAACTATTGAATTATCAATATATTGTTCCGCACTATCGATATTTCCAAGTTTAGTTGCTAGCTGAAAGTTATTAAAAATGATATTTATCTCTTTATTTTTAAACTCGTCGAGAGAATTAAAACCATCAAGCAATTCCCTTGAGGAGATTAAAATACAATTGTCTATTTGTAAAGATAATTGTTTAGAAAGATTGCTATTTTTCCCTATTATTATGTTAAACATTTTTACCAACAATTTTTATCATTTGCAATAGAAAACTAAATAAATAGTGGATAAATGGTATTTTTTTATCTAAAAACAATATCGACAACAAATACAATGTTTTACGATAGCCCCTATCTGTTCCTCTATTTGAGATTGAATTTGTGTGAACTCTATAATTCAACAAAACCTTATCTAAAAGCTTGATTTTATGATTTTGCGACACTTCTAACCAAAAATACCAGTCCTCCAAAGCTACCAAATTTTTGTCTTCACTAAATCTATAATTGATAGATTGTTTCATCAAAACAGAATTTGTGTTAATATAATTCGTGTAATACAAAATATTTTTATGACTCATAAAATATTTTAATTTATTAAAAATTCTTTGATTATTAAAAAATCCAACATATTTACTATTTCCATCTATTATATTTGCTAAAGAATGTACAAAATCAACATCTTCATGTTCTATAAATCCTAGTTGCTCTTCAAGTTTATTTGGTAGCCAAACATCATCAGCATCCAAAAAAGCAACATATTCACCTTTTGCATTCTCAAGTCCTATATTTCTAGGTCGAGCTGGTCCACCAAAATTTGAATTTAATCTAATTAGTTTAATTCTTTCATCTTTGGCTTCATACCTTTGCACTATCTCAATACTATCATCAGTAGAGCAATCATCTACAATTAGCATTTCCCAATTTTGATATGTTTGAGTTATAACGCTTTTTATTGTTTCTGCTATATATTTTTCACCGTTATAAATTGGTGTTACTATTGTTACTAATGGTATATTTTTAATAACTATTTCCAATTACTTACTCTCAAATTATTAATATATTCTTTGATATTTTTTGTTGGTTTCCAGCCCAAAGCTTCTGTTTTTGCACTCATCACATCAGCTGTCATACGATTTCCTTGTCGCATCGGAAGCATCTCAATAGTCCCACCAAACATCTCAGCAATCTCTACGATTGAGTAAGCTTCTGAGCTTCCTATCCCAAACTCATCACCATAACCATTTTCCCCTACAAGGACAAGTCCATCAATAATATCATCGATATGGGTAAAGTTTCTCTTTTGAGTTCCGGGGCTTACAATTGTAAGATTTTCCCCATTTTTCATTTTCTCTTTAAAAAGAGCAATTAGGGTTGCATATTTTCCAGTTTGAATCTCTCTATCCCCATACACATTATAAAAATATGTGATTGCATATGGGACATTGTACCAAGTACCATAATTCATCACAAGTTCAGTATTAGTCGCTTTTGTCCAAGCATAAGGAGATGCGTTTCTTCCAAGTCCACCATCACCAAATTTTGTAGAGCTTCCTGCATAGAGTATTTTGCATCCAGCACGACGAACAAATTCTAAAACTGCAAAGATTCCATCTTTATTGTACTTCCATACTTTTTCAATATCATCAAAGCTTTGCTCAACCCTTGAATATTCACCAAGATGATAGACCATATCTGGAGTAAAAGTTATTAAAGTAGCTATATCAGAAGTATCTCCTTTAATATATGTGACATTTGCTACATGGTTAGCTTCACTGCCTGTAAAGTAATTATCTAAGCTATACACTTCATAGTTTGGATTTTTTGATAATCTTTCACATAGATGAGAGCCTACAAATCCTGCTCCACCAGTTACTAGTATTTTCTTTTTCATTATTTATCACTCCCAAAAATATCTCTAGTATAAACTTTATCTTTGACATCAGAGAGATTATCTTCTAGTCTATTTGCTACTATCACATCACTTATAGTTTTAAATTCGTCAATCTCTTGTATCACTTTTAAACCTTCAAAATCATCCTCTTTTAAAACTGGTTCATAGATAACTATTTCAATATTTTTGGCTTGAAGTTTTTCTATGATTCCTTGAACTGCACTACTTCTAAAGTTATCACTTCCTGATTTCATTATCAGTCTATAAATCCCTACAACTTTTGGATTAGTTGAAAGAATTTGATTTGTTACAAACTCTTTTCTTGTTTCATTTGAATCAACTATTGCACCTATTAGATTGTTTGGTACATCTTTGAAGTTTGCTCTTAGTTGTTTTGTATCTTTTGGGAAACAGTATCCACCATATCCAAAGCTTGGATTGTTATAGTGGGTTCCGATTCTTGGGTCTAATCCTACCCCATCTATAATATCTTTTGTATTTAATGCAAACTTTTCACAATATGAATCTAGTTCATTAAAATAAGCAACTCTCATAGCAAGATAGGTATTTGAAAAAAGCTTAATTGCTTCTGCTTCAGTGGAGTCTGTAAATAAAACTGAGATACCTTTTTTGAGTGCTCCTCGCTCAAGAAGTCCTGCAAAAATCATAGCACGATCTGATTTTTCACCTACTATGATTCTGCTTGGGTAAAGATTGTCATGAAGTGCGTTACCTTCTCTTAAAAATTCAGGAGAGAAGATAATATTTGTAGTGTTAAACTTTTCATTTATCATTTTTGTATAGCCAACTGGTATAGTTGATTTTATCACCATAGTTGTATTTGGATTAATACTTAAAACATCTGCTATGACGTATTCGATAGACTTTGTATTAAAGTAGTTTGTAGCCTCATCATAATCAGTTGGGGTAGAGATGATAACAAAATCAGCTCCAGTATAAGCTTCCACTTTATCTAGTGTTGCTCTAAAGTTTAGATTATCTTTTTTAAGGTATTCGCTTATCTCTTTGTCTTCTATTGGAGAGATTTTATTTTGAAGCATCTCTACAGTTTGTGGAATAATGTCTAGTGCTACTACTTCGTTGTGTTGTGCCAAAAGTAGTCCATTTGAAAGTCCTACATATCCTGTTCCAGCTATTGCTATTTTATAACTCATTATTATTTACTCTATTTTGTTTTTGTATAAATCTAAAATTTGCTTATTCATAACATCAAGAGAAAAAAAATCTTTAACTCTTTCAAACGAATACTGAGCAAAATTCTCCCTTATAGCATCAGATTCACACATTTTATTGATCTGTTTAACCAAATCATCTATCTCATTACTAAACAACAAACCACCTTTATTATGAACTATTTGCTCTACTATTCCTCCAACGGAACTCGCAATAATTGGAATCTTATACGACATCGCTTCACTTATACTATAAGGCAAACCTTCTTGGTTAGATGCAAAAACTAATACATCAGCAAAACGATATATATCGCTTGGATCTTTTATCCATCCCGTAAATACAACTCTATCATCCAACCCAAGTTCACTAGTTTTTCTTTCTAGAAAAATACGATTTGGTCCATCTCCAACAAGTAATAATTTAATATTTTTATTAAGCTTACCAAGAGAATCAATCAAAATATCTTGTCTTTTTGTTGAACCCAATAAGGCAACCATAGTAAGCCATATTTCGTTATTTTGTTTAATAATTAAACTTTCATTTGTTTTTAATTCGCTGAGTCTAGCTGTATTTGTTGGAATATCTACCCCTGTATAAATTGTAAAAATTTTACTCTTTTCTATTTTTAAAGCATCTATTAATTCACCTTTTATTTGATTTGAATTTGGAATATAAAAATCAATATATTGAGCAACGATTTTATCGATTTTAATTTGAAAATATTTAAATACAGAATTCTTGTAATTTGGTGATATGGAACTTAAAATAGATAATCCAACTTTATTAAACCCCAACTTTTTAGACGCCACAGAAGCAACCAATGTACTTAATGCAGCAGGATAACCCCCATTAATTATTAAAATATTTTCATAATTAACAACTCTCTTCAAGTGTCTTTTTAGTATGAAATAATTAGGTAAGATAGATAAATAATGCCCGAAAAAATTCATCACTTTGACAAATTTATTATATGTATTATTTACAGATTGAGTTAGCTTAAATTGAGACAACTTAACTACTTCATAAGGAATATTTTCAGATATAGCGAACTCAATTATTCTACTGTTTTCACTATTCACTACAATATGCACATCAAATATTTTACTTCCAATCAAATCACATATGAACCTTTCAAGTCCCCCTGGAAAATAATTCTCTGTATATAAAACTAATTTAACCATTTTTTACAACAAACATAAGATAACTAGATATGTATTTATTTTTGGAACTTCTAAATAAAATCGATAAAAGTTTTAAAACTACTTTTATTGGAAATCTCAAAAGAGGATTTTTAACATCATTAGCATTAAATAGTCCGGCTTCAAAACCACCTACATAATCAATAAAAAGCAATTCTTTATTTGATTCACTAATCATCTCTTCCATAAGTTTTTTATCCATCATTGAAATATTATGATTTAAAATTATTTCTGTTCCAGCAAGTTTATCAATTAGAAGTTGACAATAATAATTTAATCCCCTAAAACTTGGAAACCCAATTACTACATAGCCATCATTAGTTGTGTAATCTAAATGTTTTTGAAAAATATCTTTATAATTATCAAAATGCTCCATAAAGCCCAAAGAGATAACCAAATCATATCGTGGCTCTGGTATTTGTGTCAAGAAATCAGCGGTTATAATATTAAATTTATCCTCTGGCACTTCACAAAGTCTTAAATTTTCTATAGTTTTACTAGCAGCAATATCTAAATATTCAAAACCATACACACTATAATTTAATTGCTCATATAAAAAAACCATCCACTTCCCTGGAGCACATCCTATTTCTAAAGCAATTTGATGAGTCTTTGCTTTTGGAACATTCTTTGAAATTGTCTTTGCAATGACTCTATCGTTTTTAAAATCCAAGTTTATTTTATTAGGTAACTTTATCTCACCCCAATATTCTTCCCAGAAACTTTTTTCTGTAATCTCCACCCGTTTACCTTCTTCTATAAAAATATTTTTTAAGATTGTATATCTCTTCCCTTGTAAAACCAAAAATACTAGGCACTACAAGAACTCCAACTATAACAAAAAGTGTGTACAAAAATCCTGAAAATAAAAACTCTAGTATTGTGCTGTTAAAAGATATCACAAACATATCAGATAGCAATATCATAAAAACAAAAAATAATACAGAGTAGATTTGATGCAAAACAAAAGGGGTCATTTTTATGTTTAAAAATTTACTATTAAAATATAACTGTATATTGACACTTATTATTTGAACTAATACCATTTTCCATCCCAATCCTATTGCACCTAAGTTAAAAACATATATCAAGATAAAACTTAAAACAAATCCCAATAAAATAGAGAAAAGACCAATGTTTCTAATAATTTTAGTTTGCTCAGTTACATAAAAAACTGAGCCACTTAATTGTCCATATGTTTGGTGAATTGGATAATATGCCATAATAACTAGTACTAAATAAGCATCTTTAAATTTCTCATCTGTGAATATCTGGATTAAAGCTTCACTCTGAAAAGATATAAAAACAGAAAAATAAGCTGCTATTGCATAAAGCATAGGGATATATTTTAAAAAAAGCTTTTTAATATTTTCCATATCATTTGATTCATAGGATTTAGCAAATTCCCTAGTAATAAGAGGTGTCATAGCACTAGTAAATAAAAAACACATCGCAGCAATCGCGTATGCCAAGCCATAAAAGCCTGTTTGTACAGATCCACTAATTGTTTGCAATAGCCACAAATCAAATAAACCAAAGACTATACTCAAAGTATTAAAAGTAAATAAAGGAGATGAATATGAAATAAACTCTTTTGATAGTTTAAAAATATTTAAATGGGCGCTCAACATTCGTTTTGAGAATATTTCTTTTGATCTAAAAAGATATGAAATAATAAAGATAAATAAAATTAAAGATACATAGTGATAGTAAAAATAGTATGTTAAATCAAGAGAAAAATAATAGATAAAAAATAATAATAATCCCAAAGAGATAATCTTATGGAATATTTTAATTGATTCTACCGATATTGTCAAAACAAATGAATCAGATATATAAATAAAAATCGTTGTAAACCAAACCAAAAAAGCAAATAAAATACCAAAATATACATATTTCTGTGATATATTGGGAAATAAATAAGATAAATAATTGAAATTATCAAGAGCAAAGATTGTTACACTAAGGAAAACAAATAACAAAAAAGCATATAGAAAATAAAACTTTATAAGCTCCACCCTGTCGGTATTTTTAGCAAGTTTTGTAAAAAATGCCGTAGAAGTACCAGCATCAAAAAAACTTATTAACTGTGCGAAGAATTGCTGTATGTATGTAAATTGACCATACGCAACAGGACCGAGCGCTGAAGGAACTATTGCAACTATAAAAATATTGATTATTCCATTTACAATATTGGAAAATAGTTTAATCAAATACCTTTTTCGTAAACTATCTTCCAAGTAGTAACTCATTTTCTATAATGTTGAAAATTGATATAGAACTATCTTCATAAGTCAAATAGTTATATTTAAAGTTAGGATAATATGCCAATGAAGCTAATTCGTTATTTATCATACTCATTCCAAGTTGATTAACATCATCAATATTTATGATTTGTTTTTTAAATTGTTTAGCATATGCGCATGTATGTTTATAAAAAAAATTTAACTCTTTCATTGTAAAAAACAACATTGGCTTATTAAAATATACTGCAAAAGATATAGCAGTTGTCCCTTCATTAATTACAAAGTTTGAGCTTTTAACTAATGATGCAGATTCGTTATGGACAACTTCAAAACCATTAAAATTATTTTTATTTTTAAAAACTCTTGACTTAGGATGTGCGGATATAAGCACTGTCACTCCTAAGCTTTTTTCAATCCATTGAAAAAAATCAACAAGCTTACGATGATAATCATCAAGATTATTATTATATTTGTTGCCAAAAATATAATAATCACTTGCATCCATTACATCAGTATCTAAAAATACGCAATAAGGCTTATTGTATTTATATTCAACAGCATTCAGACACAATTCATAATCTCTTGCATGTGCATGAACTTTTTTGCTATTTTTATCTATCAAAAAAGGGTAGATTAATTCATCTTTTGGTGCACCAGTGATAACTATATCTGTCTTAAAAGTTGTATCGATAAGCTTTTTAATTACTGGTCGAGCTAATGCTTTTAATTTTAAAAATATGCCACAAGGTGAAGATGTACTAGGGATACAACCACTAATATAAGTAACAAATTTTGCTTTTGTAGTCGTTTTAATTTGATTCAATAATGCTACGGCTTCTTTACTTGCCAAATAATAAAAAATATAATCATCTAAAGATAAAGTAGCAGTAATTTTGAGCAGTCCTTCAACAGATGTAGGCTCAAATGTTTTTTCAGTCTTATAGTACTCAATGTCTACATTGCCTTTGTATCCAGGTAGCAGTAACTGATGAGTTTCTATTACAGAAACATCATATCCCTTTTCGCTAAAATATTTTATACCAAAAGATTCATAATCTCTTTGAGTCAATGGTAGCATTGGCATAAATACAATTTTCACAGACTAAATCCGTCATCAACTACAATATTTTGCCCATTTACATATTTGCTCATATCACTAAGCAAATACACTAATGTACCTTTCATATCACTCTTATCAAGCATCCCTTTGTTTAGGCATTGTTCTTTGTATTTTGATAAAAATTGCTCTGGCTGAGCATCCAATATTCCCCCTGGACTTAAAGCATTCACTTTGATACTCATCCCTTTAAAATACTTAGCCATATATTTTGTAAGATGAATCAGACCTGATTTTATAGCTGCATACTCCACTGGCATTGTCATAGGTGTATTTTCATAAACTTCAAATTTTGGAGCAACTACACCATAAATTGAGCTAATATTTACGATATTTCCATATCCTTGCTTTTGAAAGTAAAGTGCAAATTGTTGCGATGTTGTAAAGTATCCACCAAGATTTAATCCAGTATTTTCAACAAAATCACTATATTCCACATCAAAAAAATGCTTTCCATAATTTTTATTTCTAGGATAGGCATTATTCACAAGAGCATCGATTCTTTGATATTTATTATCCAAGTATTGAATACATTCATTTAAAGAATTTTTAGAAGTGATATCTAGCTTTACAAAATCTATATTTGTAGAGTTTAATTCATTAGATAAATCCTCTTGTGCTTTTAGTCCTATCGCTTCATTGATATCTGCAATAATAGCTATGCCGCCATTTTCTATAACAGATTTTACAAACTCTTTTCCAATAAGTCCAGCACCACCCGTGACGACTACTACTTTATTTTTTAGCATCAATTATATTTCCTAAAAACTGGTTTGATTGGATTTCCTACTAAATATTTCTCATACCCTTCATCAACTGCTTTTTTATAAACTTCAAAAGTTTTTTCTAATGCATTTTTAGTTGTCTCTAATTCTTTTTCTCCATGAGCATACGAAAGTGCGATCCAAGGAATAAGTACGCCGTTCTTTATCATCTCTTGAGAAAACAAAGTTCTTAGACCCAAAGAGTTTTCTCCATCATTATCAAAGGTGAGATAATATGGGCTACATTCTATGCCACCAGCTACAAAATTTTTTTCTATTCCGTACTTTACAGCAAGGTCATTCATCATATTGATAAGTTTTGTCCCATATTGCCACATATGTTCAACGACATTGTGCTCACTCATAAATTTCATTGTTTCCACAAAAGCTCCAAGTCCACTCATCTCAGCACCATGAGTTGTTGAAAGTAGAAATACTCTTTCTCTCCCTTCAAACTCTATGCTTCCTAGTTCCATTATCTCTCGTTTTCCTGCAACTGCTGAAACTGAAAAACCATTTGCCATAGCTTTTCCAAAAGTACAAAGATCAGGTTTGATATCATAATAATGTTGAGCACCTTTTAAATGCCAACGAAATCCAGTAATCATCTCATCTAAAATAAAGACTGCTCCATTTTTATGACAAAGTTCTTTTACTTTATGTAAAAAATTATCTTTTGGGTGTTCATTTGCTGCTGGTTCAAGCATCACACAAGCTATCTGATTTGGGTATTCAATAAAAAGTTTTTCTAAACTTTCTATATTATTGTAGTTAAACATTTTTGTATTATCGATATCTTTTTGTGGAATCCCTTTTGTAAGTGGAGTTGACCCTATAAACCAATCATCATAACTAAAAAAAGGCTGTTCTGAACATCTTGCAATGAGTGTTCTACTTGTATAAGCACGACTAAGTTTCACAGCTGCTGTTGTAGCAGTTGAACCATTTTTTGTAAATTTAACCATATCAACACTATCTATCATATCCACTATAAGTTCGGCTGCTTCTAGTTCTATTAAACTAGGTTTTGTTAGATTATTTCCATACTCTATTTGTTTAAATGCAGCTTGATTAACTTGCTCATTTGAATAACCTAAATTTACAGCACGAAGAGCCATACCGTAGTCCAAAAACTCTTTTCCATTCTCATCGTATATATACGCACCCTTACCTCTTTGAAGAATTTGAGGAGCATTGATAGGGTACTGGTCAAACCCTCTACTATAAGTGTGTGCACCACCTGGAATTACTTTTAATAATCTATTTTGATAAGTCATTTATTTATATCCTTTATGTTTCATGATTGCTTCAACCATTACAAAGTCATCTATATCATCAATTTCTAATGATTTATATTTTGGCACTTCATACCCAATTGTATTTTCATGGTAAAAAGTTTTCTTACTCAATAAAATATTAGTTTTTGATATATAAATTGTCCCTTCAAAAAAATAAACATCCTTTATATCTTGTCTTCTTAAAACTTTCATCTCTTTATTTTCATATCCACAAATAAAATTTTCCATATCTTTAGTAACTAAAAATGAAGGATTTTGATCTTCCGTTTTACAGATGCCAACAATTGAATCCGCACCAGAATCAAATAATATTTCAATTGCCCTATCTATATCACTTGGTTCCCTTAAAGGTGAAGTTGGTTCCAAAAGTACAATATAATCAAATTCTTTATTTTGCTCATTGTTATAATAATCTAACGTGTGCTTAATAGCATCGAATGATGTCGCCGTATCACTTGCCAATTCATCAGGTCTTAAAAAAGGCACATTAGCACCATACTGATTTGAGATATCAGCTATCTCTTGGCTATCTGTTGTAACCATCACTTCATCGAGATATTTACTTTTTAGTCCAGCTTCTATACTCCAAGCTATAAGTGGCTTCCCACACAACTCTTTGATATTTTTTTTCGGTAGTCCCTTGCTCCCACCTCTTGCTGGGATAATGGCTAAAAAAGTTTTATTTTTATACATTAAAACACCTCGTAATATTCACTATTTGCTTTTTCAAACTCTTCCAATCTTCCAATGTCAAGCCAATACTCTCGTATAGGAAAGGATATGCTTTTTTGTCCATCAACTATAATCTTTTCAAAAAGTGTTGGCATATCAAAATATTCATTTTGAGGTATGTATTTTAGTGACTCAGCACTTAATACATACACACCGCCACTCACAAAAAAGTTATGCACCGGCTTCTCTTCTATACTTTTGATATCTATCCCATCAACATTGACAACACCATAAGGGACTTGAAAGTCATATTCTCTCACTCCCATGGTTGCCATTGAATTGTTTTGTAGATGGTAATCCATCATATGTTCAAAGTTGATATTTGTAAGCAAATCCCCATTCATCACAAAAAATGGCTCATAAAGTTTTTCTCTCATCAAACTTAATGCCCCTGCAGTTCCCATTCTTTTTTCTTCGTGAACATACTCTATATTTACACCAAAATCTCTACCATCCCCAAAATACGCCTCAATAATCTCTGATTTATAACTCACACTTAAAATAATGTCATTAAACCCATACTTTTTAAAATTTAAAATAATTGTTTCAAGTATTGGTTTATTTCCAACTTTTAACATAGGCTTTGGAGTATTTTTTGTAAGTGGATAAAGTCTAGTTCCTAATCCGCCAACCATTAAAACAACTTTATTTGATTTACTTTTTGATTTTAGTAGTCCATCAACTTCTTCAATGCCCACAAGTTTTCCATCACTATCTATAATAGGTATCTGATAAAGCTTTTTTTCAATAGCTATTTCTAATATTTTCTCTTTTGTATCTTCAATTTTACAAACTGTTGGTGTGCGAAAAATAATACTTTCAATGCTGTCACTAAGTGACAAATCCCCAAGAAGACCCCTTCTGATATCCCCATCGGTTAGTGTCCCAATTAGTTTTTCATCTTCCCCAACTACAAGAGCTATCTGCATCGCACCATATTCAATAATTTTTAATGCTTCTTTTATTGTTGATGTTGGTTTTAATAATATATTTTTGTAGTTTTTCATTGGATTTCCTTCAAGTCATAAAACGATTTTTTTAAAATACTTTCTAAGTCAACTTTTTTGATCTCTTCAATAATTCTTTTACTTGCACATCCATCACCATAAGGATTTTGTACATTTTTGAGCAGTTCTTGAAACTCTGATGAATAAAGTTTTTTAAATGCGTTAATAATCTCAACTTTGTTTGGTTCACAATCAATCACACTAGAAGCTTTTATTCTACCTTTTTGTCGATCTCCAATATTTATAGTTCCTATTTTAAAACTAGGAGCTTCTGCTAATCCACTCGAACTATTACCCACCATTGCATCTACAAATTGTAAAGCACTTAAATATCGCAGTTGTCCTAAAGATGTAAATCCAACCGATTTATCGAAATTTTTAGCAACATATTCATCAATCATTTGATTTATCACTCTTCCATCTGTATCACTATTTGCTTTAGTAAATATTATATTTGTCTCTTCAAGTTCATCAATAACATTAAGTAGCTCTTCGAATTGTTCTTTTGCTGTACTGTTTTCTAAAGTTACTGGGTGAAAAGTCACTAAAATATTTTTTTTATTTAGTTTAAAATCTATCGATTTTTCAAATTCATCTTTTGTTAAAAGTTTTAATCTTTTGATATTTTCAATTCCCATGCCACCTACATTAAAAACTCTATTTGGATGTTCACCTAGTTGAATAACTCTATTTTTATATTCTTCTGTGGCCACAAAATGCAAGTGAGACATTTTTGTAATACTATGACGAATGGACTCATCAAAAGCACCTTCAGTTGTTTCTCCACCATGAAGATGAACAATAGGAATCCTAGCTATCATAGCAGCACTTACGGCACTAAAAATTTCATATCTATCACCGAGAACTACAACAATATCTGGTTTCAATTCTTCATAAGCTTCTGCAAAACTTATCTGAGCCAATCCCATAGATTTTGAAATACCAATTGCAGTATCAGATGATATTAGCATCTCTATTTTTTTATCAATCCTAAAATCTTTCTCTATCTCTTTATAAGTAAGTCCAAATTCAGGGCTAAGATGCATTCCTGTAACTATAAGTTGAAGTTCAAGTTCATTGTCTGCTTCTATTTCTTTCATTAGCCAATAGAGTAACCCATATTCAGCTCTTGTTCCAGTTACTACACATATTTTTTTCATATCAATTCATCTTCCATGTAGTCTCTTTGAGCCATAATTCCTACTATCTCATCCCATCGCATAGGATTTATTCCATTGCCTGGTCTCTTAACTGTCATATTTTTTTCACTTAAAACTTCACCCTTCTTGATATGACAACTAGCAACAATCGATTTTCTAGCGATTTGCATATTTGGTATTTCACTCTTTGATTGTTTTTTAATGCTGCTTCCAAGTGCTACTTCTATACTTCTTATAGCTTTTACCATAGCTTTTAGCTCACATGGTTCTAAACTTGCCTTATGATCTGGTCCTTCCATAGTTTTATCTAAAGTAAAATGCTTCTCAATGACACTTGCCCCCATAGCAACTGCTGCAATATCCACTTCTATCCCTAAAGTATGGTCACTATATCCAAAAGCAATATCAAAAGTATTGCCAATAGTTACCATAGCTTTTAGATTTACATCTTCCATAGGAGTTGGATACATAGTGTTTGCATGAAGAACTGTGATATTTTCTTTTTTAGTTCCAGAACTTATCAGAACATCTAAAGCATCTTCGATTTCTCCAATATCTGCCATCCCTGTTGATAAAATTACTTCTTTATCCAGCTTTCCAATATGTCTAAGATATGGTAAATTTGTGATTTCTCCACTTGGTATTTTAAATATTTCAAGTCCGAGAGTCTCTAAAAGCTCTATACTATCATGGTCAAAAGGTGTTGAAAGAAACATAATATTCTTATTTTTACAATAAGCCATAAGCTCTTTGTGCGTATCCAAATCAAGCTCAAGTTTTTTAATCATATCAAATTGGGACTCTGTTTTATCCGTTGTTTCTTTTTGATAATCTGCCTTCTCAGCATTTTTAGATACAAGTTTTTCAGCTTTAAAAGTTTGAAATTTTACTGCATCAGCTCCACTTTCACTTGCAACATCAATCAACTTTTTTGCAAGTTCAAGCGAACCATTATGATTTACACCTGCTTCTGCTATTATAAATACTTTATTCATTTGACTAAACTCCCAGCTTTTACAAATCCATCTATCTCTACACCTTGTTTTGAAGTGGCATTACTTCCAAAAAAACTATTCTCTTTCACAACCACTCCACCATTTAACACACTCGCTGTTGAAATATGACAATTATCTCCTACAACACAATCATGCTCAACAAGTGCCTTTGTATTGACAATACAATTCTTTCCTATTCTTACATTTGCATTTATCAGTGCATGGTGCATAACAATTGTCCCTTCATCTATATATGAGTGCTTCGAAACATAGGCAAGAGGAGAAATTATTATAGGTAAATTAAAACCTATCTCTTTTAATTTCCCAAATAACTTAACTCTTATTTGATTTGATTTGATTTGTCCTACGGTTATCACCGCATTTTTACAAGTTTTAAAAATAGTTTCCAAATCATCATCACAACCAATAACTTCATAATCTAAAACTTTTTTTCCAATATTTTCTTTAGTATCTACTATTCCAATAATCTCATATTTATTTGTCAGCTCAATTACATCAATAGCACTTCTACAATGCCCACCGCCACCTATTAAAACTATTTTTTCTTTCATTATATAATCACACTACTTGGAATATTTACAACTCTCTCTTCAAGATATTTTGCATTTTTTAAATCTGTTTTTTGACAATCTTTGAACATTTCAAGTTCATTCATAAGTTTCCAAATAGGTCGGCTCATTACACCATTTTTATTTGTAAAGTCCAAAAACTCATTTCTTTGATTTAAGTCATCCAATAAAACAGCTTGAAGCCAATAGTTTGATTTACACTCTCTTGGCTCTTCTATAAAAGTTATATCATTTGTAGCAAAAAATTCTTTATATTTTATTGTTAAATCTCTTTTTGCATCTAAAAATTTCTCTAATTGTTCAAGTTGAGCAACTAAAAGAGCAGCATTAATATTAGGAAGACGATAGTTATATCCTATTTCATCATGTACATATTCGTAAGGGTGTGGGATTTTTGCTGTTGTTGTGATATGTTTTGCTCTTATAGCTAATACTTCATCGTCTGTAACGATTACTCCGCCACCACCTGAAGTGATTATTTTATTACCATTAAAAGAAAATGCTCCAACTTTTCCAAAAGTTCCTGTATGTTTATCTTGATAGTAACTTCCTAAAGATTCAGCTGCATCTTCCACGAGTACTATATACCAACTGTCACAAATCTCTTTTATCTCTTCGATTCTACACGGATGTCCAAAAGTGTGCATAGGTACACAAGCTTTTATTATTTTTCCAGTCGTTTTATTTATACACTTGCTATCTTTGATTTCACAATTTGTTTCCAAAAAGTTTTTAAGAGACTCTGGGCTCAAACCCATCGTATCCAAATCAACATCTACAAATATAGGTTTAGCTCCAATGTAGTTAATAGCATTGCAAGTTGCTATAAATGTAAGTGGTTGAGTGATAACTTCATCATCTTTTTTTACATCAGCTAAAATCAAAGAAATATGAAGAGCTGCTGTACCATTTACCGTAGCTATTGCATACTTACTTCCAACTTTTTTAGCAAACTCTTTTTCAAAAGTATCTACATATTTTCCAACACTTGATACAAACGTAGAATCAATACAGTCATTAAGATACTTTTTTTCATTTCCAATAAATCTCGGTTCATGAAGAGGAATAAACTCACCAGTGCTAAAAGTTTGTTTTATAAAATCAACTATATTATTCAAAGAAATAGCCTCCAATTATGCTTGCAGCATATAATTTCCGGTTCCGAACCTAAAAGAGTGAAACTATTCACTCTTTTTATACGGTTCTCACATCTTCTCGTCAAGATACTTACCAGTTTCTTTATGTCCAAAATCTGGAATCATAGTAAAAAACTCTTTTACAATATCATCTTTTGTCCACGATAAATTTACTTTATAGTTTTTGATTGTTTTTTCAAAGTTATTGAGTTTTTCTTCATCAAATAAAGCTTCATTTTTAATAATTCCTAGATTTTCAAATCTTTCCATATCTAAAGTTTCATTATCCGTAAAAAACTCTTCAAAATCTTTTTCACCTGTTGTATCACTAGTAGTAAATAGACAAGGCCATTTACCTTCTAATGGTAAAGTTTTTGCTAACTCTCTTGCTTCATCTTCAGTTTCACATAAATAAGGCTCAATCCCAAGATTTTTGAGATATTTAACAGCGATATCAGCAAAAGTAATAAGATGCAAATTTTCACTGAGCTTAGGGAAAAATATATCTCTATTGTCTCCAAAGATACAAGACATCAAACAAAGTTCACCACTTTCTTGTGGAGTTACAAAATATCTTTTTATATCATTTGGTGCAACGATTGGTTGATTTTTTTGAATTCTTTGGTTAAAACCATGGAGTAAACTTCCATCACTAAAAGCAACATTTGCAAATCTAGCCATTGAGACATCTATTTGTTTTGATTTTCTCATAACAAACATCTCCATGATTCTTTTACTCGCACCCATCATATTGACTGGATTTGCTGCTTTATCTGTAGATACACAAAAATATTTTTTAGTTCCATTGTCGATAGATTGTTGCAATGTTTTATCTGTGTTAAAAACATTTGTTTCAATCATTCTCATAAGTGTAAATGGGTCTTTTTCACTTCTTACATGTTTTAATGCAGATAAATTTAATACATAATCATATTTTCCATCTGCTTTTATAAAAGCATCATATTCTAAGCTTCCAATATCAAGTGCAAATGTAGCAAACTCTCCATCAATATATCCAAAACTGCTTCGTATGTCTCGAACCAACTCAACCATATTATTTTCAGAAATATCAACAACATGAAGCTTTTTAGGATTTCTTTTAAAGATCTCTTTTGTCACGGCTTGTCCTATTGAACCAGCTCCACCTATAACTAGGAATGTTGAACTTGATACAATTTGTAAAAGTTCTTTTTCATGATTTTTAATATCTTCACAAAAAAGTTCTTTTGTTCTACATATTAAATTTAAAATTCTTGACATTATTATCTAATCCCATATTTTTCCAAATACCACTCAATAGTCTTAACTATCCCGCTATCAAAATTCTCATCTGCTTTCCAGCCAAGTTCAGTTTCAAGTTTTGTAGCATCTATTGCATATCTTCTATCATGTCCTGCTCTATCTTCCACAAAAGTGATAAGTTCTTTGTATGAA
>JFJP01012253.1_pt1 | contig 23407 bp, 28 predicted proteins | sample 431651 | NCBI WGS metagenome assembly JFJP01 (sample SAMN02602958, study PRJNA72255) | Microbial mat metagenome, whole genome shotgun sequencing project. | biome: fresh water; feature: sink hole; material: water; isolation source: purple microbial (photo- and chemosynthetic) mats found in...
TTTTCGGCTTTCAATGCCGCGCTTCTTTCCCGCGCTTCAGCCTGTTGACTGCTCAATTCGGCGCGTTCTTCAATTTTTGCTTCCGCTTCCTTCAAGGAAACTTGCGCCGCAACAACCTGCTCCTCCAAATTACCAATTACCAATCTCTGATTACCAATTGCCAATAACTGATTTTTCAGCGCTTCAAGTTCCTGCTCCAACTTTGCCTTTTCCACTTCAATTTCACGCAAAAGCGGCTGACGAAGTTCATTTTGTTCGTGGAACTTTTGTGCCGACTGTTCGAAGGCTTCCAAATCTTTGCGCGCTTTTTGCCATGCCCTGTAAGCGGATTCTATTTCAGCAGCGCGGGTTACAAGGTTGGTGTAGGCGGCGCGTTCTGAACTTTTTTCGGCAAGGCGCATTTCAATAGTTTTCAACGCTGTTTGCGACCGTTCCAGCGTGGCGAATAGCGTCTCGACCAATTTGCGCTGTTCCTGAATCAACGCCGCGTTCTTGCGGATATTTTCCAGCGCGGATTCCTGTGCCTCTCGCGTGGCTGATAATTGCTTCAGATTATTTTCAAGTTCTACAAGTCGTGACTTGCGCGTGCCTTCCTCTGCAAGTTCCGAGTCGATCTCTGCCACGCGCCCGTCAATTTCCAGCACCTCGCTTTCGATCAGTTTGCGTTTTTTGGCGGTGAGTTCCCTGTAGGTATCCCAAATTTCCAGACCCAAAATGGTACTCAAAACTGCTTTGCGATCGCTTGATTTTCTCTGCGTAAATTCATCTGCTTTGCCCTGCAAAAAGAAAGACGCGTTGATAAAAGTATCGTAATCCAGCCGTAAAGTTTGCTCAATCCGCGCTTGCGTATCGCGGGTGGTTTTCTCTGTCAGCGGCTTCCAACGTTGGACTGTGGACGATTGACCGTTGACCGTACCATCCTCGGTCTTCTGTCCTCCGTCCAGTATTTGGAATTCCAGCACCGTGCTCTTTCCGCGCGGCAAAGTTCGTATCACGCGGAATGTATTTCCTTCGTAGGCAAAGATCAGCGCAACTTCGGCGGCTTTGACATCCAAATTCAAGTTGATTACATCCGCGCTTTTTCCGCGCGCTTCGCCAAACAGAACCCAGGTTATCGCATCCAGCAAAGAAGATTTCCCCGCGCCGTTCTGTCCGGAAATACAGGCGAGATCAAACGAAGAGAAATCCAACTCAACAGGGTCACGGTACGAGAGAAAGCCAGCAATACGAAGGTGAAGGGGAATCATTGAAAATAAATATCCTTGGATTGTTTTATTGTCAGGTAAATTAACGCGTAGCGCGAAGCCAAATTGAAGGGAGTGTCTAGAAAGATGGGCTACACCTGCCCTGGCGGGCGGTGCCAGGGAGAAAACCTTTCACCACAGAGGTCACGGAGTCCACAGAGGTTTTTAAGAGAATTTCTCTGTGACCTCTGTGCGCTCTGTGGTTATATCTTTTACAAGCCCACGCAATTAGACACTCCTAAACAATTGATGATGGATTATAATCCACGCAATATGTTTCAATCTGACATGCCCAACACCCGCCGTCGCATGACCATCCTTGCGGTTATTATTGCAACCATTCCGTGTTATTGCGTTGGCTTTATTGCCCTTTCCATCGCCCCCAATACGCGAATTACGCCAACGCCCACCGTCACCCTCTCTGCCAGCGAAATCTCCCCAACAGTCAGCGCAACCACGGCTGTTTTTACAACCACCATCACCCCCACCTTTACTATCACCAGCACATCCACTGTAACCGTTACGCCAACCGCCACTGTTTCATTCACACCCTTCCCGCCAATTACATTTAGCCCAACATTTACTAACACACCAACTCACACAGCCACCTTCACGGTTACCAATACATTTACGCCTTCGGCGACGTTTACAATTACCCCCAGCCCCACATTCACGCCGACTGTGACCAATACCCCCACCCCTTCCACGACACCCTCCCCTACGTTAACTCCGCTTGGCGCACCGTAGGGACTCTTTTTTTTCACCAAACTCCAGGGTCGAAATTATGAGCGATATTTTACCTTTTCTAAAATCAATGATTTCGGTCGGGGGGCTTTCTGGATCTGAAACGCCCATAGCGAATCTGATCGAAAAAAAATGGGCGCCGCTCGTCGATCAGATCAGCCGCAGTAGACTCGGCTCCATTCACGGGCTGAAAACTGGTTCTGGTTCTGATAAATTATCCCGCCCCTCAGTTTTGATCGCCACCCACATGGACGCCATCGGCTTGATGGTTGTCCGCATTGTGGATGGCTTTTTGTATGTCACAAACATCGGCGGTGTGGATGCGCGGGTTCTGCCAGGTACGCCTGTCATCGTCCATGCTTCGGGAAATGGGGCGCAGGAACTCTATGGCGTGGTGGTCATGCCGCCCGCCAATTTACTCCCCGAAGGAAAAAGCGCTGGCGCAATTGCTTTGCAATATCTTTTAATTGACACGGGACTAACGCCAAAGGAAGTCACGAAGCGCATCCGCATCGGCGACAGGGTTTCTTTTGGAACAGAACCAGTTGAAATGTCTGGTGGATGCGTGAGCGGGCACTCGCTCGACAATCGCGCATCGGTCGCCGCGCTCACCATCTGCCTCGAAGAACTGCAAGCTAAATCACATATCTGGGATGTTTGGGCGCTGGCTTCTGTTCAGGAAGAAGAAACGCTGGCGGGGGCGTTCACATCCACCTATCAAATTCGCCCGACAATTGCAATTGCATTGGATGTAACCTTTGGCAAAGGCACAGGCTCCACTGATTATTCAACATTTCCCATTGGCAAAGGCGTAACGCTGGGCGTGGGTCCAAGTATGCACCCGTTTTTGCACAAGCGTTTCAAAGAAGTTGCCGAGCGTGTGGAAATTCCCGTCAAAGATGAAGCCATGCCTTCAGCCTCTTCAACCGATGCCGACGCCATGCAATTGACCGCCGAGGGCATCCCAACCATGCTGATCAGTATCCCTGAAAGATACATGCACACGCCTGTTGAGTTGGTTGCCTTGAAAGATATTCAACGCGCGGGACGTTTGCTTGCTGAATTTGTCGCTTCACTCGAAGCAGATTTTATGAATAAGATTGCCTGGGATTAATTATGTCGTTGCGAGGGTGTTCTTGCTCTTTGCTTGAAATAACCTCCTCATGAATGGGGATTGCTTCGTCGAGCTAAAGCCCTCCGCGCAATGACATAGAAGAGAAACAATATGCTTTCAATCGGTCAACCGCAAATTAAACTGCTCGAAAAATTATGCAACGCAATGTCCGTCTCTGGGGCTGAAGGTGAAGTGCGGCGTATTGTGTTGGAAGAAGTAAAACCCTATGCCGACGAAGTCAAAGTGGATGCGCTCGGAAGCGTGCTGGTTAGAAAAAAAGGTGCTTCGACTTCGCTCAACACGAAACCATTGCGCGTGTTGCTCGATGCCCACATGGACGAAATTGGCTTCATGATCGTACACGATGACGGTGACGGCTTTTTTCAATTTGAAACTGTCGGCGGCATTGATCCGCGCCACCTGGCGGGCAAGCAGGTCATCGTTGGCAAAGATCATGCCATTGGCGTGATTGGTGCGAAGCCAATCCATTTGACCACTGCCGCAGAACGTGAACACACCATCGAAGTGGACGCGATGCGAATTGACCTAGGTCCCGAAGGCAAGGCAAGTGTCGGAGACCGTGCCACTTTCGCTACGAAATTCAAGCGCGTCGGTCCCTCCATCATGTCCAAAGCCATTGACGACCGCATTGGGGTGGCGATTTTGATCGAACTCCTGAAACATGCGCCAAAGAATATTGAGTTGTGCCTGTCATTCAGCGTGCAGGAGGAAATTGGCTTGCGCGGCGCGAAGGTTGCGGCGCATTACTTTGAGCCTGATCTCGCCATTGCCGTGGATGCTACACCTGCGCGCGATCTGCCCGACTACGAAGGAAAAGAAAATTTCACCTACAACACCAGGCTTGGGTTTGGTCCCGCCATTTACATGGCAAACTCATCCACGCTGGATGATCCGCGACTGGTGCGTTTTTTGGCAGAGACTGCCGAGAAGAACAAAATTCAATATCAATTCCGCCAGCCTGGGGGCGGAGGCACGAATGCAGGCGCAATTCAACAATCTCGGGCGGGCGTGCCTGTGGTGTCGGTCTCTGTTCCGCACCGTTACACCCATTCGCCGATCAGCGTTTCGCGGGTTGAGGATTGGAAAGGTACGTTGAATTTATTGCACATCAGTTTACAGAATATGACGCATGACTTGGTGAAATCCAGGTAACTGTTACCTTTGAGGTTTTTTATGAATGGATTAATTGCTTTACTCGGTTCTGGTGAATATCTCCCCGTAATGGATGATGTGGATCGTTATCTGCTTGCCAACTGCGGGGCAAATGGGCGCAAGCCATGCGTAGTGTGCCTGCCAACTGCGGCGGGTCAGGAAGGCGAAAAGAGCATCTTGCGCTGGTCAAAGATGGGGGTGGATCACTTCACTCGCCTCGGCGCAAATGTTCAGGCATTGCCTGTCATTGACGCAAAATCAGCCAATGACCCCAATTATGCCTCGGTGGTGGAAAACGCGGATGTTGTCTACTTCTCAGGCGGGAACCCAAGCCATCTGTACCAAACCATGAAAGACAGCCTTGTTTGGAAATCTGCTCAAAAGGCTTGGGCAAATGGCGCGGTGTACGCGGGCTGTTCCGCTGGCGCGATGATCCTCGGCACCGAAATGCCCGATGTTCGCGCGGCAGGAATCCGCTCCACAATTGCCTTTGGCATCCTGCCCATTTCATCCCTGCTGCCGCACTTTGACGCAATGCCTTTGTTTGGTAAACCGCTGATCGCCACCCTCCGCCGCCGACTGCGGGACGGCGAGATCATGATCGGCGTGGACGAAGACACAGCCATTGTCGGAAGAGTAAACGAAGAATGGACTGTGATGGGAAAATCCAACGCGCATTTCTTCACAAAAGATGAAAGCAGAACCTACGCCACAGGCGAAAAATTTACACTCAAGTGACAGTCACTTCAACGAGGTATTCATGAAGCAATTGCTCAAAACATTAACAGAAACCTTTGCGCCTTCGGGCTATGAAGATTCTGTCCGCGAGATTATTTTGAAGGAAGTCAAACCGCTGGCTGATGAAGTCCGCGTGGACGCGCTGGGTAATTTGATCGCCCGCAAGAAGCCGTCTGCTGGCGCAAAAAATCCAAAGAAAATTATGCTCGCCGCGCACATGGACGAGATCGGAATCATCGTCAGCCACATTGATAAAAAAGGTTTTGCGCGTTTCACCAATATTGGCGGCGCTTTTGGCAGATACACACTTGGGGCGCGAGTTCGCTTTTTGAATGGCGTTACAGGCATCGTTGGATATGATCGCCTGGAGCAGGTTGATAATATTCTGCCGCTCAACAAAATGTATATTGATGTGGGCGCCACCAGCAAAGAAAATTGTCCCGTCAAAGTGGGTGATGTCGCCGCATTTGATCGTACTTTTATTGAGATGGGCGACCGCCTGGTTGCCAAATCGCTGGATGACCGCGCGGGTGTGGTGACGCTGATTGAGACTCTGCGCGCGATCAAATCCACGCCGAATGATTTGTATTTTGTGTTCACCACGCAGGAGGAAGTCGGTACGCGTGGCGCAGGCACGGCGGCTTTTGGGATTGACCCTGAAATTGGAATCGCAGTGGATGTGACCCCCACAGGCGATACCCCCGCATCTTTGAAAATGGTCATGGAACTTGGCAAGGGACCGTGCGTAAAATTCCGCGACGTGGGCATGATATCCGATCCGCGTGTAGTGGATTGGATGATTAAAGCGGCAGAGAAGGCAAAAATTCCATATCAACGCGAAGTGCTTTTGATCGGCAGTACCGACGCCCGTGAAATTCAAATTTCCCGTGCCGGTGTGATGACGGGCGCGCTGTCCATTCCCTGCCGTTATGTCCACTCCGCTTCAGAAATGGTGGATATCAACGATTTGAAGAATTCGGTGAAGTTGTTAACAGCGATGTTGAGCAAGCCCGCTGTATTTTAATTGGGGATACATGCAAACAAAAAGGGTTTGGCGATGAAAAGCCAAACCCTTTTTGTTTTAATCTTGTCGTATTTTTATTTTTCTGTATCTTCTTCTTTCTTTGCCATGCCAGAAAGAATCATTGCCACGCCTGCTCCGAGAGCGAACATGCCCATTGAACCCGCGCTGGAGTAATTTGTCAGACCAACCAGCAGTCCAAAGAAACCAAGCGCCAGCGCAACCTGAACCTGCCAGACGGCTTTTTTGTAGGCATCCATTGTAAAACGCCCAACGCTAAATCCCAGGACAATAAAGCCCAGTGCGCGAATCACGTACCCAATAATCGAAAGAACTCCTGTGACTTGTTCCATTTTGAAACTCCTTTTTGATTTATTCGACCTTTTGCATAAGTAAAGCGTTGAAAACCACAAAGTCACCAAGGCACTAGGTCACTAAGTTTTTTTCTTTGAGTCTTCGAGACTTTGTGCCTTTGTGGTCAAAAATGGACTTTCGCAAGCGGTCTATTTCAACCAAGCCCATAAACACCAAAACAAAATCATTCCGATCCCGATCCCGAACCTTGCCAAAAATGACCAGCCCCAGCCCGTCATCCATGCCTTGGTGTTGTCGAATGCGGCTTGTTTGTCTTTGATCCGCCGCCACTCAGCGAGGAATAAGCCAACCGGCGAAGCAACCATGCCCGCCAGCGGGGTGAGAAACAGGCTGAAGATAATTCCCGCCGCGAACGAAATGATGATCGAACTCCAGGGAATATTCTTGTCGAGCATGTGTTTGGCGATGATGATGTTGTCTACGACATTGCCGCCAATCATCAAGAGCGTAATGACGACGAAGATCAACCAGCCGCCCCAGGTCATGTTTCCGGCAATTGCCTGAATGATGGCGTAGATCAGCGTTCCGATCCACATCACGGTTAGACCGGGGAAGACGGGAATGACCAATCCAAACAAACCCGCCAACAGGGCAAGGAAGGTCAAGATTTCCAGAAGTGTTTCAAAATACAGTTTCCAAAATTCGGGGTCGGTCATGGATGCCTCGTTATAAGGTGGCAGTCACTTCTAAAGTGACCGCCACCTTATGCTTTACTTGATCACATCAATTCCGCCCATCCACGGGCGCAAAACTTCGGGGATCACAATTGAGCCGTCGGCTTGTTGATAATTTTCCATGACCGCGATCAGCGTGCGCGGCATCCCCAAGCCTGAACCGTTCAGCGTATGCACGAATTTTGCCTTGCCGCCATCTGTTGGGCGATATTTGATATTCGCGCGGCGCGCCTGAAAATCGGTGACGTTTGAAACGGATGAAACTTCCAGCCATTCGTCACAGCCTGGCGCCCATACTTCGAGATCGTAGGTCATCGATGATCCAAAGCCGACATCTCCGCTGCACAACTGTTTGACGCGGTAGGGAATACCGAGCAGGGCGCAGGTTTCCTCTGCGTCTTTCACCATCTTTTTCAGCAAGCCTTCTGATTCCTCGGGCTTGCAATACATGTACATTTCCACCTTGTCGAATTGATGCCCGCGCTTGATGCCGCGCACATCGCGTCCGGCGCTCATCTTCTCGCGGCGGAAGCAGGGGGTGTAGGCGGTGTACAACCTCGGCAGGGTTGCCTCTTCCAAAATCTCGTCCATGTGCAAGCCGGTTAATGGAACTTCGGCGGTTGGCACAAAGTAATAATCTTCTTCGTGGTCTTTGTATAAATTGTCTGCGAACTTGGGCAGTTGTCCCGCGCCATAAACCACCGCGCTTTTCACCATGAACGGCAGGTATTTTTCCTCATAACCCTGGCGGATGTGCAGGTCAAGCATCCACGCGATGAGGGCGCGTTGCAGGCGCGCGCCTGCGGCTTGTAAAACGTAAAAGCGCGACCCCGTTAATTTTGTGCCGCGTTCAAAGTCGAGGATGCCAAGGGCGGGTCCCAAATCCCAGTGCGGCTTGGGCGCAAATTCAAATTTGCGCGGATCGCCAATTGTGCGGATGACCAGATTCTCGCTTTCATCCACACCGTATGGAACCCGCGCATCGAGGATGTTTGGAAGTGAGGCGGTGAGCGAGTTTAATTCAGTTTCGACTTCAGCCACTTGTTTGTCGAAGTCTGCGATCTTGTCGCCGACCACGCGCATCGCTTCAATCTTCGACTGTCGGGCTGTTGCCTCTTTCATTTGCCCGATCTCTTTTGAGACCGTGTTCCGTTCTGCTTTAAGTACCTCTACTTGACCGAGAAGTGTGCGGCGCTTTTCGTCCAACTGTAGAATCGAGTCCACAGCAGACGTTTCCATTTGGCGGTCTTTCAACGCCTTGCGGACGACATCAGGTGTTTCGCGAATAAGATTTATATCCAACATGTTGCACCTCCAAGTGCATTTAATAGAATACGCCCCAGTCCATTGCAGGACGAGGGGCGTCTCGTGGTGCCACCTGCTTTTATAACGGGCGCAACCCGATTCTCTTACGGTGACGCAAGATGTATCTTGCGTTACACCCCTGCGAGAATAACATTGGCGAAGGGGATTTCATCATCTGGCTGGTCGTCTCGCACTACCCGACGACTCTCTGAACAGTTGCATGATTACTTGTCTTTGCGCTAGCCTTTCTAGTTGCGAAATTATACCCTCGCAGGGAGGGATGTCAAGAAAGATAATATGTCATTGCGAGGAGGGGTCTTGTTTTTTCCGACGACACTTGCGCCGCACGCCAGTGCAGGTGAGCAATCTCATGTTGTTAGGAGACCGTTTCGGCAGAAAACAAGAGCGCCTCGCAGCGACATGTTCATAATTTAGTACAATCAATGTGGAGGATGATATGCAGGCATTCATTAAACAACCAAAACGTATCCCGCTTTTTCTCAAACTTGGCATTTTGATCTCAGAACGCATTACTGGCAAGACCATGCTCCCCGCGCGGATTTTAGCCTGGTATCCCAAAGCCGCCATTGGATCAGGCGTGATGGAGGCTTTGGTCGCGCACGAAGATGGGGAAATGAATCAGCGTATGCTCAAACTGATTCGTATGACCGCATCACATGCGGTGGCGTGTCCCTTTTGCGTGGATATGAATTCTTATGAGTATCGTGACGTAGGAATTACAGACGAGGAATCCGAATCTCTGCGCGGTGATTTCGAGCAGGTAAGCACCTTTTCTGAACGCGAGAAATTGGCAATTGCCTACGCCCGCGTCATCTCACAGACGCCGCTGAAATTTCAACCCAATTTAGTCGAGCGGGTCAAATCTGCTTTTACCGAGCGCGAATTTGTAATTCTCGCCAGCACGGCGGCGCAGGTCAACTACTGGGCGAGATTAATTCAGGCTCTGGGCATTCCGCCTGCTGGGTTTGGGGAGTGAAAAAACAAAAAGACCTCCGAGACATTCAACTCGAAGGTCTTCAAGTTACTATTTACCAATTACCAACCTACTTCCCCATCTTCTTCCGCATCGCCTCAGTCAAGGCGGGAACAATCGCGAACAAGTCGCCGACCACGCCATAGCGTGCCTGGCTGAATACGGGCGCATCGGCATCCTTGTTGATGGCTACGATGACTTTTGAGTTTCTCATGCCGACAAGGTGTTGAATTGCGCCAGAGATGCCGCAGGCGATGTACAGGTCAGGGGCTACTACTTTGCCCGTTTGCCCAACTTGATGGGCATAGGTGATGTATCCGCCATCTACCGCCGCGCGAGATGCGCCGACTGCGCCGCCAAGCAGTGTGGCAAGTTCACCGAGCATTTCAAAGCCTTTTTGGGCGGTGGCGGCTTCGTCCAAGCCGAGAGATGGGTTGTTCGAAACGCCGCGCCCGCCAGAGACGATGACCGCCGCGTCGCCGATGTTGACTGCGCTTTCAGAGGCGGAGTAGCCTTGCACGGTGGTCAGCGCGTCGGCCCCCTGTGGGTTGGCTTCGCCTTTGGTTAGCGTGCCAGTTTTGCCAGCCACGCGTTCAGGCTTCGGGAAGGCGCGCGCAGGGATGGTTGCCATGACAGGCTTGCCCGAGCAAACGGTTTTCTCTAAAACTTTGCCTTCGTAAATGGGGCGGGTGGCAACCAACTGCTCGCCGTTCATTTCAAATTTTGAGGCATCGGTCAACACGCCCGTTGATAAATCCACCGCAGACATGGCGGCTAACTCACGGGTGCGGGCAGTCGTCGGGAACAGGATCAGGTCGGGGGTGGATGAAGATGCGAGCGCCGAAAGGGTGGAGGCATACGGTTCAGCGCGATAATCTTCCAGCGCGGCATCATCCACCACGATCACTTCGTCGGCTCCATATTCAAACGCGGCTTTTGTAACTTCATCTGTGCCTGTGCCAAAAACCAATGCCACGGCTGTTCCGAAACTTTTTGCGAGTCCAATTGCTTCCCACGAAGCAGGCTGAACCTCACCTTTGAAATGGTCAATGTAAACAAAAGTTTTCATAGCACTTTCTCCGCGAGAATTTTGTCGGCGAGTTTGTCGGCGATCTCGGCTGCGCTTTCGCCTGTGATCATCTCGACGGTTCTTTCCTGGACGGGTGGGTTCATCAACTCGGTGCGGGTGACGACGGGCGCGGCTACGGTGGCGCCGATTTCAGCCAGCGACCAAACCGGAATGGTTGCCTTCGACGCTTTGCGGATGCCCATGAAGGATGGGTAGCGCGGTTCGCCGATACTTTGGACGAGACTGAGCACGGCGGGCATTTTCGCGCTGACAGTTTGCCTGCCTTCTTCGATAATGCGATCAACGGTCACGCTTCCCGCCTCAACTTTGATACTGCCAGCCAATCCAAGCATTGGCCACCCGAGAACGCGGGCGGTTTGCGCGGGGGTTAGCCCTGCGCCGTTGTCGAGCGTTTGGCGGCCAAACATCACCATGTCTGCGCCGCCGATTTTGTTGATAGCCGCCGCCAGCACGCGCGCCGCACCTACGGTGTCTAATTCGGCAAGCGCAGCGTCTGAGACAAGCACCGCGTCATCTGCGCCCATTGCAAGCGCGTGTTTGAGTGCATCTTTGGCTGATTCGGGACCAATGCATAGCGCAGTCACTGTGCCGCCCAGAGCCTCTCTTTGCTGAAGCGCGCCTTCGACCGCATACTCGTCGAACGGGTTGATGACCAACGGCGCGTCCCCCCACGTTACCTTCCCATCCTCGGCTCTTACTTTCGCTTCCGAGTCAGGTACTTGCTTGATACATGCGATGATTTTCAAGATGCTTCTCCTTGATTTGAATTCGTTTTCCACCATAAAGCGACGCCAAGTTTTTTTCTTCTGACACTTCGTGTACTTTGTGGTGAAAGTATTTATCTGCCAAACATGAAAGTCATTACCACTAAAACATCCGCGCCAATTACCGCCAAAAAACCGATTAGACTAAAAAATTTTTGTTCCACTTCCCAGCGTTTGCGGTTTTCCAGCCGTCTCAAAAAGAAATTCTTGAATGGGTAAGGGGTTTTCTCGTTGGTGAGGCTGTTGTAAATATCCTGGTAGTACGAGTCCGTTTTGAACCACAGTTTGTAGGTGTTCGAGAGGAAAAGCAAACTAAATAGTAGGAAGGCGAACACAAATCCGAAGGGAGGTTTGTCGAAATTTGAAAAATTCACTTATTGAATCCGTGTAAAACTGATTAATTTCCCTGTTCGCAACTCAAGCTCACAGGCATGTCCACCCAGTGTGTAGGCTGAAAAAGTATCGCCGTCTTCATTCAATTTGACGCGCGAAAAAGAGGTGCCTGGTTCGGGTTTTTCAGCCTTCCAAAGAATCTCTCCACGCTGGCTGATCAGGTACAGGTTGGTGTCGTTGCGTGGAAATCCGTTTGGGTTCTCCAGAACAATCACTCCAGCGTTGACTTCGATTTTTTTTTCAATACGTGTGTAAATCGCCACAAGATCCATGGGGTTACCTATCCTTACCATTCAAGTTTTCTATTTTCATGCAAAAAACTCCGGTTTGTTGGTCGGTTGATCGAGGGTGTAGTCCATGAGTTTTTATTTTTTGTTCGAATAATTGCATTATATCTTAAAACTATTCAACCAACCGCTCGGTAGGGAGGTGCGATTAGTTGAATTATACACAATGTTAATGCTGGTTTATGTAACATATTTTTGTCGTTTGCATCTACTCATTAAATCAAATTTTTGGAGGTATTGAGATGTCAGACGAAAAAAATCAACCTAAAGTAGTCGTATTCAGCACGCCGACCTGTTCCTATTGCAACATGGCGAAAAGTTATTTCCGCGAAAAGGGCATTAAGTTCACCGATGTTGACGTTAGCCGAGATCAGACTGCTGCGCGAGATATGGTGCGCCGCTCAGGTCAAATGGGCGTGCCGGTAATTGATATTGGCGGGAAGGTCGTCGTTGGATTTAATCGCCCACAGATCAACATATTACTTGGAATTAAATAACCGAAGTTATGCATCGTCGTGAAATTTTGATATAAAAAAGCCCGGCGCGTCTTTCGGATTCGCGTCGGGCTAGGGGATGGGGTGGTCATCCATCATTCTTCCTGGACTCCCATGTTGCTAAGTTCATCCGGGTTGTACTGGGCGACGAATAGATCGGCGCCAGCCAGGGCAAGTAATGCCAAAACGACCACTACTGCAAGTATGAATAACATGTGCAACTCCTTTCTCTATGATAGATACTATAACGACTTTCGAGGCAAAAAGATACATCCCCTAACAGTACTGTAATGAGTCGGCAATACAATTTTGCAAGGTGTGTATCGAAGACGAAAAAAAAGAAAAAATGTTCCCCGCAGAGGTCACTGAGTAAAACCTCTAAAAAGTCTTTGTGGTGAAATATTTGGCATCTTGCATAAGCCAATCGTAGGTCAGGCTTTTAGCCTGACGCTCTTTGAAATTTGATGAATGGCGGGTTGAAAACCCGCCCTACAACTACTTATGCAAGAGGTCTATTTTCTCGTCCATTCTTTTAGGCGCTTTTCTTAATAGTCCGCGCATTTGACAAAACAAGCGTTTGAGATAAAATACAACTCGCACCCACCAGCCGGAGTGGCGGAATTGGCAGACGCGCTACGTTCAGGGCGTAGTGAACTTACGTTCATGAGGGTTCAAATCCCTCCTTCGGCACAAAAAATAGACCCGCATAACGCGGGTCTATTTTTTGTGCCTGAATAGCGGAATATATGTTTCGAGAAGTTGTTGGACGTCCTTGTGATTTTATAAAATTTGATTGGGGGTGGTATAATTGCACTAATAAAAAGCGTTTCCTTCATCTAATGCGGACACGAAGTTTCTCCCCATCTTCGTGTCTTTTTATGTCACTTTGACGCATTTTTTACCATTTAAGGATATTTTATGGCTGAAGAAGATATAGTACCCGCAAACACAGGCAACATCCAGTCCGTTGATATTGATTCACAGATGCGTACCGCGTATCTTGATTACGCCATGAGTGTGATCGTGGCGCGCGCCTTACCAGACGCCCGCGACGGGTTGAAGCCCGTTCACAGGCGTATTTTGTTCGCCATGCATGAACTGGGTATGCGTTCAAACACGGCTTATAAAAAGTCTGCTCGTATCGTGGGTGAAGTGCTGGGCAAGTACCATCCGCATGGCGATTCGGCGGTCTACGAATCAATGGCGCGCATGGCGCAGGATTTTTCCATGCGCTACTTGCTCGTTGATGGACAGGGTAACTTTGGATCAGTGGACGGTGACTCGCCCGCCGCCATGCGTTATACCGAGGCTCGCCTGCAAAAAATGGCTGAGGAAATGCTGGCTGACCTCGAAAAAGATACTGTAGATTTTGGTCCCAACTTCGACGATTCATTGCAAGAGCCGCTTGTCCTTCCTGCGCGTTTGCCGAATCTTTTATTGAATGGTTCATCGGGTATCGCTGTCGGCATGGCAACCAACATCCCGCCGCAAAATATGCGCGAGTTGGTTGGTGCGATTAATTACTTAATCGACCATTACGATACCATTGATGAGGTAACCGTTGACGACTTGATGAAATTCGTGCTCGGACCCGATTTTCCAACCGGCGGCATGATTGTCGGGACGGAAGGGATTCACTCCGCATACAGCACAGGACGCGGAAGAATCGTCATGCGCGGCATTGCCCACATCGAAGAGAGCAAGCCGGGACGTTATCAGATCAACATTACTGAAATTCCATACCAGGTCAACAAATCCACTTTGATTGAACGTATTGCAGAATTGGTTCGTGACGATAAGATCGATCAAATCTCAGACTTGCGCGACGAATCAGACCAGCGCGGCATGAGCATCATCATCGAGTTGAAGCGCGCCGCCCAGCCGAAGAAAGTCCTTAATCAACTTTACAAATACACGGCTTTACAATCCACATTTGGCGTGCAAATGCTCTCGTTGGTAGATGGCGAACCGCGCACCCTGACGCTCAAACGCATGTTGCAAATTTTCATTGAGCATCGCCAGGTGGTGATTACCCGTCGCTCTAAATTTGAACTTGCCAAAGCGCAGGCGCGGCTGCATATTCTCGACGGTTATTTGATTGCGCTTAACAATATTGAAGCCGTCATCAAAACCATCCGCGAAGCCGAAGACGCAGATGCCGCCAAGACCAACTTGATGAAGCGTTTTAAGTTGAGCGAGTTACAGGCGCAGGCAATTTTGGATATGCAATTACGCAGGCTTGCCGCACTCGAACGTTGGAAGATCGAAGAAGAGCACAAACAGGTGCGTGGAATTATTGAGCATCTTGAAGACCTGCTCGCGCACCCAAAGAAAATACTCGCGCTCATTCAATCGGATTTAAATGAACTCACCGAAAAATTTGGAGATGACCGCCGCACGCAGATTTCAGCGGAAGCCAAAGAGGATATTCACGAAGAAGACCTGGTTGCAGACGAAGCCGTTTTGATCAGCCTTACCGAGCGCGGATATATCAAGCGCATGGCCGCAACCGCATTCAAATCACAGAGTCGCGGTGGGCGCGGGGTGATGGGGCATACCACCAAAGACGAAGACGAAGTCGTCATGCTCATCCCAGCGCGCAGTTTGAACACCATGTTGTTCTTCTCAGATAAAGGCAAAGTCTATTCAGAAAAAATTTACCAAATTCCCGATTCAGACCGCGCCACAAAGGGAATTCCACTGGTCAATGTTTTGTCACTCGAACCCAATGAAAAAGTGACAGCGGCAATGGCAGTGGGAGATTTCTCCCCGCGTAGTTTCTGTATGTTGATGACCGCGCGCGGCAAGATCAAGCGCGTCACGATGGAAGAATTCGCATCTGTGCGCCCCTCGGGCTTGATCGCCATGTCGTTGGAAGAGGGCGACAAGTTGGGTTGGGCGCGTTTGACCTCAGGCAAAGATGAGATCATCATCGTCACCGAAAACGGGCAAGCCCTGCGTTTTAGCGAAACCAGTGTCCGCGCAATGGGACGACAGGCTGCGGGCGTGCAGGGCATTCGTCTGGCAAAAGATGACTCTGTCACCAGCATGGATGTGGTGGAAAAAGACGGCGCTTTGTTAATTGTAACGACCAAAGGTTTTGGAAAACAAACCCCGCTCAACGAATACACGGCAAAGGGACGCGCAACAAAAGGTAACTTCACCATTAACCAAAAAGCCTTGAAGGAAGTTGGCAAGATTGCAGCCGCGCGCGTGGTGCAAATGGCTGATGACCTGACCATTATGACCTCCAACGGCGTTACATTACGCATGAAGGTCAAGGATGTCAAGCAATCGGGGCGTGCCACAAAGGGCGTGCATCTCATCAAGCCGAATGAAGGGGACAGTGTTGCCTCCGTTGCCCGAACTTCTGCAGAAGACTTGAAGAAGGTGGGCGCGGAATTGAGCGAGAACGCAGAGCCTGAAGAAGCACAGCCAAAATTGGTGTAAAGCAAAACGGACGCGGCTAACAGCCGCGTCCGTTTTGCTTTAGTTTATGGAGCGCAGGTTTTAGAACCCGATCTTGCCTGTTACAAACAAAGCCATTCCGCCAATGAGACACACTGCCAGAAAGAACATAAAGGCAATGACAAATCGCTGAACGCCAGTCATGCCTAAAATACGTCTTGAACTTGGCGCGCCAAAAATAGAGGCTGAATCCTCTGTCTCTACGACGGGCTGAAATTTAGCTTCTTCTTCATAATATGGTCCAGATGCGGCATCTTCACGGAGATTATCAAACATGGTTACCTCTATTTGAAAAATTTATGAGACAACAATAAAAGTATATCACGCACTTGCTCTCAGGCTGACATCGCCAAAGCGGATTATTACGGATTTGTTATATGCGTCGCGCAGGCGCAAACTTCCATCTGACTCGATCCCAAGCAACTCGCCGCTGATTTGAGACTCGCCGCCTGCCTGTACCTGAACCTGATCGCCGCGAAAGGCAAGAATCTCCTCCCAGGCATGGATCAACTCGTCTGTTGCCATGCGCTCGCGCCAGTGAATGAATGCACTCAAAATACCAAAAAGTAGTTCTTCACGCGCAGGCGGCTCCTTTCCGAGAGCGTCTTCAAGGCTGGTGGCCGGGAATTGCAATAACTCGGCGGGTGGCACAGATGTTTTATAAACGTTAATTCCCATGCCAATTACAAGCGCATCAACAGAGTCGCCCGTCCAGATATTTTCGATCAAAATTCCTGCTGTTTTTTTGTCGTTCAATAAAATATCATTCGGCCATTTAATGCGTGGATCGAGACCAAGCCCGGCGCAGGATTCTGCTATTGAAAGTGCAGCCAGCCCAACGCTGCGTGAAAGATGCGGAAGCAGGCTTGCGGGGGGGCGCAGGATCAGGCTGAAGGCTAGTCCACTGCCTTTTGGGGTGAACCATTTTCGGTCGAGTCGGCCGCGTCCTTGCGTTTGTTCATCTGCAATCACAATCGAAAAATCATGCGCGCCTGCGGCCGCCCATGTCAGCGCTTCATCGTTGGTTGATCCAATTGAATCAAAATAACGCAAGCCGCCGATATTTAATTTAGCCAGTTTTTTTTTGAGGGAGTCTTCGTTCATAATAAATTAAAACCCTAAGGGTTTCCAAAACCTTTAGGGTTTGCTTTTTTATTGAACAACGCTGTACGGATTTACGCTTGAGCCGCCGCTGCGCACTTCAAAATGCAAATGCGCGCCGAATGAGTTTCCGGTGTTACCCGCCGCGCCAATGATTGCACCCTGACCAACAGCCGTACACACGCCAACGTTGATTACGCTTAAGTGGGCATAGACCGTCACATAACCGTTGCCATGATCAATTTGCACCACGTTACCATAGCCATAATTCCAACCGCCTTGTGCCATGGTTACTACGCCAGCGCCTGCCGCATATATGGGTTCGCCTTCGTTGGCTTGAATATCAAGCGCAAGATGGCCAGGTCCATACCCATTACCAGAGATATTATGCGAGCCTGCCGGCCATCCAAACCCGCCTGCCACAGGTCCTCCGCCGCAGGCATTTGAGCCGCTGCTGCCTCCGCCGGAAGTTGGAATCAACGTATTCTTCAATTCACGTGAGCCGCCGGGGATCATCACTGTTGCGCCGACATCTATTTTGGGCTCTGTTAGATCAACTTTATTGCCTGGAAAGTTGATAATTTCATCTGCGGTCGTGCCAAATTTTTCCGCAATCGTGTCAAATGTATCGCCGTCTTTCCAGGTGTAGTACAAACCATCCACCGGCGGAATGATTAACTCTACGCCAGGCTTAAGGTTGTGTGGGTTATCTTCCAGTTGATCGTTGACGTACAGAATTGTCTCTGATTTAAGTTTATAACTTTCTGCAATGGCAAGCATGGCATCGCCGCGCGTAACGCGATAAGTAATGGATTCGTATCTGGGTCTTTCGGGGATATTGGTGATCAACTGCAATTTACGGGCAATGGATGAAATTCCGCTGCCATCTGCGCTGACAACTGGTGTGCCAACCTGGGGTTGGGTGGCGTCTGACGTTTCTTCTGCGACAGAATTGGTTGGTTGCGGCGCAGGGGTGTGGGTTGTTACAGGGCGCGAGTTCTTGTACAAAATGGTGGCGCCTAATAATGAAACCACAACCAAAATAGTCACGATCCAACTAATAACCGAAAAACGATCCACCTTGCGCTTTGTGGCTGACGCGCGCGGTGTGGTAATTGGCTCGCTGGTTGCAGGGATGTCCTTTGGCTTGCGTTTAAACCTTGCGCCAAGCGCGGCAAAGAAAGATCGAATTTTCTCTAAAAAGTTTTTCATTCTTTAATGGTGGCGCAAATTATCAGTTTGCGTTACGCATCCTTTGTCAAATTCTCAAGGAACTCAATGTTGTTTTTTGCGCGTTCCATGCGTGTAATAATGGCTTCAGTGGCTACAGAATTATCCATGCCTGCGCCCTGGGGCGGGGGAGAAATCATCTGAATGAACATGCGGCGCATCAGCCAAACGCGCTGGAGTAGATCAGGTCCAAGCAACAGGTCTTCGCGGCGTGTGGACGAGCGTTCGATATCTACTGCGGGGAAGATGCGGCGTTCCTGAAGTTTGCGTGAAAGAATTAATTCCATGTTGCCGGTGCCTTTGAATTCTTCGTACACTACATCATCAAGGCGTGAGCCGGTATCTACAAGACAGGTGGCGATGATGGTTAGCGATCCGCCATCTTCCACGTTGCGCGCCGCACCAAAGAAACGCTTGGGCGGGTATAGCGCGGAGGGGTCCATACCGCCGGAGAGTGTGCGTCCTGATGGGTTGACTACCAGGTTGTATGCGCGCGCAAGGCGTGTAATTGAATCCACCAAGATTACCACGTGACGACCGATCTCAACCAATCTCTTAGCGCGTTCTAAGGCAAGCTCAGCCGTGCGTACATGGGCGGTAACGGGTTCGTCAAAGGTTGAGGCGACTACTTCTGCATCCACCGAGCGATCCATGTCTGTTACTTCTTCAGGGCGTTCGCCGATTAACGCAATAATCAAGTGAACGTCAGGATATTTGGTTGAAATGGAATTGGCAATTTGCTTGAGGATTGTGGTTTTGCCCGCCTTGGGAGGTGAAACGATCAATCCGCGCTGGCCTCGTCCGATGGGCGCTATCAAATTAATCAGGCGAGGGGCGAGGGTGTCGTGTTCAATTTCAAGGTCGAAACGTACTTCTGGAAAAATGGGAGTCAGGTTTTCAAAAACGACCCTGCGTGTATTGCCTGTCTCTGGTTCCAACCCGTTAATGGATTCTACTTTGAGTAACCCAAAATGTCTTTCACTTTCACGCGGCGGGCGGACTTGCCCAATGACCAAATCCCCGGCGCGTAGATCATATTTTCTCAATTGCGCCTGCGAAACATAAACGTCCTGGTCGCTGATGCGGTAATTGGTTGCCCGCAGAAAGCCAATCCCTTCGCTCATAATTTCCAGAATGCCGCCGCGCAGTTCAATGCCCTCTTTTTGAGCCTCTGCTTCGCGGATCATCATCGCGAGCGATTCCTTCTTCATGCGGTTGTAGCCTGGAATATTGAGGGTTTTTGCCATGCCGCGCAGTTTTGATAGCGGCTCGTTCTCTAGTTCGAGTATTTTCATGTTGTGTTTTCTCTTGAGGGATTTGGAATAGAAATGCAAAAAACCAGCGTGCCATAAATCTATGGGCTGGCAAATTTCCTTAGGAAGTTGTGGGTGAATCAGGGGTTTCGGTCAAGGTTCTCGTTATGCTCTCCACACGCAATAATTTTCATGGGTGGAGTATATAAAAGTGTGTTGTCAAAATTCAGGGGAAGTGACAGCATTATAGCACTCTCGCAGGGATGGTGCAATGCGAGTTTTTTCTTTATTGAGAATTATTGTGAAATTGCCAATAAGGTTGTTTTTGGAAATGAAGTGTTGTATAGTTGTCACATATTTGCCTTGCGCTGCAAGGTAAAATCCCAAACTTATTTTCACAGGAGATTTCCCCATGCCCACACCGATTAAACCCACTGGCGGCGCTGCGCCTGCAAAAACAGTTTCCTTTGTCAAATTTTCAGACAAATTGACAGACTCGATCACAGATATTACCAAGATCATTGACCAGAACAAGGAAATGATCGACTCGATTCAGGAGATTGCAATTGAACTTACCAGTTCCATTGGTTCGCTTCATACCCTCACAGTGAAATATGCCCGCACGGCAAATCAAATTTTGGATGTCTTGCTTCCCATTCTCAAGAACCTGCCCATCGTCCCCAAGAATGCAATGGATCTGCTCGTTAACCTTGAAAGCATTACCCAGAAGATTATTGATAATGAAGCAGCCACATCCAAGACAATTACAGACGTACGCTCTGGACTCAACACCGGCGATGTGAACAAGATCAAGGGACATGCCGATCAACTAAAAACCGTGACGAAAACCCTCACAGGCATGCTTCCGAAGTAAATCGCAGTCCTTACGCCAAGTCGGCTTGTTAAAATCATTGACGGGTGTGCCTCCCCGCATGTATAATACCGTCCGCTAAATAACCCAGCTTCCCCGCAGTTCGGCGTAGAGTGTAAGTTCTCCGCAGGGCGTGCGGCGAAGTGATGACTGGAGAAAATAATGAGAATTGCAATCGTTGAAAGTGGCGGCAAGCAGTACCGCGCCGTCGAAGGCTCCACCATTGATGTGGATCGCCTCGCCTTTGAAGTAGGAAAAAAGTTTGACTTTGAACGTGTTCTGCTTGTTGCAGACGAAGACGTTACAATGGTCGGCACACCCACAGTGAGTGAGATTATCGTCTCTGCCACAGTGGTGGCTCATGTAAAAGGCCCCAAGGTTATCTCCTTCAAATATCGTCCCAAGAAACGCATCCGTGTGAAGGGTGGTCATCGCCATTTCTATACACGTTTGATGATCAATTTCATTGGCAAGTCTGGCGAAGAACGCAAGGTTGAAGAGTCCGTCGTTGTAGTTGAAAATGTCGAGGCGGCGGAAGAACCCAAGGTTGAGAAGCAGAAAAAGGCTTCGACGAAGGATGCGGTAAAGAAATCCGCAACAACCAAGAAGACTGACAAGAAGTAAAGTGAGAGGTAGAAATGGCGCATAAAACAGGTGGCGGATCAACCCGCAACGGTCGTGACAGTAACTCCCAACGTTTGGGTGTAAAGCGTTACGCCGGTCAATTTGTACTTTCTGGTAATATTCTTGTTCGCCAACGCGGCACCAAGATCAAGCCAGGCCTTAATGTATTGGTTGGTAAAGACGATACCTTATTTGCAATTGCAGATGGGGTTGTGATGTTCGATGTAGTGCATGGACGCAAGCGCGTAAATATCGTCCCTGCTGAGGCAGCTTAACATGAAAGCAGAAATCCATCCCAAAGTTTATGATGCGCCAGTTACTTGCGCTTCCTGTGGTAAAACGTGGGTGACCACTTCCACAAAGAAGGAATTGCGAATTGACGTATGCTCCAATTGTCACCCGTTCTTTACTGGTGAATCTGCCCGTATTATGGATATCGAAGGTCAGGTGGATCGCTTCTACAAGAAACTCTCTGCCCGCCAGACTTATGTGGAACAGCAGAAGGTCAAGGAAGAATCAGCCACTTCTCCCGATCGCTCCATTGACGATCTTGAACTCACTCCCCGTGCAACCGATGCGCTGAAGAAGGCTGGCATTTTAAGCATTGGACAAATCCTTGCGAAACTTGGCGAAGGCAACGCCGCCATGTTGGAAGTCGCTGGTTTTGGACAATCTTCTCTGACTGCCGCCAAGAAGAAATTGCGCGCGTTGGGCTTTGAAGTTCCCGAAGTGCCCGATGCTCCCAAACCGCCCAAGGCTCCCAAAGTTGCAGCAGAGTCATCTGACGCCGCTGAAACCCCTGCAGCCGAAGCGGGCGAGTAAGTATATTCAGGTAAAGATTTCTCAGGTAAACTAGACAGGCAGATGCGAAAGCGTCTGCCTGTTTTTATATTTTTTGGGAGATTCCATGCGTCATACACACGGTTCGATTGAAGTTATTTGTGGTTCGATGTTCAGCGGTAAGACTGACGAGTTGATCCGCCGCCTAATCCGCGCGACCATCGCAAAACAGAATGTGCAGGTGTTCAAACCAGCCATTGATATTCGTTACGCAGTTGAGAAGGTGGCCTCTCACGCAGGCTCAACGTTTGACGCGATTCCGGTTGAAAAAGCCGCAGAAATTCGCGCAAAGATTGATAAAAACACAACGGTGGTGGGGATTGATGAGGCTCAATTTTTTGATGCTGAAGTGGTAACCGTTGCCCAGGAATTGGCGGCGCGCGGCGTGCGTGTGCTCGTTGCAGGTTTGGATACGGATTTTCGCGGCGAACCTTTTGGATCCATGCCCGCCCTGATGTCTGAGGCAGAGGATGTGGCAAAACTTCATGCCATTTGCATGGTTTGCGGCGATGATGCTTCGCGCACGCAAAGACTGGTAAACGGAAGTCCCGCCCGTTATGACGATCCAATTGTGATTGTCGGCGCTTCTGAATTATATGAAGCGCGTTGCCGACTGCACCATGAAGTGCCAAGATAGTTGTGCGGCGGTTGGATAGTTATGTAGTCGGTAAAACCACCACATACCCAATAAACTGAGGAGCCAAACACATGCAAAACTACAAAGATGTACTCGCTGAAATTTTAATTGATTCAGAAACCTTGCAAGCCCGTGTGAAAGAACTTGGCGCGCAAATCAGCCAGGATTATCCTGAAGGCGACTTGTTGCTGATCTGCATTTTGCGCGGAGGCGTGCCGTTCATGGTTGATCTCAGCCGCAGCATCACCGCGCCGCATATGATGGATTTCATGGCGGTTTCATCCTATGGCGTCGGCGCGCGCGAATCAACCGGATCGGCGCGTGTCACCCTTGACCTGCAAACCGACATCCGCGGCAAGAACGTGCTTTTGGTTGAGGATATTATCGACAGCGGACATACGATTGCTTCTGTGCTGAACATGCTCAAGACCCGCAACCCCAAATCGCTCAAAGTTTGCGCCTTGTTGGATAAACCCGAACGCCGCGAGGCAGAAGTCCCCATTCACTACCTCGGATTTTCCATCCCCAATAAATTTGTCTTCGGCTACGGACTCGACCTCGACGAATACCACCGCAACCTGACTTTTGTCGGCGTAGTGGATTTGGATAAATACAAACCATCCGCTTAATTTGCAATTGAAATGACTGACGGATTATCTCAGCATTCACCCTACGCAGGACGCTGGGTTGCTCGTGTGCGCGGAAAGATCATCGCGCAAGGCGACACGCCTGAGCAAGCCTTGCACGCCTCACAGCAAAGCCGTCACAAAGAAAAACCAGAGATCATCTTCATGCTTTCACTTCCCCCTTTGATAAAACGGATCATGGATGTTTTGCCCGCCGATCAGGAGATTTATCTCGTCGGCGGCGCCGTGCGTGACTTGCTGCTTTCGCGCCCATCCCCCGACCTCGATTTTGCCATGCCTGCGAAGGGCATTTCCCTTGCCCGAACAGTTGCAAACGCCCTCCACGC
>JFJP01027068.1_pt1 | contig 23405 bp, 23 predicted proteins | sample 431651 | NCBI WGS metagenome assembly JFJP01 (sample SAMN02602958, study PRJNA72255) | Microbial mat metagenome, whole genome shotgun sequencing project. | biome: fresh water; feature: sink hole; material: water; isolation source: purple microbial (photo- and chemosynthetic) mats found in...
ACGCTCTCAACGGATCAAAAAGCCTTCGAATCGCCAGCTTCTCTATGAGACGAATTTCGACGAAAAACCTGAATCCCCAAAGCGAAAATACAAGAAAAAGACCAAGAAAAAGCTCAAGAAACTTCGAATCAAAGCCAAAAGTGCCAAAAAGCTGATAATTTCGAACAGTAACATCAAAATCGAGAATAATCAGAATATTTTCATTTGTTTGGATGAAAACTTTCAAAAGCCCGAAAAAATTTCCCTGAAGAAAAAACTGGGGTTTTTTCTCAATAATTTGAATTTTTTTCATAACCTGTCTTTTTTAAAGGAAAAGTGCTTCAGAAAAACTTCTGAAGAAAATATCCCAAATAAAGCCTTCGAAATTCACGATCGAATTGAAGAAAAAGCCAAAGAATCCTGTGAAAACCTTTGAGAAAACTGAGAAAAAATCAAGTTTTTTCACAAAAACTTCAAAAATTTCCAAAAATTCAAAGGCTTTGCAGTTTATAAAGGCTAAATTAAAGAAGAATTCTTTGAAAAGGAGAAGGATTTTTAACCCAAAGGAGCATGAGGATACAAAGATAAAGAAGATAAGAATCTTTGAGGAATTGAAAGAATTACGTGAAAAACACGGTGAAAAGATCGAGAAGTTAGACGAGCCGAAAAAGCCTCAAAATCACTGGGATTTTCTTCTGAAGGAAATGGTTTTTTTCTTCATATTTTTCGCATTTTTCACAAAGGGTTTTTTTCAAAATATAGGTTGAATTCAGTGAATATCTGCAAAAACGCAGGAAATACTTCATTTTTGTGGGGAAAAAGCTCACAAAACTGGCTCAAATTACTTATAAAAACAAGGAAAATGTGGGTGTTGTGAAGAAAAAGGAGGAGGAAAGACATATGATGAAAATCGCTGATACCTGTGCGAAAATCGTCCATCGTGAATTTTGGAGAAATATACATAAAATGTTGAGATTTAATGATCAGAAATTATTCAATGAAGAAAAGAAGAAATTTCAACAAGAAAAACTAGAAAGTCTCGTTTCAAAACAACTGCAATTGAGTTCAAAAATGGCTGATTTCCTCAATAATTCCTCAAAGAAGATGAGCGAAAATAAAGAAATGAAAGACAATTTGAGTATCGAACTGAAGAATGAGGAGATTTTAAAGGATGATATCGAAGAGACTGAGAATCTCGATGAGAGTTTATTGAATAACGAGAGAAAGTCCTTGGTGATTTCTTTGAATAAAGAAGAAAATAACAAATATAGTTTTGATGCGATTCTTTCCAAAGAAATTGACATAAACGGTAATTTAAAAGCCTTTTTTTTTTATTTACTCTCCATAGAGCAAAAGCATTCCCTTGAAGAGATCAGATTCCTTGCAGAGACCTTTAAACCCCTGGGCTTCACTTTGCATTCGAATGACACAGCAATAAGTCAGCCTTTTCTCTTGAAGAATGAACTAAGGTATATTTTTATTCATCTATAGATAGAGATACATATAATAGGGAATATCAATTAATTGGCATGAATTGGCTTGCGAATCTAAATCAAAAGCGAATGAACGGTATTCTCGCTGATGAAATGGGCCTTGGAAAGACTATCCAAACCATTGCTCTCCTGGCCTATCTCGCTGCTGAAAAAGGCATATGGGGTCCTCATTTAATCGTAGTCCCCACCAGTATCCTAGTCAATTGGGAGATCGAGTTCAAACGCTGGTGTCCAGCCTTTAAAATAATGACCTATTACGGCTCTCCAAAGGAGCGAAAGCTCAAAAGAACGGTATTTTTTCCTTTGTAAACCCTATAATATTCTATATAATAAGGGCTGGAGCAGGATTAATTCATTTCATGTGTGTATTACCTCTTATAAAATTGTGATCCAGGACCAGAAGATATTTCGAAGGAAAAAATGGTATTATATGATCCTGGACGAGGCCCAGCATATAAAGAACTTCAAGTCACAGACCTGGCAGATCCTTTTATATTTCCAGACGAAAAACAGATTATTACTAACAGGTACCCCCCTGCAGAACGAAGTATGTGAATTGTGGAGTCTGATGCATTTTCTCATGCCGAATATCTTCGATTCACAATCAGACTTCAAAGAATGGTTCTCAGTTCCTATGCAGCAGGCTTTACAAAAGAACTTACCTATAAGCAATGAGATCATAAAGAAATTGCATTCGATTTTAAGGCCGTTTCTGCTGAGAAGATTGAAGAAAGATGTGGAGAAGCAGCTGCCAACGAAGACGGAATATCTCATAAAATGCCAATTGTCAAGAAGACAAAGGTATTTATATGATGAGTTCATCAATAAAGAGAATAAGAAGAGTTCAGCGAAAAGCGAAGATTTTTTGGGATTGATGAATATTTTAATGCAGTTGAGGAAAGTATGTAATCATCCTGATTTATATGAGCCTAGACTGATAGAATCCCCATTTGTTCTATATGGGTTACATTATTATGTGAGTTCTTTGTGTAGAATTGAAAAGAAAGAGTGTTGGATTGTGAAGAATCTCTTGAAATTTGAAGGTATTGAAGAAAAATTATAAAGGAATTCTTTGAATAATTAATAGATAAATATAAGAAATAGATATAAAGGGATATTGGTTTACAAAGGACCTAATGCCAGGGGAGAATGAAAAGAAGAGGCTTTTTGAAGTTATTGAGAAAAAAGATTGCGGGAATTATAGCAAATATTATAAAAAATGGGTTGAGAAAGAGAAAGATGATGTGAAAATGAGAGTTTTGAGGAATTTGAAGATCAGTTGTCAAAAAATTCAACAGGAAAAAGTGGTTTATGATGTGGGGTTGTGGACAGTGATGGAGGAGAAGGAAGGGGTTTATGAGAAATTCTGTGAGGATCTGTGTGATAGGGTCAATAACATGAAATATTTCTTCAATGAGTTCGTGTTTGTGTTCGATAAAGTTCAGACAAATCCACAAAAAATTGTTTTTAGTCGATATAAATCTGAATATCAAGTAATTTTGAGTTTTTCTTTGAAAAAAATTCATTTTTTTCTCAAAAATAGAAAGAATTGGATTGGATTGATGAGAAAAAGCAGCGTTTAGAGTCTATGATGATGCCATTTCAGTTCATAAGCATTAGACAGAAACTGTGCTTTCCGAATAAAAAAATTGCGATTTATGATAGTGGAAAGTTGAATATGATGATGGAATTGTTGAAGAAACTTAAGAATGAAGGTCATAAAGTGATTATATTTACACAGGTAAAAATTAATTTGTTTATAAAATAAAATGAATATTTTTTTAAGATGTCTAAAATGCTTGATATATTTGAATTTGCACTTAATATTTTCAATTTCACCTATGTTCGGCTTGACGGATCTACAAAGGTATTAATTTTTGCTTTATTTTTAAAATTTATATTATTTACAAAAAACCAAGCCTGAAGTCCGACAAAAAATCGTTGAGCGATTCAACAATGATTCCAAAATCTTTTGTTTTGTTTCCTCAACTCGAAGTGGAGGAATAGGCCTCAACCTGACGGGTGCTGATACTGTGGTCTTTTACGACACAGATTGGAACCCAGCTATGGACAAACAAGCCCAAGTTTTTTGAAAATTATTTTTTTTTACCTATTATAAATAAAGGATCGATGCCATCGAATCGGCCAAACGAAAAACGTTAAGATTTACAGATTAATCTCCGAATTCACAGTGGAAGAGAACATTTTACTTAAGAGCATACAAAAAAGGAAGCTGGATTCATATATAATGGAGGAAGGAAAGTTCAATACAGAATACTTCGTTCAAAATAAAGTAATATATATCTCTGTTTATAAGGAATAATTTATTTATTGTTTTAATAGGTAAATGTGAAGGATCTATTGGGAAATATACAGGTGGGTTCTTTAGATAATGAATTAGAAGATATAGTAAAATAAAAACAAAACAAAGATTTTTTTAAAAAAATTTTTTAATATTAGAATTTAAATCAATATCAAACCGCTCTGGAAAAAATCGAGGATCCTGAAGACGCCATAGCATGTAAAAAGGCAGAATTGGAGGAGAAAAACTATGATATTGAGGAAATAGATGAATTTTTAAAAATTAATGGTGAACAAGGCAAAGAAATTGAAGAGGAAGATCTTTTTATTAATTTTGACAATTTGCCAAAAATTTATAAATATGGCTTGGATTTCATTCGGTTTTTGAATGAAGAAGCTCAAGAAAGTGCTAATGAGCAGGAGTTTATCGAAGAGAATCCAGAGAATCCTGAAGAAATTAAGGAGAATCCTGAAGAAATTAAGGATACTATAAAAGAAGAGAATAATTTCATTGAAAATTTGAATGAAAGTGAAGAAGAAAACTTTGAAAAAAGCAAATCATTTGTAATTTTTTTTAATTTTTTTATAATTTTTGAAAATTAATGAAAACAGGACAAACAGCAATCGCTTCAGATCTATTTGAAATCGAAACTGAACATTCGAAACAATTTCTTTGTGTAATCCCAAGCTAAATTTCGCTTTTAATTTAATTTAATTTCAACTGAAATTTTCTTAAAAAACAAAATTTCTTCTAAAATTTATAACTTTTTTACAAAAAAATATAAATTCCATCAAAACCACAAAAACCAACAGTTTTTTCAATGGAAAACCCACATCCCCCCACGAATCAAAACCTTTCCAGCCAAAGCAACAATCTGCTAAGAAGTAAAAACCCTTTGATCTCCATAAAACCCCACCAATCCCCTTTAATTTCCATCGACTTCTTTTAATTTTTTTTCATAAAGGCAATAAATTACTTTGCACTGGAGATTTGAAACAAGACAAATCCCACGATTTCTTCAAAGGAACCCGAGTTTCTTCCTGTTCCTACGTTAAAGTCAAAGGAAATGTAGCTCTTGCCCAACCTTATTACGCCAAGCCTAATATGAGTTACGCAGATAAAATGGGCAAATCTTCATATACCAACAGCTTTTCCTAGTAAATTTCTTTTCTCTTTAAACGAAAATTCATTGTTTATTGGTAATAATGAACAGTGAACAGTTTAAAGTAAGACCGAATCTGCATTGTGGCACCACGAAAAAACCTTTAGAGCCTTATAATCCAACGTCTTATCGATCAAGATTACCACTTCCTGATAACAAAATGCCTTCCAAGAATTCAAGTCAAGTCGAAATAGGCGAGAGAGGGTATTTATTAACAATATACATATTTATTAAATTTTATGAATTTGTGCAATTTTGATGAAAATTAAGTGAAAAATACACGAGGCATTTCATCAGTCACTCAAAAAATCAATATGGGAACTTCGGTACAATGGACCCTGTGACGAATTCTGGGATTTTAGCCGAAAGAACAAAATGGCATCATTATTTGCAGAATAAATAAAAATATTTCATTTATAACCCTTTAAAAGAAAATTAATGGAGTTTTTTTTTCTTTTCTGATGATTTGATGAAATCCTTTATTATATTAACGCAAAAAAAAAAAATTAAAACATTAAAGGACGATTTCAAAATCTTTTTAAAAAACAAAATATTATTATGAGATTTAAAATTAATTTGATCTTATTTCTTTAAGAAATACCTCGAATTTTCAAAATTTCAAGATCCCCCCACCTATATAATTTTATTTTAAAATAAAATACTCCTATAAAATACTTTTATACAATACTATAATGACGTCAAACTTCTGTCGGATCCTTCAAATACCTTAAAAAAATTTATTAAAACCCCAAAAAAAATCTTTCTCCTTACCCTAATATCCCCAAAATGTCTCAATTGCGATTTGACAATCGAGTGGTGCTTGTGACTGGAGCCGGCAACGGTTTAGGTCGAGAATATGCTTTGTTCTTCGCTTCCCGTGGAGCCAAAGTCGTGGTAAATGATCTTGGTGGTTCACACACAGGTACCGGTGCATCAAGCCGAGCTGCAGACCTCGTTGTTGAAGAAATCAAAGCCAAAGGAGGCCAAGCAGTTGCCAATTACGATTCCGTTGAATTTGGTGAGAAGATCATAGATACTGCAATCAAAACCTTCGGAAGAATCGACGTAGTGATCAACAATGCAGGCATTTTACGAGACGTGAGTTTCCAGAAAATGAGTGAATTGGATTGGGACCTCATCATGAAGGTGCATATGAAGGGTGCTTTCTCCGTCACCAGAGCTGCTTGGAACATCATGAGAGAACAAGGATATGGCAGGATTATCAATACTTGCAGTTCTTCAGGGCTATATGGTTCTTTCGGACAGGCAAATTACTCAGCTGCGAAACTCGGACTTCATGGTTTAACACTTACTTTAGCCAAAGAAGGTGAGAAAAGAAACATCAAAGTCAACAGTATCGCTCCATATGCAGCATCAAGAATGACTGCAACTTCTCTACCTGAAGAAGCTCTTCAATATATGAATCCAGTGTATGTTGTGCCACTTGTCGCTTATTTAGTGCATGAGGTCTGCGAAGAAAACGGTGGGATCTTCGAAATCGGAGGTGGATACATCGCAAGACTCAGATGGCAAAGAACTGAGGGAGCTTTCTTTGATCTCCCTTTCACACCAGAATGTGTCAGAGACAAGATCGCTGTTATTTCAGATTTCGAAAGGAAAAATGATTACCCTACACATGCCAGCGATACCATGCCGAAATTCTTTGAGAACTTCGAAAGAATCAAAAACAAAGCACCTCCAGCACCTGTGGTTGTGAAGACTGTCCAACAAGCTCCAGCTCAACCCAAGTCAGACTTGAAAAGCGAGAATATCTTCGAATTGATGAGAGTTTTCTTGGCAAGAGGTGAAGGAAAACCTTTGATTTCAAGAGTCAGTGCAGTTTATGTGTTTGAGATATTGAAGGCTAAGGGACAACCTGTGTCCAAAAGTTGGGTGATTGACTTGAAAAACGGCCAAGGCGCCATTGAAGTAGGAAAAGTACAAAGTCCTGATGCCACGTTCACCATGACCGATGATGACTTTGAAGCAGTTTGCCTTGGAAAATTAAACCCACAAATTGCTTTTATTCAGGTTTTTATAACTTTTAAGTTGAAATTTGGGTTATAAATGGTTTTTTTTATTAATTGTAGGGGAAGATGAAGATTAAGGGTAATATGAAAAAAGCCTCTATGTTCACTCCAGAATTGTTCCCACCACCAACACCTGAGAATTTCGCGAAATACCAAGCCGCTAAACTCTAAATGGAGAAAAAGAAAGGAAATTTAAAACAAAATGCAGTTTTTAATGAAAAAAAATCTAAAAAAAATTAAAAAAAAATTAATAGTTTTTTTTTTATTTTGATTTGGGAAAAATGGCATTTTTTTCAGAAAAAACCTCTTTTTTTTTTGAAAGTCTTCTCTCATAAAAAAAGAAAGCGAAAAAAAAATGATGTTTTTTCTTTACTTTTAAAGACTTCATTAAAATTAAAGGAAATTTCAGTAAATTTTTTGAATATAGTAAATTACTGGATTTACAGAAAAAAAAGACCTATTTAATAAATTTCACTTTATAACAAAAAAAAGAATAAAAAATAGTTTAAACCAAAACTTATCAACAAAATGAATCATCCTTCCCAAGCGAATTCCATCAGAGTTGCAATAGATATTGGCGGCACATTTACCGATTTGGTCTATTACCAAACAGATGGAAAATTATTAAAAACCGCCAAAGTAGATAGCACTCCTTCTAGTTTCGACCTCGGAGTTTTCAATGTTTTAGCCCAATCCAACATCTGCTTTCCTTCCATTGAATATTTTGTTCATGGCTCCACAATAATTATCAATGCCTTGACTGAGAAAAAAGGTGATAAAGTTGGTTTAATTACAACAAAAGGTTTCCGTGATGTTTTGGAGATTGCAAGAGGCAATCGTCCAGATTTTTTTAATTTAGATTATATCAAGCCTCCATCTTTTATTCCTCGCCATCTACGCCTAGAGATTTCTGGTCGTATTTCCCATAAAGGTGAAGAATTGACTGCTTTGAATTTAGATGAATTACATTCAATTTTGAAAATATTTCAAGAAGAAAAAGTCAAAACTATAGCCATTTGTTTAATTAATTCTTATGTAAATCCAATACATGAAAAAATATTAAAAGAAGAAATATCTAAATTATGCCCTGAAATGCTTACGATTTGCTCTTATCAAATTACAGGAGAATGGAGAGAATATGAGCGAACAAATACTACGGCTCTATGTGCATATGTAAAGCCAATTATAAAAAAATATTTAGATCAATTGGAAAACGAATTAAATAGAAATAATTATTTTGGGCCAATATATTTAATGCAATCTAATGGAGGAGTTGAAACTGTTAAGAATATTAGGGATGTGCCGATTACCATGATTGAATCTGGCCCTGCCAGTGGGATGTTTGCAGTGGGAGAATTAGGAAAACTGCTTGAAGAAAAAAATTTAATTGGATTGGACATTGGGGGGACAACTGCCAAATGTTCTTTATTAAAAAATGGAAATTTGAAGATTAATTCTGAGTACTATATTGGAAAAAATAACAAATGTGCTGGATATCCCATCATGGTTCCAACTGTTGATATTTTAGAGATCGGTAAAAAATAAATAAAAGATTTTTCATCAAATCCTAATGTTATCAATCCCCGTTAACCCTATCATTCCAATTAATCCCCACCATTCCCTTCAAAACCTATAATTCCCCAACAATTCCGAACAATCCCCATCAATCCACATAAATCCCCTTTAATTCAATCCAATTTAATTTTTTTTCTTTCTCATTCTCAAATTCTATTTTTTTCCATATGACTCTAGGTAATGGAGGTGGCTCTATTGCATGGATCGACGATTTCAATCATTTGCAAGTTGGTCCACATTCAGCTGGTGCTTTTCCTGGTCCAATCGCCTATGACAAAGGGGGGCAAGACCCGACTCCAACAGATGCGAATTTAATTTTAGGAAGAATAAATCCAGAAAATCTATGTGGTGGAAAAATTGTTCAGCATTTAGATAGAATCAAGCAATGTTTTGAGCCTCTAGCTAAAAAATTAAACATGAATGTTGAAGAATTAGCCAAAAGCATACTTACTGTTGCAAACAATAATATGATAAATGCTATTAAATTAATTTCTATTAATCGAGGGTATGATCCTCGAGATTTCACGTTGGTAGCGTTTGGAGGAGGAGGAGGTATGCATGCCGCCTATTTAGCTTTGGAATTGGGAATTGATAAAATAATAATTCCTCGGTTTTCAAGTGTTTTTAGCAGCTGGGGAATGCTTGTTAGTGATTTAAGGAAAGATTTCATACAAACAGTTGTCATAGATTTACAAAATGAAGAATTTGCTGCAGAGAAACTTTGTAAAGTTGTAGAGAAAATTGAGAACCATGCAAGAGGTTTCTTAAAAAACAATGAAAATTCTTTGCAATTGATTAGATTCCTACGAATCCGCTATCAAAATCAAGCCCATTCCCTCGAAATCCTTTTATCAAACAGCGAAATCACCGTTCAAAATATAAAAATCTTAGTTCAAAATTTCGAAACTGATTATCAGAGAGAGTTTCAATACTTGTTGAAAAACAATCCCCTTGAAATTGTAGGAATCCATTTAATTGCTCTTTCTCAAATCCCTCAAAAGCTGAAAATTCAGAAGCTAGATCCAACTCTTTTCACAATATCCCCTAAGAAAACTAGCCGAAAAGTAAATTTTTCGGAATTCGGCTGTCATAACGCCTCAATTTTTAATGGTGAGCTCCTTCCACCAAAAACAGTTATTTCTGGTCCTGCGATTATCGAAGAGCCGGGCACCACAATAGTGATTCCTCCATTTTTCGATTGCAAAGTTGACGATTTCGGAAATTATCATATGACCTATTCCCCATCGAACGTCAATATTGATAGATCTTTATTCAAAGAGCAAATAACCTTAGAGATTATCGAAAGTTCCTTGCAAGCAATTGCAACAGAGATGTTTGCTGCGATTAAATACACAGCTATGAGCTCCATTATATATGAGGTTCTGGATATGGGAACTGCAATTACTGATGGTAAAGGAAATTTAGCGACTTCAGGGACTGGTATACCCGCTTTTGTTGGAGCTTTAGATAAAGCTATTCAGAAGGTCATTGATTTATCAGAAACTATTGAAAATGGTGATATTTTCGTGTTAAATGATCCTTATAACGGTGGAATTACACATCTGAATGATATTTTAATTGTCTGTCCAGTTTTTATTGAAGAAGAATTGCTAGCATGGACTGCAAACATTGCTCATTGGAACGATGTCTCCGGGAAAAATCAAGGTTCGATGTCACCTGATGCCACTGAATTATTCCAAGAAGGGATTATCATTCCTCCTGTGAAACTCTTTCAAAACGGAAAGAAAAACGACGCAGTTTTCAAAATTCTTAAGGCAAATACACGGATGCCAGATTTCCAAGAAGGGGACTTATGGGCCCAGATTTCTGCTGTGAAGATTGGAGAGAAAAGGATTGTAGAATTAATAGAAAAATATGGTTCAAAGATCTTTAAATCCGCGTTAAACAGTTTCTTTTTGACTGCAGAGGCCATGAGTCGAAAAGGACTTCTGAATTTACCACAAGGAAGTTTCGAAATACACGAATTACAGGAAAATGGTTTGGAATATTCTTTGAAAATTGAGATAAATTCAGAGAAAGTTATCATAGATTTACGAGAGAATCCAGATCAATTAAACACGCCTTTTAATTTGACTCGAGAGGCTTCTTTAATTCCAGCGCAATTGATATTTAAATCAATAATTTCTCCTAATACTCCTGTGTCAAATGCTGGATTTTTTAAACCTTTAGAGGTTTTGACTCGTCCTGGCTCAATTTTTCATGCAAAACACCCAGCGCCTCAAGGGTTTTATTTTGAGACAGTCTTGAGACTATATGACATGATTTGGAAAGCGTTTGCGGAAAAACTGCCAAATTTATTACCAGCTGGACATTTCGGGTCTATATGCGGTACTGTTATAGGAGGAATTCATCCAGATACTGGGAAGATGTATTCAATTACTGAACCAGAATTAGGAGGATGGGGAGCTTCTATGAGAAAAGATGGAAATTCAGCAATTTTCTCAGCTGTAAATGGAGAAACTTATAATTGTCCAGTTGAAATTTCTGAAGCGAGAAATGGGCTTTTTGTAGAATCGTTGAAATTAAATGAGGGAGATGGGGGAGAAGGGGAAAAAACAGGTGGGAAAGGCATTTGCATGAAATATGTAATTAAATGTGAGGAGGCATTTGTGATAGCCTTGTATACGAGATCGAAAATACCAGCATGGGGGATGAATGGAGGGAAGGATGGTAGTGGAAATTTTATTAAGATATGGAAAGAAAAAGAAAAAACTGAGACAGTTTATTCAGAAATTAATTGCCTCAAATTAAGGAAGAATGATATCGTTGAAATCATGACAGGGAATGGTGGAGGATGGGGCAATCCGTTAAAAAGAGATAGGAAATTAGTAGAAGAAGATTTGAAAAATGGTTATATCAATAGGGAACAAGCAGTGAAATATTATGGGTTTTAAATAAAAAAAAATAGAAAGAAGAAAAAAAAATTTTAATTTTTTTTTTTTTTTCATTTAAAAAATTTATGATTTTTTTTTTTTAAGTTCTTTGCAGCTTTTTGATTCTATCTCCCAAATTTATAACAATTCCCTAAAATTATTAAAAGTTCAATCCCCCCTCTCAAAATTACTTTAGTTTTGCTTCTGATTCTCAAATACCCCGACATTTTATTATTGGTGTTTTCAATGCTGATATTGATCAAGAAATCATCATCTATATCACTCAAACATTACCAAAAAAAATCCAGAACCCTTATTTACCTAATTTAGTCTTCGCATAAAGGTTTGCAGAAATAAATTTCGATGATTCCAATTTATTCAAATCGGTCAAAACCTTCATTTTCAATCCACTTGCTATCATTTTAATATAATCAACAGGATCCCTAATGAAAAATTGTAATTAAAAAATATTTTTCCCCTTACTCATATTTCGAATTGATTGTCAATCTGTTCTCCCATTCATACTTCGACCAGCATTTCCTGAATTCTTCTTCTTCGATATCCGCAGGATAAATGAAATCCACGAGGTCTATTATAATTTCATTTGTGATCATGTAGCTTTGAGTGATCCCAGCACTGTTCTCGAAATTTATGCTTGCAAAAATTATCCCAGCCTCTGAAGAACTTAGTTTTATGCTGGTTTTCAACTGAACTGATTGCAAAGCTCCTATGGTCACTTGTTGTGGCTTTTCAAGAACTCGAAGATCACCTTGTGTTGAGAATTCCACTGAAACATTTTGTACAGGTTTGTTAATCCGATTAACTAGCAGAATATCAAAAATAATATCATATTTATGAATTTTCATAAAGGCTTCTGCGTAAATGGGATCGGAGTAGCCGGTTAATTGAATGATTTTGGCGAGTTTTGTGGTGTAGTCCTCCTCTTCATCGACAGATGTTAGAGGCAATTCATTGATTTCTTCATCAGCGAAGTCTAATTCATTTAAAGTTGAACGACCCCTTAAGAAAATTTAAAAAATTTTAAGTGATCTATCAAGAAAATATTATATTTATTTATAAATAATAATATACTTTAATTGTCTTAAAACAATCAAATCATCTGGTTGTTTCGCTATATGAACATCTTCTTCTTGTTCTCCCTTTTCAACGGCTTGTGGAACATGAATAATTTTATCATTACTCTATATAAGATTTAATCAAATGATACTTCTTTATAAAATTGCGTTGAAATAAACCTTTTCTAGCCAGCCAATTCTATGATTAATAAAAAGATCAGGGTTGGTGATCAATTTTATTCCGATCATGATTCTTTCAATCATTTCATTGTTTTCCTTATTCTAAAACAAACCCCATCACAATTAAATAAACCCATAAACTTCTAATTAAAACCTGTGAGTTATTCCCCTTGAGCAATTTCAGCAATGAACAGAAAATCAGCACTACATCACTCCCATATTTGTTGAATTTAGGCACCTCTTCCCTTATATTATAAATCAATTTCAAAAGCGATGTGCTCAGCACAGAGATCAACAAAGAAGATTTAATCAGATTCTCTCTCAAAGGACTATTCTCCACATTTTCTAGTTTTTTTGTCGCTATTAACACTATTTAAATAAAATAAATTCATTATATTAATTTTTTTGAATTATCGATAAAAAGACTTACTGGCTTTTGGATCTGATTCATTTATCACTTCAGTTCCATATGTCCCATCGGGTAAAATAATCGTCTTAACCTTGACTCTTTTCGTCACAACCTCACTTTTCTTATTCTCTTCTTCATTCGTTTGTTGCGTTTGAGCCCGTTCATCTTCGAGTGGCAAAGACCCTATCGCTTTCTTAATAGAAATAATCGACTCTTCAAATGTTATTTGTGTGGAAAACTCTCCTAAGATCCATAAAGCAACTTTTATCAAGGGAAATGAGTTAATTTCGTTGATTTTAAGTTGCAGGTGATGAACCACAATATCACGTAAGTCCTCATGGTTACAAACGACCAGCTTCAAGATTGTCACGATAGAACTTGATGAGTTTTCGTCGAGCTTTGAAAAGGAGATCAATTGGTCGAAAATCACTGCTACAATGTCTCCACAGATAGAAGGGAAGGAAACCACGAAATCAATGAAATTATGCAAGAGCAAGTTTCTTTTACGCAATGATTTTTTATCAAAAATATTAAAGATTCAATGTTTTTAACATTTTATTTTTTTTATAAAAAAATAGAAATTTTCTGGTTTTTACCTATATTCTACTTCACTTTCTTCACTTGAATGAGCGACTTTGTTTAATTCTCTGAACATGGTAGAAAGGATGATTTGGCTGTTGCGCGGAGAAATGATGTTTTTAATTAAATCGAGGGTTTTTCTTCTGATTGCAAAACTTTGATTATTCAAAGCATTTGTGATTTCAACAATCTTTATTTTCAAAAAATTTAAAAACACATAAAAATTTCTATATTAAACCATTTCTTCAATTAATTTTGAGTTTAACGTACGTATGTAGGAAAGTTTATCCAAAACAATTAGTTTCACATTATTGTCGGAATTACTGCTCAATAATTGAATGTAAATATTTACAGCTAGCTTTAAATAAGTGGAGGAGTTGCTGATTTGGATCAAAGTATTAGCGCATTCAAACAAAACTATAGAACAAAATTAAAAGGTTGTGATTAAAAAAAACTTTTTATGAAAAACCTGAAGAGGATTTTGAATTTGAGAAGAAGAAAACAGCTTTCATCAATTTTGATTTCTGACTAGGATCAACTTTGCAGGTTTTCCTAAAATAAAATAAAGAATAATTCACAAAATTTTATTGAAACTAAAAAAAATCCAAAAAACATCATTTGAAATTTAAAGAATTCCAAAAAAAGTGAAAAAAACAAAAAATTTACCAAAAAAAAGTTTTATCAAAAATTTACCTCAAAAGTTCCAATACAACCAATTGCATAATATCCCCCATTTCTTCAGTTTGTTCATTAATGATCCTTTCGTTGATGAAATCCAGAGCTTTTTGTTGATTAGCATTAAACAACAGCAAAAATGCATTCCTTCTTGTGGATAAATCAGTTTCAGTCATTAAGAGTTTCTCCACATGCTCATCGATATCAGGAATCAATTCATCTTTAAAATTCAAATAGATCACATAAAGGCAACTCACAGCATTTCTTCTGACATAGGTATGTTTATAGGTTAAATTCTCAAGAATACAAGGAGCCAACGTTTCTAAAATACCCTTATACATGACTCTTGATAAGAGTCTCAAAGTCCTGCCTCTAATGTATTCATTTGGATGCAAAAGATCGTTTCTAATGGAATTGCAAACCAAAATCATTTCATCTTTTAAAGCACCATTTGCATTGACTTTTTCTATTATCTTTTGTATTATTTATATTTATTTATTAAAATTTATAAAGGCCTTATATATATGAAAGACCTCCCAATAATAAAGAAGAATCTTTTTTAAAGCATGGCTTTCGTTTTGTATAGGGACTAAATAGTTGAAAATTGTCATAAGCATGCGTGGAAAGGCCTCATCGTGGATTATGCAGATGATCAGACTTTTTAGGGCCTTGATCTTGTCCTCAACTTTCCCGGTTTCTAATTGCTTTTGAAGCTCTTGATAGTTGGGGATGTTTTGCTCGTTCTGCTGGATGTATAAATAGCAGGGTTTCTCCTTGTTTGGGGTCATTGCCTTCATTTTGAGTTTTTTTTTTTTTTTTTTAAATAATTGAAAGATTTTTTTAATTTCAATTTTTTTTATTTTGGAAAAAATTTATAAAAAATGCAAAGAAAAGATATAAATTTTTTTCTTTATTATTTTTTTATTCTTTTTCTTTTTCTTTTATTTTCTTTGTTTTAATTAAAATAAAAAAAAATAATCCTGTAAAAAACATTCTGCATTAATTAAAAATCTCTTAAAACTCAATGCAATCCCCCAGAATCTATGATATATGTTCTTTAGGCTCCGCGAGCAACGATCTCACAGTTCTCGTCCCACGGCTTCCAACTGAAGGCGAGACCATTCAATCCCTTGAAGAATTTCGTGCAAATGGAGGAAAAGTCATTGTTAAAAACTCAAATAAAAACATTAAAAAATAAAAAAGGGAGCAAATACAGCAGTAGCTGCTGCTCGATTAAACGCAAAGGTTTGTTTTGCAGGTCAAATGGGAACTGATTCTGGAGCTGATAGCATCATAAAAGGTTAAATTTTCAAATGAAATTTTTAATGATTGCTGAAAATAAAATAGAAATGAGTGAAGCAGGGGTTCAATTGCAAGCCTTAAGAAGGATTTCTGAAGCAAATACAGGATTGGCTTTGATTTTTCTGAATCCTAAACGAGAAAATTCAATTATTATAATCGGAGGGGCGAATATATTCTATAAATCCTTAGATGTTTTGCCAGAAGAATACCAAAAAGCCATTAGAGAATGTAAATTACAATGAAATTATCAAAATTTAATAAAGAATTAAGCCTCCATTTTATTGTTGCAAAGAGAAATCACACAAGAAATCAATGTATTAGCAGCAGTTTACGCGAAACAAAACAGTTAAATTTATAAATAATTCTTTCGAAATGAATAGAAATTTATTAAAATAATCAATTTTAGAGACTTTAGTGGTTTTGGATTATGGAGGAAGAGATGAGAAAATCCATGAGGAATTGCTGTTACACTTGGACTTTATTTCACCAAATGAGGTTTAAAAAAATGAATTTCATAAAAAATTTAAAGAATATATAGACAGAAGTAGGGAGATTATTAGAAACCAATGAAATCCATGATATTTCTTATGAAACAATTCATAATAGTTTATTGAAGAAATATAAAGATTTAAGAGTTCTTTTGAAGCTCGGACACAAAGGATGTCATTATATTTCAAATACATTGGATTTAAAACTGCCACCAGTGCCGGAATTCAATCCGAAAATAATAAATGATTATAAAATAGTTGATACGACAGGGGCAGGAGATGGGTTTACAGCAGCCTTTTTCGTTAAATATAAGGAATTAATTTGTAAATTAATAAATTATTAATAAGAAATTGATATTTTTTTAAAAAAAGTGAAAGAAAATCAATTTGTCAGCATCGAAATGGAAAAAACAATGAAGAGTGAAATAAAGAAATGCATGATGTTTGCGAATGCTAGTGCTTTTGTATGCATAACTACAATGGGTAAGATTAATCACTAATCTTTTATTCATTAAATTTTTAATAGGGGCAATGGTTTCTCAACCAAAAAGGACTGTTGTTGATGACTTTATTAATAAATACTTAAAAGACCATTTTTAAAAAATTAAAAAAAAATTAATTAAAATTTTTTTTAGATTTTTTTCTTTTTTTTTCAATAATTCCAATTTTTATAATTTTGACAAACAAAAAATCAATTTAAAATGTGTTTTTTTTTCAAATTGCTCCTCTTTAACCTTTGGTTTTTCTCTTTCTACTCTGGCCATATCTACAAACTCCACATATATTGTTGCCGATCTTTATAATTTCACCTCCGAAACTTCATGTGAACAAATCCTATTTCTCAAGCAAACATACGCTCAAATATCTCCTTCAGACCTTTTAACCTATTATTTAAACTTTTCAATTCCTTTACAAAACACAACTTTTTATCAAATAAAGCTTTACAATGCATCATCTCCTTTACTTAATGACTCAGAAACAGAGACCCACTTATACCCTCCTATTGAAATAGCGACTGTTTCTGATATAGACATGGATACTATGGTCATTGATTCTAACCCCACGTTTGCCAGCGTTTTTAAACCTGATCCTAAAGAAAATCTTATTGCTAATTAAACAAGGAGTTTTAGAACTGTTCTCAAAGAAAAAAATCTTAGCAATGAAGAATTCAATGAACGATGATAAAAATGATAAAAACAAAGAGGAAAATGAGAAAAAATTGAAGAAATTTGATGAAGATGAAGAAAGTTCAAAGGAGAAATATGAGGAATAAACTAAGGATTTAAGTGATGTGAGAGGGTTGAAGGTGGAGAATTCGATGATAATTCTGAAATAAACAAAGAGGTTTCAACTTTAAAGATCAATGAAGGCGAAGAACTGAAGAAACATGAGAAATATTCATTTAAAATCATGAAATATGAAGAAGTGAAAAATTATAAAAAATTTTTGGTTAATCTTTCGGAAAATGAAGGAGGTTTAAAGTTAAATCAATATAAAAAAAAGGAGTTTTTCGAGAAAAAAGAAGAGGCGGCTAAGGAAAAAGAGGCAAAGAAGGAGGATTTGCAAGAAGAAGCATCCTTTTCAACGATAAAAAAAATTGAATTCCCTTTTCAAGGATAAAAATTGAGTTTAAAAAAGGCTTTTTTAAAAATGAAAAATTTAAATAATCCAGTTTTTTCGAAAAAAACTGCCAACAAAAAAAACAGAATTCAAGAGAATTCTCGAAGAAAAAAACTGAATTTTTGATAAAAGATCTTCAAATCCTGTGCATTTTGAAAAAAAAAATGATTTTTTTAAATAGTTATTTTTTTTTTATTGGAATTACTTTTTGATTTTTTTGAATTTTTTTGATTTTATGTGTTAATTTTTTTAATCTTTCAAAATTTTTGAATAATAATAATAAATAACATCATAACTATAATCACCGAAAAATATTTATTACATGGAAAAAGAATCCGAAAGTCTCTCCACTTTCAATCAATGGGACGATGACCTGCTTCACAAATCAGCCTTCATAACAAAAACAAAGCGTTTCTTTTCATAACCCCTCAAAAACCATAGAACCCCCTTTATTTTTTAGAATTTTTCCTTAAGATTTTACGTTGTGAGTGCCTCCCTTGTAAAAAAGTTCCCCCAATCTTTATTTTTCAAAAAAAAACTGTATTTTTTAAGGTCAAAAACCAGATTTTAGACATTTCTTTTAGAAAAACCATTTGGAAAAAGTTTTTTTCAAGTGATAAAGCATTAAATACTGAAAATTTCTTAAAAGTTCATTTATTTCTTGAGGAAAAAAATAAAATTCTTGTTTTTAGTCGAATTCCAGTAATGACCCTTTGGAGATTTTAACTCATTTGATCACTGAAAACAACCTTTTTTCTATCGGAATGTTAAAAAAATGCAGAATTAACCCAAATTTCATACGTTCTAAGAAAAAAATTGATGATTTGGAGTTTTTCATCCCCCAATTATGGTAAAAACCCGAAAAAAAATATTTTCTTTAATTTTTTATCAAAAGCAATTTTTTTATTTTCCATGAAAACGGCAAAAATTCAGGTTTAAGCAATTATTTCGAAGAAGTTTGTAAAAAGAATTGTTTTTTTGCTCATAAAATGTTTTGGGCTCTGAATGCATTGGGTCGCAATCTCCATGAAATTCCCTTGTATTTTCTATTTCTAATAAATAAATCACAATATATATATATATTAGAATGAAAATAATTTTGGATGTTTGTTGCCAAAACAACAATTTACTCAATATGAAGATAATCTTAACCCACATGAAAAAAACCGCAGAGATTTCCACCCAAAAAGACCTAATGGACTTTTTACAAAAGAAAAATAAGCTTGCTTTTGAAATTTTTGACTATGTTTCAATCAATAAAAATAGTGATCCGTGCTCTTTTTTTTCCAATCTTTTGTTCTGGGAAGATATTGAACAGATTGTGAAGCAGGCTTCCTTGTTGAAACGAGAGGAAAAGCTCGAGTTTATAAAGAATAGAGTAAAAATAATGAATGAACATCTGCCGGCTTCCGTGTATATACCTTTCAAGCGAAGTTATTTATATAAGAGATTCATTTATTTGATTTATTTGATTAATTTTTTTGATTTATTGATTTATTTGATAAATTTATTTATTTGATTTGATCAGAATCTATCAGAAATTACACTATTTTAAGGATAATTGAAGACGAAATTCTTTGGTTCAATACAAAAGAAAAATCCCCAATTTTGCTATTTTTTGAGATTTTTCGAATAGAAGAGTAATATTTCACTTTAAATTGATAGTAAATTTCTTGGAAGGTTCATGGAAAATGGAGATTTATTTGATGAAAACGGCCATGCGCTGAAAGAAAACTGTCTTGTCGATAGAAAAGAGCCATTAAGCTCGAATTTCAATTATTTGTATTTCGATTATTTGCTGTCAAAACCTATTTGTTTGCAAGTTTTTTTTTTTTGGGGTTTTAAATTTGTGATAATTTTTCTGAGGAAGGAACCAATGAGGAAATTTCGCTCGAATCCAAAGAAAAAACTCTCAAAAGTTCAATTTTATTCATATTTTCACTATTTCTACTGAATAATTTATTTAATTTATTCATGTTTTCATCATAAATTTAATTTTTTTAGCGAAGTCACCACTTTCTAAACTTTTCAAGAAGATCTCCAAAAAATATAATAGAATTATGAAAAAATCTCAAATTCTACATAAAGGGTAATAAATATTCACTCAAATCATCAAAAATTGCAATTTTTTAAATAGCTCATTTTCTTTAAGAGAAATAGAAAATGAAAAATTTGAAACATCGCTCCATCTCTATACTCCAAACAAACGAAATGAAATAATGGAGGAAAGAGCGAATACCTCAAACAATGTAGATTCCCATATTGTGGACATGAATTTTGTGAATAACCCATTGAGTTCTGCAAGTAAAAGCGAATCATCTTCGGAAGAAAATAATGGAAATAGTCAAAATATGAACGGTTTTTATCAAATTTCAATAGATTTTCTCATTTTTCTTCATAGAAATCAGTTTACCACCGAAATTAAAGAAAAAATTCAATGAAATTGAGTTTTTTGGAGAGAATTCGAAGGAAAGAGTATGGAATTTTATATGGTTTTCTGAAGGTTTTATTGAAGGAAATACTGTAGATTGAAAGGATTAAGAGAGGTTCTAGGTTCAAAGATTTAAAGACTTTGTATACAATTCCTTTGATTGTGAAAATAGGGGATAATTTAAAACAAGAACAATTTGCCTCACAATTGATCTTTCAATTCTATCATATCTTTAAGGAGGAAAGACTTTTTCTTAAACTGAGACCTTATGAAGTTATAGCGCTAAGTCCAAAAATTTATTAATTTTCGTTCATTTTGCTTATTATTTTACTATTGTTCTCATGAAAAATTCCACAATTTTTGAATAAAAGGCTCAAACAGCTGCCTAATTGAAATGATCAATGATGCAGTGACAATAGATCGGCTGAAAAGAACCTTGTATTTGAACTTTAACGAGAGCATAACTTTGGATATTTTCTTTAAAAAGTTTTATGGTGAGAATGTCAAAGCAGCAAAACAGAAGTTTTGTGCAAGTTTGGCTGCTTATTCACTAGTGTGCTATTTTTTGCAGGTCAAGGATCGAAATAATGGCAATATTTTGCTGCATAAAAACGGCTATATTATCCATATTGATTTTGACTTCTTTTTATCAAATTTTCCAGGTATGTAGCATTTATTTCTATTATAGAAAAATCCATTATTTTCATTAGTTTTTCAAAATTTTACAAAACTTTTAATTTTTTTTTAAAGGCAAAGGATTAGAATTAGAGAAATTCGTCCCATTCAAGCTTCTATCCGAATATATAGACGTTTTAGGTGGTCAAAACACTAAGCTTTTCCAAAAATTCCGGAAATTATTCTTCCAGTAAGGCAAAAATTTCTGTCAAACCTCATTTTTTTAAATATAGAGGTTTTAAAGCAGTTCGGAAACATCGTGAAAATATCCTCCTTTTAGTGAAAATGATGTATTCTAGTTATGGTGAGTCCTTGCCTTGTTTCAAAGCAGGTTCATTTCAAACAAATCCTTTAAAATATAGGTGTAAATATAGGGGAAAGTTGTATTTGGGAGCTGGAAAAAAGACTGAACCCTCCAGATTTGAAAGATGATGGAGATTTGAACATTTTTATTCAAAGGTTCTTTTATTTATTATTGAATTTTTATTGAGTTTTTGGTTGTTTTAATATAGTTTGATCAATCAAAGTCTTGACAACTTAAGGACCAAATGGTACGATAAGTTCCAATACTATTGTCAAGGGATATTCTATTAAATTACATTGAAACAATCTAAAAAAACCAATTTTCTCAAAAATATTATTTTTTTTTATTAAAAAAGAGCCAAATTTTCTTAATTTTATTTTATTGAGGCAACACTTGTAGTTTTTTTTTTCGGGGAAGCCGCTATAGCCAAAGCTTCTTCTTTTGCCTTGATTTCCTCAAGTTTTCCTTTGAGTTTATTGATATTAAGTTAGAAAAAACATATTTTACTTTGTTTTCTTTCTTTCAGATCAATGTAGTCTGATTTAGAAATAAAAGGGATTTTCTGTGCGTTCAAATCATGTTTTATGATAATCTCCATCAATTCTCTTTCATTATCCACTTTTTATAAATTTTCGATAAAAATGAACAAAAATATTCACAAAATTTTATAATAATAAAAAAATTACCATTCTTAAATTTGCACTGTCTAATATCCAACCTTGCCAATGAGATATTCTTAAAGAACCCATTCTTCAGCACTTCAAAACTCTCCTCCTCGAAATTATTCCCGCTGACATCCAAGTTCTTCAGTGTGCATTGCGGATCCGATAAAAAGTCGGTTAATTTTCCCGCGCTCTTTTAATTTAAATAAGACCCGATTTTTTTAAAGGATTCTTCGCGAAAAACCTGTTTTCCAAGACTATTCGCTGATAAATTAAGCTCAATTAAAGATCTGTTGATTGAAATATCTCTGAAGAATTTCAGCCCAGCCTTATCATTGAAATTATTCAATCTCAGATTCAATCTCTGCAAGGTTTTATTTATCTTTATCGCCTGACTCAAATACCTTGAGCCTTCATAACCAATTACATTATCAGAAAGGTCCAGATCGAGCAAAATATCGTTTCTCATCAGATATTTCGCGATTCTTCTCGCTCTTTTAAAGAAAACTTATGATAATTCATTTGATTTTTAGTGGAGAGACAGACCCTTGATCCCCGATTTTATTGTGTGAAAGATTGAGCTCCATTAGGGAAATGTTCATGTTTAGTCCTATCATGATGAATCGAAGAATATCGTCATCTATTTGATTTTCCCGCAAGTTCAATGAAAGCTAATATGAAAGAAATATCAAAAAAATTATTTAAAAAAAAATCATAAGTAAAATATGATCAAATATAATAATTATAAGAGAAATAAAGAAGTTTTCTGAACTAAATTCTTGCAATTTTCCTTAATAGCTTCACCGAGATTCGCAGCTTCTGATAGCTTCATTCCAAACAAATTCTTTTGGAATTTGAAACCTTTTTACCCATCAAAATTACTTTATTTGTAATTAAATTCTTAAAAAAACCTGAATGTTTAATTCCATATCCCAGTTCTAAATTCGTCAATAATGGCAAATATTGCGTTATTATATTAAGATCTAATGAGCATTTCATCTCATTTATCTTCAAATTATGAACCCAGTAATTTACAGCCTTTAAGTCCACAATCAACATTTCTTTAACGTCGTTTTCCTCAAAATTCTTCGTAAAAAGCAGTTACAAAAAATTTTTTTTGTATTTTTCTCAAAAACCTCAATTTTCTCAAAAAACTCCTGTAAATGTCGTTCTAAATAGGCGCTTTTCCACAGCATCCCATGCATTTCGACTTTTATTAAATTGTTCTTATTCCAACGGTACAATGAGGCTTCCTTCCAATACGACTCTTCATCTATATGTGGGGCAGTCAAGGTCACAGGCAAATTCTTTTGTATTTTCTCAATAATCTATCAAAATTTCTAATATTTTTCACATTTTTTATATATTTTTTCATATTTTTTCGCATTTTTTACTATTTTCCATATTTTTCATTAATTTTTATAAATTATAAAGAATAAAAGAAAAGTACTAGGCCTTTTATAATGGGAGGGACCCCTTCCAAGGCTGAATATCGAAAGAAATTATGAGCCACAACTTCTATTGCGATATCTCTTAGGCTTGTAAACTCATCCTTTTTAAAAAGGTCGC
>JFJP01040212.1_pt1 | contig 23404 bp, 21 predicted proteins | sample 431651 | NCBI WGS metagenome assembly JFJP01 (sample SAMN02602958, study PRJNA72255) | Microbial mat metagenome, whole genome shotgun sequencing project. | biome: fresh water; feature: sink hole; material: water; isolation source: purple microbial (photo- and chemosynthetic) mats found in...
TATGAAATACAGGAAACTAGGCAGGACAAACTGGGAAATCAGTGAGATAGGTTACGGAATGTGGGGAATGGGAGGCTGGACCGGATCGGATGATGAAGAGTCGTTCAGATCGCTTCAGCTGGCTGTCGATTTGGGATGTAACTTCTTTGATACAGCCTGGGGCTATGGAGCAGGAAAAAGTGAAAGTATTCTAGGCGAACTTGTCAGGGCAAACAAATCCAGAAAACTATACACAGCTACCAAGATCCCTCCAAAAAACTTTAAGTGGCCCAGCAGGCGCGAATATTCACTAAACGACTGTTTCCCTCCTGATCATATTCAGGAATACGTTGAAAAAAGCTTGAAAAATGCAGGCCTTGACTCATACGATCTGATGCAGTTTCATACCTGGGAAGATTTATGGCTTCAGGATGAAAGAGGGATACAGAAAATGCTGGATCTAAAACAGCAGGGGCTCATTAAAGCTATCGGGATAAGTATGAACCGATGGGAACCATGGAACGGAGTAAAAGCCGTGAAAAGCGGATTCATAGATGCAGTACAGGTTATCTACAATATCTTCGATCAGAATCCCAAAGATGAACTTTTCCCGGCATGCAGGGAAATGAATGTTGGAGTTATTGCCCGGGTTCCCTTTGATGAGGGCACATTGACAGGCACTCTTACCAGAGAGAGTAAATGGCCTGAGGGTGACTGGAGAAACACATACTTTGTCCCGGAGAACCTCATTCCGAGCGTTGAACATGCTGATGCACTTAAACCACTTGTGCCTCAGGGCATGACAATGTCAGAAATGGCACTAAGGTTTATTATGGGTGATGAAAGGGTAAGTACAATAATTCCCGGAATGAGGAAACCCGACCATGCAAAGTCGAACATGAAAACAAGTGATGATGGTTTGCTGAGCTCTGAGCTTATGAAAAAACTTGAAAAACATCGCTGGGACCGTAGTCCAAGCCTTTGGTCACAATAAAAAAAGCTTTTTATAAACATGACCCAGGAACACCATCATTATAATCTTGTAAGCAAGCTTAAACCGCGGAAAATTATTCTTCCGGTTATTATAGGGCTTGCTATTCTGGCTGCTTGTTGCATGGTTATGTATGGTATGCAGGGACCTTGGTTACATAATCAGGATTCGCATATTGTCTGATAAGGATCTTACATGGAAACAGGCCTTCAGAGTAATTATGCTATGGGAATTTACATCGGCAATAACACCATCTACTGTCGGAGGAACAGCTGTCGCGGTAGTTTTTCTTCATAAGGAGGGAATAAGTGTCGGGAGAAGTACATCGGTTGTACTGGCGACATCTTTTCTTGATGAACTCTATTTTGTTATAATGCTGCCGCTTATACTCCTGCTGGTTGGCAAAAGTGCTTTATTTACAACTGCACTTCAGGGGACAGGAATTTCGTTTCTCAACGAACTGGCGCTAATTACCGGAATCGGGTATTCGATTATTCTTATCTGGGTTTTACTTGTCGGATACGGACTCTTTGTAAATCCTGCCGGAATCAGTAGAATTATTATTAAAATTTTCTCACTTCCGCTTTTAAGAAGATGGAAAGGATCTGCAATAAGCGCCGGAAATGATATAGTTGAAAGTTCACATGAACTAAAAATGAAACCATTCTCTTTCTGGATAAAGGCAATGACAGCAACAATTTTGTCGTGGACAGCAAGATACTGGGTAGTAAATGCTATTATAGTTGCTTTTTTTACAATAAACGATCATTTTTTGATTTTTGCACGCCAGCTTGTTACCTGGATAATGATGATAATTAGTCCTTCTCCGGGAGGCAGCGGATTTGCAGAACTGATACTCGGACGCTATATTTCAGATCAGATTCCGGTTGATCCCGCCATTGCCGGAAGCATTGCTCTTGCCATCGCTATTATTTGGAGAATAATCAGCTATTATCCATATCTTGTGATCGGTGCAATGATAGTCCCGGGGTGGATCGGACGAAATTTTGTCAAACCCCTGATCAAAAAGAGATAGATTTTTGCTACCTTCGGATTTCAGAATACAGCCCGGTAAGTTAGTTATATGAGTGAAGAGATTTTAAAGGCATTGATGGAGCTGTTTGCTTTGATTGTAAAGCAGGATGGTGGCATTCTCGTCAACGAACGTGAGTACGTCTCGTCATTCCTGAACAAGCAGCTTACCAAGGAAAGTGTTAACGAGTATCTTGCCTTTTTTGATGAGTATGCAGGACCCATCCTTGAAAAATCATCCAGAAAGGCGCCATCAGCACCTTTGTGCTGATGAGGCTCTACGAACTTGTAAATGCCGACAGGCAGTTCACACCTCAGCGGATGAATATCATAAATACTGTTGCTGAAGTTTTCAGGATTGTTCCTGATGAATTTACAGCTACCGGTCAATTTGTGATGAATGATAATCCTGAAGACCTCAGAAATCCCTCAATTCTTGTTCTTAGTTCCGAAAACAAAGAATGTGATTTATGTAATAAGATGATTGTCGGTTATCCCGATACCACAATCTTCATTCTTCGGGTCGCAAGTGTTGATCTGTATTTTATTAAATATGTCTCAGACGATCAGCTCTACCTGAACGGATTGCCGATCAGATCAGGCAACGTCTATACCTTTGCAAAGGGAGGCTCAATTAAATCACAGCAGGGATATTCAATTTACTACAGTGATATAAGTTCCAAATTTCTGTCAGACGTTATCATACATAAAATATCCTTCAATGTGGAGAACCTCACATATAAATTCAGTGAGGGACACACAGCTGTTAATAACATAAGTTTTTCAATAGAAGAAGGAAAACTTATAGGCATACTTGGAGCCAGTGGTTCGGGGAAGACTACTCTTCTCAACCTCATGAGCGGAATACAGAAGCCCTCATCAGGTAGTGTCAGAATAAATGGAATCGATATAATTAAGGATAAAAATTCTCTTGAAGGGGTATTTGGATATGTTCCACAAGATGATCTTCTTATTGAGGATCTAACAGTTTTTGAAAATTTATATTATGCAGCCTGTCAGTGTTTCAATGATAAGACAGATACCGAAATCGGAACACTTGTAGATAAAACTCTTTCAAATCTCGGACTTCTTGAAAAAAGAAACCTTAAGGTTGGATCGCCATTTAATAAAGTAATAAGCGGAGGTCAGCGTAAAAGGCTTAATATTGCTCTGGAACTTATCAGGGAACCCCTTGTACTGTTTCTCGATGAACCTACATCAGGGCTATCATCACGTGATTCAGAAAACCTTATGGACTTGTTAAGGGATCTGACCCTGAAAGGGAAACTTGTTTTCACTGTAATTCACCAGCCTTCATCGGAAATTTTTAAAATGTTCGATAAGGTAATAATTATGGATCAGGGTGGATGTATGGCATATTTTGGCAATCCCGTTGATTCGGTAATATACTTTAAAACGCTTGATGCTCAAATTAATTCGAAACAGGGAGAATGCCCTTCGTGCGGAAATGTTAATCCTGAGACAATTTTCAATATTATTGAAACACAGGTTGTCGATGAGTTCGGGAAATACACCGAAAAGCGCAAAGTGAAACCATCAGAATGGGCAGCATCCTATTTATCAAAACACCCTGCAACACAGATTCCGGATATAAAAGAACCTCCTCATAAAAACCTTCAGAGACCAGGGTTATTCAGGCAGTTTCAGATATATTTTTCAAGAGATCTGAAGAGCAAAATAGCAAACAGGCAATATGTTATTCTCACTCTTCTTGAAGCTCCGATACTTGGTTTTGTCCTTTCATTTATTATAAGGTATATACCTGACCCTGATTCAGATGTTTATATTTTTGCCGAGAATGAAAATATTCCGATATATATTTTCATGAGCCTTATAGTTGCCTTATTCCTTGGATTAACAATAAGTGCTGAAGAGATTTTCCGGGACAGGAAAATTCTCAAAAGGGAACAATTTCTGAATCTTAGCCGAACGAGCTATCTGTTCTCTAAAATAGGAATTCTGATATTAATTTCGGCATTGCAGACCGGGCTTTTTATTATGATTGCAAACCCCATACTTGGCATAAAAGGTATGTATTTACAGTATTGGCTGGCACTTTTCAGTACTGCCTTCTGTGCAAATATGCTTGGACTTAACATCTCTGCATCATTTAATTCAGCAATAACGATTTATATTGTAATTCCGCTTTTGATTATCCCAATGATGGTGTTGAGCGGAGCCATGTTTTCATTTGACAAGCTCAACAGGGAGATCGGCAATGTTGATAAAGTGCCGCTTATTGCTGAAATAATGCCAACAAGGTGGACCTATGAAGCATTGATTGTTAGCCAGTTTAAAGACAACAGATACAGCCGGCAGGTATATAATAAGGAAGGAGATACTTATTTTATGCTTCAGAAAAAAATAAGTGAAGCTGAGTACAATAAAGTACACAGGATAAAAGTACTCCGTGAAGCTCTCGACACAACTCTTTTTGAATATCGGAAAAATCCTAAAAATATCGGGGTCAATTCAAATCCATTACTAAAGAAATCACCACAGTTCTACTCAAAACTCGACCTGCTGAGAAATGAGCTGACAAAAATGGCAGAAGTCAGTAATGTCGGCAAATTCGAATATGTGCAGGATCTTTCTCCCGATAAATTCAATCAGGACGTGGCAGATTCGCTCACAAAGTATTTCGACAGGGTATATAAAATCTTTAGCCGGGTTTCAAATAATGCAAGTGACAAAAAGGATATGTTCATGACAATACCCACAAATGACAAACTTCTTAAAATTCTTGAAAACGAATACTATAATTACAAGCTTGAGGAAATAGTAACTAAGCCTTACGAACGAAAGAAAATACTTGAATACAGGAATTCTCTTGTTCAGAATACCGAACCTATTTACCTTGATCCCTACAAAAGCGGATTCCTGAATTTCAGAACACATTTTTACGCCCCTTCAAAATACATTTTTGGTATTAAAACTGACACTTTTGCGTTTAATATAACCCTTGTTTTGCTTAGTACAGTGATCCTCTACCTTACGCTTTATATCGATCTTCTTGGCAGAGGTGTAAGATTTTTTGAGAATTTAAGGTTCCGAAAATAAATATTAATTCGTTGGTAAACAGATTTTTTTGTATTTTTGCTCTAACCTAATATATCATCCTGTATGAAAGGAAGAATATTTATTTTACTGCTTTTGTTATTTGCCTGCTTCTCATGCAGGAATTCCTCAAACAAGGCAGAGCAGTTTGTATTTCCTGAAGCAGACTCAGTACCTGTTTCCGAAGCAGAGAAACTCAGTCCTGAAGCAATAGCTGATATTTCTAAAAATATTTCATCGCCGGTTGAGATTGCAAACCTTTTGCAGATGCTTGAAGTTCCTTTCTCCCCAAACTACATTGCCTCCTCAATCGATGCCAACAAACAGAGTACCAACTTTGACAAGGCCCTGAAAATGGGTATTCTGGGGGCCGATCTCGGATATCTTAACATGTATGAAAAAACGGGCTCCTCACTTGATATACTTTCATCAATCAGAAAACTGTCAGAAGATATTAAAGTTGGTCAGTTCTTTGATTTTGAAACAATAAAAAGACTTTCTCAGAATTATTCAAATCTTGATTCACTCCTCTTCCTTTCAATCGATTCGTATACACAAATTGATAATTACCTGCGTGAAAATGACAGAGGGCAACTATCTGCACTTATAATAATTGGGGTTTGGATTGAAGGTCAGTATCTTGCAACACAGGTTGTGACGCAATACCCTGACCAGATGCTTATTGACAGGATTGGGGAACAAAAAATCATTCTGAATGACTTGCTTTTACTTCTTGTCCCCTATTGCAATATAGGACCGGAATACAATGAATTGTGTTCCTCTATGCAGACTCTAAAAGAGAACTACAGGGATGTTAAAATTACTTACACCCAGGGCGACCCTGTTAGTGTCGAAAAAGACGGAGGACTCGTTATTACCCAGACTGAAACCAGCGTTGTTGAAATGACCCGGGAGCAGCTGGATGTTATTATTGAGACCACTAAGAAAATGAGGAACAAACTAATTTTAAATAATTAGTATGAAAAAATATATAAGTACAATTTTGTTATTACTTTTTGTTGGGGTTGTCTCCTTCGGGCAGTCAACAGATCCACTTGTAAGTAATTGCGTAATGAACGCAGGAAACAATGCGAAATACCTGAAAGATTTCAGGGTACAGCTGGGAAAATCTGCCGGCCAGAAAGAACTCCGGTTCAAAGCCAATATGTCGCTCTGGAAAAACACAAAGTATCGATTCACAATGTGTAATTCCGAAGATTCAAAAGGACAATTGATTATGAGCATTAAAGACGATGGGAACAAGGAAATACTATCTTCATTCGATTCTAAAACAGGAAAGACTTATCCATACATTGACTTTATCTGCCAGAAAAGCGGAATATATCAGCTGAATTTTGATTTTATCGGAGGTCAGCAGGGATCAGGAGTAGGGGTTGTCTCAATGATTAAATAAGACCCCTAAGCGAGGTACCACACCTGTATTACCAATACAGTAAGGATTAGTAAAGAAAAAACTACTTCCGGAAACAGTTTCCCCTTTATAAACACAAAATAATGAGCCAGGAAGTAACTGGATGGAATTGCTGTGATCCAGAACATCTCCATTGATACTGATGGAACAACAAGATATAGCAATACTGATATTAAAAAAGACCAGAGCAGAATCCAGAACGTTTTTCTCGACTTTATTTTTTTATTGTTGATTACCATAAAAAGGTATGTAACAGAGACAGTTACAAGGAAACCTGCTAAAATAATTGTTACAACCGACAACCTTGAAAATTCATATTCTGCTGAAAAACTAAAAAGGTTTCTTTCAGTTGTCGTAACGAGTTCCTGCAGATCATTTCCAACAACATAATATAATCCGAATGTTATTATATAAGGAGTAACAAGCCCCAGTAATGATATAAAAATTTCCACCAGGCTTCCTGTCCTCAGAATGGCAATACCAATCAGCACAAGCACTCCAAACCAAATAAGATTGGCATAAAACAGGCTTCCGGTACTTATCAGAAGGGCAGCATCAAAAAAGTTATACGCAATATCCGGTTTCCTGTAACCATCCATTATCCTTTTCAAAGCAAGCATCAGAAAGACAGCAGCAGGCAGAACAGGATTCAGTATCTGATTCTGGGGAATAAAACCGGAGAAAAGAACAAAAAACAATGCCGGCAGAAAGGTCCTCTCATTTATAAAGAAAACTACTGTATTGAAATGAACAAGAAGAAATGTCAGAAGCACGACCAGAACAAACGAAAAAAGAACACCCAATAAAGAATTTTCACCTAAGGCAATTTGAAGCAGCCCATAGAGTGGCATCGGAAATTCTTCATAGTTAAATCCGGGAGGAGATTGTGGATCTAGAATCGCACCAGCCCACAATACCAGCAAAGCAATAACTATTAAGAATATTACTCCAGGTCCTGTTCCCTTGAAAATACGTAAAAGCATCAGCTATAAATCAAATCCGATATCGTTCCTGTAATAGATTCCATCAAAATGTAAAAGACCGGCACTTCTGAAAGATTTGCCAAGAGCTTCTTCCTTTGTAATGCCCCATGAACTTACCGCCATTACCCTTCCTCCTGCAGTAACTACATGGTCTCCGCTCTTTTTGGTTCCGGCATGAAAAACAACACTCTCTTTAACCTGATCCAGGCCGCTAACCTGTTTTCCCTTCTGATAATCTCCCGGATAGCCTCCTGAGACAAGCATAACGGTAGTTACAAAACGTTCGTCTGTATCAATTGCTCTTGTATCAAGATCACCTTTCGCAACTCCCTCAATTAGTTCAAAAAAATCCGATTTTATGCGGGGAATCAAAACCTCAGATTCAGGATCTCCGAGTCGCGCATTATATTCAATTACAAAAGGATTACCATCCACATTTATAAGGCCGAAGAATATAAAACCCTTATATGTAATTCCATCTTCGGCAAGACCCTTCATCGTCGGATCAATAACCCGGGAAATTACCTTGTCCATAAATGTCTTATCTGCGAAGGGAACTGGTGAGACTGCTCCCATCCCTCCGGTATTCAACCCTGTATCACCTGATCCGATTCTTTTATAATCCTTAGCCTCAGGAAGCAGCTTATACGAATGTCCGTCAGTAATTACAAATACAGAAAGTTCAATACCACTTAAAAACTGCTCTATTACAACCTTATTGCCGGCTTCTCCGAACTTACCTCCTAGTATGGCCCCAACCTCCTTAACTGCCTCTTCCAAATCCTCCAGTATCAGAACTCCCTTACCGGCTGCAAGTCCATCAGCTTTAATAACATAAGGTGACTTCATTGTCCCGAGGAAACCTCTTACTTCATTTAAATTTGATGAATCAAAACTTCTGTATGATGCAGTAGGTATATTATGCCTTGTAAGAAAATCCTTTGCAAAGTCTTTGCTTCCTTCAAGCTGAGCCGCCTCTTTACAAGGCCCGATAACAGGGATATTCCTTAAATAAGAATCATCGAGGAAATAATCATGAATACCTTCTACAAGCGGAGCCTCGGGACCAACAATTACAATATCAATACTATTTTCAACAACAGCATTCTTTACTTCCAGAAAGTTCATTGGATCGAGATTAAGATTGGTACCACAATCCATGGTCCCTGCATTTCCCGGACCGGTAAAGATCCGGTTTACTTTTTTACTTTGAGAAAGTTTCCAGGCAAGAGCATGCTCCCTGCCACCTGATCCCAATATCAGTATATTCATTTTCAGCAATTTATTAGGTCAATCAAAAATAATACTTCAAGGCTTAACCGGGTTCATTTGTCTGGCAATATTTCGAAAATGTCTGCATAACAGAATTTACATATGTCCTGGAAACCGGGATATCAGTAACGGCCTGATTATCAAATTCAAGTTTCAGTCCGTCTTTGTCTCTGCTTATTACCTTTACTTTTTCAAAATTAACAATATATGAACGGTGGCATCTTATAATCTCAGTAGCGGAAAAAGTATCCTCCATTTTTTTCAATGTATCGCGCAGCAGATACTTTGAAACCTTACCTTTATTCAAATAGCATATGCTCACATAGTTTTCGGCCGATTCAATATAAAACAGATTCTCTTTCTTAATAGAGAACTTAAGAACGCCCTTATCGTCATAAAAAGGAATCATTTCCCTGGCATTTCCCTGAACAGATTGTGTATCAGCCAGCCTTTCTATCTGCTCCTTCTTATCCTGCCATGAAAAATATAACCATAATATTGAATAAGGAAACAAAAGGACAAGTGCAGTATTTTTTGTTGAGATCTTCACAAGCTCCGTGAACTCGCGGATATCTTTGAGCAGAAATTTTTCAAAAAGGGCATAAAAAAGTGCCATTAGCAGGATCTCCCCGAAAATCCAAAGCAGATACTGACCAAGGTTTATAGTATGACGCCTGCTGAACCTGTACATAATTATCCGGCTTATAACTACAACAAGTACTCCGTTAAGGATAATAAGACTCGAAAATGTAAAGAACTCGAGACGGGTCAAATCAAACCATTGACTGGATCCGAAAGGGGCATATATATTTATAAAGACTAGTGCAAATAGAGAAGTAAAAAGGATAAGCCGGAGAATGTTTTGCTTTTCATTCAGATATGGAGGGACTGGCTTTTGAAAATCAATAATCATAACTGCTCTTTACTTGCTGTAAATTTAGTTAATTTCTTACTTCAATTCCAGTCAGGCCCCATGAGTTGCCAAATTAACCCTTAAATTCTGTCCCGCATATTGGAATTTCATCCCGCATTTCAGATTTTTATCACAGTCTGTAATCACCTGCCACATTAATTTGCTGCGAGCTATTCTCTGTCATTTCTTTGCAGAAAATTGACTGGCACAGAAGCAATATGTATTATACAAAATCATTCAACGATCTTAAATCGCTCTTCAACAGTGAAGAGAAAATGATAGAAATTCCTGATTCTGATATCAGGATTTATAATATCGCATTTACCTCCGATGACCCTGAGATAGTCTTTTCTCAGAACAATGATATTCAGATCCCCGAAAACAGAAGTTTTTCTTATCCTGTCTTTTCTCCCGCCGACAGAAAGAGCGATAAAGTTATTCTGCTTCTGCACGGACTTAATGAAAGAAGCTGGGTGAAATATCTTGCATGGGCTTTTTATCTGGCCGAATCTACAGGAAGCTATATAATTCTTTTTCCAATATCATTTCATATAAACAGATCACCGGCATCATGGAAAGATCCAAGGGCCATGATCCCGTTTATGAAAGACAGAAATGCCTCATCAGGGAACCCTGAAATGTCGAGCTTTGCAAACGTTGCCCTCAGCAACCGGCTTACTGAAGATCCGTTAAGGTTTTTCAATTCCGGATACCAGACTACAACAGATATTGTGAAACTATTATCCGGAGTAAGAGACGGAAAACATCCGGTTATTCCCAGGACTTCGAAAATAAATATTTTTGCATACTCTATCGGAGCATTTCTTGGTGAGATAATAATGATGGGAAATCCGGGGAATCTCTTTACAGAATCAAAGCTTTTTATTTTCTGCGGAGGTTCTGTCTTCAGTAATATGCAGGGAACTTCAAAACTTATAATGGATAGTCTTGCCTTCAAAAAAGTTTACAGTTATTATCTCAATGATTTTGAACAGACTATAACCGGAAAGAGTCCCGTAGTTGAGTTCTTCCGTTCAAGTCAGATCGGGATGGCATTCAGATCGATGATAGATCTCGAAAGGCTTAAATCTTTCAGGGAGAATATCCTGAAGAATTTAAGAAACCAGGTTTACACTGTCTCGATGCTTCAGGACAGAGTTATTCCTTCAAAGGGAGTTGTATCGACACTCGCCGGGCATATGAATAAAAAGAGTGTTGAGATCTGGGATTTCCCCTACCCTTACACCCACGAGAATCCGTTTCCTGTTTTGGATAATCAGATGTCAGGGAAGGTTGATTTTTGGTTTGAAAAGGTATTTTCGAAGGCTTCGGCGTATTTGGCCTAAAATGGATCCAATAAAAAAATTAACCGCAAAGGTCGCAAAGGAATTACGCAAAGATCGCAGAGCGTTTAACTGCCAAATATTTTCTTTGCGACCTTTGCTAAACCTTTGTGCCCTTTGCGTTTAAATCAATGCTGAAACTGTATCCACTGCTTTTTGCATACTCAATAAACTCCTCAACTATTTCATTACAGCAACTTGAAGGCTTATCGTGCAAAACAATAATTGATCCCCGACGGACTTTCCTTTTCAGAATTTTCAGTGTGTTTTCAGCACCGAAGCCTGCATCAAAATCATAAGGAATAAGATCCCAGAAAACTATCTGATATTGCTTTTTCAGTAAACGGTACTGACTTAATGTGATTTTACCGAAAGGCGGTCGCATTAAAACAGAAGAGGTATGTTTTTCAGCCATTTTAAACTCATCCTCATATTCATTAAGGCCGGTTTTCCAACCGATTAAATGACTGTACCCATGATTGCCGACAATATGGCCTTTTTGAACTATAAGTCTGACAAGCTCCGGATATTTCTCAGCCGATTTACCACTGCAGAAAAAGATTGCTTTAATCGAATATTTTTCGAGTATTTCAAGCAGGAAAGACGTGGTATCGGGATGAGGTCCGTCATCAAATGTCAGACATAGTACCTTTTCAGCTGTCTTTATCCTGAATATTGCTTCAGGATAAAGACAGCCTGCAAAAAAGCCCAGCCTGAAAAGCCTCATATTAACTATTTAGCTGAATAAAGTTTACTGTAATAATTATTTATAACAGGCTCCATAACTTCAGTAAGAGATGTAAGTTTGAACACCACCGACATATTATAAATATCGAGTAATGCCTGCATATTAATACCGGTTGCATATTCGAGACCAAACCTTTCATCTGTAGTAAGAGTAAGTGTATAGTCGAGGTATTCCCTGGAATAATCAACAATATTATAAAGCAGTTTTTCTCCCTCTTCAACCTTCCCCCCTCTTATTAATATTTCTGCGAGTCCGATTGTAAAAAAGTCGTTTGGCATTTTTTCCGCGGGTACTAATTCCAATCCCCGGTGAGCAACCTCAATGGCCCGGGTTGTATCGCCGGTGAGAAGCAACTCTTTACCAAGGTTTGCGAAGAGCCTTCTGAAGTTACTGAACATACGCCTGTTGTTTTCGTCAAGATAAACATCAGGATCCTCTGCATTACCCCATGTAAACTTATTCATGAGGTTATCGTACATAACAAGGGGATCAATCATGCCAAATTCACCCTGCTCCGACTCTGTTGTCTTTATTGGAGAAACCCTGTAGGCAAGGCCCTCCTGAACAAAGTACTTCTCAAGTCCTTTATACTGGCTCGAAGGCACTGTTGTGGAGTAATAAACAGGTCTCTCCCATTTATTGGTTGACAGAAGGTCCATAATTGCAAGGTCTCCCTTGAATGCATCCTCGTCTGTATATTCCCATATCATAGGAGAAATCATTCTGTCCCTGAAATACTCTTTTACGGTGCCATTTTTCAGAACTTTGGCAGTATCGACATCGATAATAAACTTATTTGCAGGAAGATAATTAAGGAAATCACCTCTCCCGCTAAGGTCAACCATATATTTTTTATCGTCGTATCCGGCAAACTCAACGACCGATTTAAGGTCAACAGGCTTGTCAACCCTGTTATTTACCGGAAGCTGGTTTCTTACCCCTTCAACATATTTTTCGTATTTAAGGCTTAGCGGCAACGGATCAGAATCAAAAGCCTTTTGTCTCATCATTTCAATGTACCATCCGGCCTGTATATAACTCAGGTTGGCAACTCTCACATCGGTTCTTACCTGCTCAACATCCTGTACGTACCAAACAGGGAAGGAGTCGTTGTCGCCATATGTGAAAAGCACGCTGTTCGGGGCACATGATTTCAGATAATTGGCCCCTATATCTCTTGCCGTATAGCGGTCTGACCTGTCGTGGTCATCCCAGTTCTGAACGGCCATCAGAACAGGGCCGGCTGCTGTCAGTAAAACAAGTGCAGAGGCAGCTGCTCCCTTTTCTCCGAGGTACTTTTGCAGTTTCTCATAAAAGAACATGAACCCTATACCTATCCATATGGCGAAGGCATAAAATGAACCTGCATAAGCATAATCACGCTCCCTGGGCTGATTCGGATACTGATTAAGGTAAAAAATAATAGCCAGTCCTGTCATTATGAAAAAAGCCATAACAAGCCAGAATCCTTTATTATCCTTTTTGTACTGCCAGTATAGTCCTGCCAGTCCAATTAGAAGCGGAAGAAAGTAATATTTGTTTCGTCCCGGATTGTCTTTAAGGTCCTGCGGAAGATTATCCGATGATCCCAGACGGGCATCGTCGATAAATCCAACTCCGCTGATCCAGTTACCATGAATATCATTTCCGTTACCCTGAATATCATTCTGACGCCCGGCAAAATTCCACATAAAATACCTCAGGTACATATATCCAACCTGATACCTGAAAAAATAACGGAGGTTTTCACCGAATGTAGGACAAACAATTGTCTCCTTATTTGATCCGGAGCCAACAGTATATCTTCTTCCGACAACTTTACCCCAGTACTTGTAAGCACTTTCATGATCGGGATCAGAGCTGTACATTCTCGGAAAAACAGTTTCGAATTCCTTGCTGTAAGTATATTCAGGCTGATAATAAGGTTTGTATTTCCCATCTGTCTTGTTGTATCCCGCAATAACCTTTTTAACATCAATTACCGGAGCGGGAGAAGATATCAGAAGGATCATTCTGGTTCATCGGAGGACGAGCCGAAGACCTTATCATAATCATCGCATAGGATGAGTATCCTATCATTACAACTGTCAGGGATGTAACTACATAATTGAGGATGATCTTTTTATACTTAAGAGAAAAATGTATTCCAAAAGCCAGTAACCCAAAAAGAAGAGCCATATAGAATAAAAGGCCGCTGTTATATGGCAATCCGAAAACATTTACAAAGAGAAGTTCAAACCAGCCTGCCACATGGGGAATACCCGGAATCAGGACAAATACCATAGCACCGAGTAAGAGTATCGAAAAAACAAGTGTTACAAGTACACCTTTTGTTGTCAGTTCATATTTCTTAAAATAGAATACAAAAACAAGAACAGGTATAATAAGCAGATTGAGCCGGTGAATACCAAGTCCCAAACCCATTATATATGCAATGAGGATAATCCATCTTCCTGCATAAGGTTTATCTTCTTCCTCTTCCCATTTAAGCATGCCCCAGAAAACAAGGGCAGTAACGAGAGAGGAGACCGCATAAAGTTCGCCTTCAACGGCAGAGAACCAGAATGTGTCAGAGAAAGTGTAAGCCAGCGCACCAAGTATTCCGCTTCCTATTATAGCAGGTATATGTTTTTGCTCAAGCTGGTTATCGCTCATATATACGCGACGAACCAGATGAGTTATAGTCCAGAAAAGGAACATTATTGCAAACGCGCTGCAGAGAGCTGAAAGTGCATTTATCATCAGGGCAGCCTTCGAGACATCGCCAAAGGCAAAAAGAGTAGCAACCCTTCCAACCATCAAAAACAGAGGCGCTCCCGGAGGATGTCCCACCTGAAGCTTAAACGCTGAGAGGATGAATTCTCCACAATCCCAAAAACTTACTGTCGGTTCAAGTGTCAGAAGGTAAACTACAGCTGAGATCAGAAAAAGAAACCACCCTGCAATATTGTTAATGCGGCGGTAATTGCCCGGGATTGATTCCATAAAGGATTAATTTTGATTAATTTTAAGAAAACAAAGAACGTAAAAAAAAATTATATGAGCTCACTTACAATTCTATTTAACATGATTTTAACTTGACTTTAAAATTGTACTTTTGACCAAATTCCGTAATGAAATGAGATATTCTCTACTTCCTGTAATAGTCTTTTTTATTTCCGCCTTACCACTTCATGGTCAGGCAAATGTTCCGACTGAGGAGAAGGAAGGAATTATCTCCCTGCGGATTAAGACAATCAGTTTCGTAAAAAACAATGAATATTTTAATCCTGTCACAGAAGGCTACACTCTGCTGGGTGCATTTTTACAACCCGAACTTGTGTATTCGCCGACAGATAAAATAAGTGTTACAACCGGAGCGCATCTGCTTAAATACTCGGGTATTGGCAAGTTTTCTCAGGTAAGACCTGTTTTATCAGCATCACTGAAGCTTTCTGATAAGACAACTCTTACAATAGGTTCGCTAAACGGCAGTGACAAGCACAGGCTTTTTGACCCCCATTTTGACAGTGAACGTATTTACAGTGCGAACATCGAAGAGGGTTTTCAGCTTGTAAGAAACAGCGATCATATTTTTACAGATACATGGATAAACTGGGAAAATTTTATTTTTAAGGGCGACTCCGTCAGGGAAGTATTCACTTTCGGAGAATCATTTAAATATACTTCCCCAAAAATCGGGGATATCATGGAGTTTGAGATCCCGGTACAGGTTCAGTTCAAACATTTTGGCGGTCAGATCAGCAATTACCCTGAACCGGTTGAGACAATGTTCAATTTTGCTGCCGGAATAAGAGTAAATTTTGATCTTGCGGGTAAAAAATACGGCCAGGCAGGAATAGAATATCTGCAATTTTTAAACAATCAACTCAACGGCGAATCCCAGTCAGGCATCACACACGGATATGCATCGTGGACAAGGTTTCACTATACTTATAAGTCATTATATATAGGTATGGCATACTGGAGAGCTCATAATTACTTTGCTCCCAACGGCAACTATATCTACGGTTGTGTTTCTGATTATCAGACAGGGGTTGTTGTTCCCGACAGGAAAATAATTACAAATTTCGTATACCTGACGATTCTTCCGGAAAGTTATCTTGAACTGTTTCTTGGAGTTGAAACATACTACGATGTTGACCTTAAGCGTCTGGATAACGCTATCGCACTCCACCTTAATTTTGACAAACTAATCAGGCTTGCAATTTTAAAGCACTAAGGTTCAATAAGGTATTTTGTTATCCATTGCAATCCATTTTTCAAAGATCTCCTTTGCTCCGGAATCACTTATGCATACAAAAGATATTTTTCTCTTCGCAGGGTCAAGATTAAGTTCATCATAAATCAGTTTATCGCTGAAACCTGCCTTCTCGGCATCAATACGGTCGCATCCGTATACCACTTTTTTTATCCCTGACCAGTATATTGCACCCAGACACATCGGGCATGGTTCGCAGGATGTGTAAAGTATGCAATTACTAAGATCATGAGATTTAAGATATTCAGCAGCAGCTCTGATAGCGAGCACTTCAGCATGAGCAGTGGGATCATTGTTAAGGACAACCCTATTGCCGGCCTCTGCTATTATTTTCCCGTTCAATGTTATTACAGCACCAAAAGGTCCACCTCCATTTTCAATTCCAGTCCCAGCAATTTCAACAGCTCTTCGGAGCTGTATGGTTTCATTTTCCATTACCTCAAGATCAATACTATCCAAACTATTTCGGCTGTAAAATTAAGCTACTTTTGCATAAGATAAAGAAATTATATTCAATATTCTTTTTTTTTAGGAAATATATTGTATTTTTGCAGTCCCCAAATTATGGGGTAATTACATTAATTAGAAGTGTATCAATTAAAAAATAAGTACAAGTGAACACCTTAAGCTATAAAACAGTATCAGCAAACAAGGCTACCGTTGATAAAGAGTGGGTAATTATTGATGCTGAAGGCAAGATTCTTGGAAGACTTGCATCGGTTGTGGCCTCCATGTTAAGAGGAAAACACAAAACTAACTTCACTCCACATGTGGATTGCGGTGACAATGTTATAGTTATCAATGCTGATAAAATTACTTTGTCGGGTACAAAGATGTCAGATAAGGTATACATAAGGCATACTGGTTTTCCTGGCGGACAGAGGTTTACTACCGCTGAGGCCATGCTGAAGAAGAAACCTATCGGTTTGGTTGAGAAAGCTGTAAAGGGCATGTTGCCAAAAAACAGACTTGGAGCAGAACTCTACAGGAACCTTCATGTATATGCAGGACCAGAGCATAATCACGAAGCCCAGAAACCAAAGAAATTTGAACTTTAAAAAATATTAAGCAACCTATATGGAAACAATCAATGCTCTTGGAAGAAGGAAAGCAGCTGTAGCCAGAGTTTATTTAAGCGATGGTAAAGGTAAAATAACTGTCAACGGAAGAGATTACAAAGAATATTTTGGAGCAGAAACACTTCAGTATGTAGTTACACAACCTCTTGTTAAGCTCAATGTAGCTGACAAATATGATATCAACTGCAACCTCGATGGCGGTGGTGTTAAAGGTCAGGCTGAAGCTCTTCGTCTTGGAATTTCCAGGGCCCTTATCCAGATTGATGCTGAATGTAAGCCGGCTCTCAAAGCTGAAGGTTTCGTAACCCGCGACCCACGTGAGGTTGAAAGAAAGAAACCCGGACAGCCAAAAGCCCGTAAGAGATTCCAGTTCAGTAAACGTTAGAATTTTAATAAGTCAGTCGATATAGATGCAAGTTTAGTATCTAAATTGCGGAGACTTCCGTCACCGGAGCTACTTCGCAATTGATTGAAAGAATGTAAACTTAATTTAACTAAAAATGCCAAGAACAAATTTCAAAGAGCTGCTTGACGCAGGTGTACACTTTGGTCACCTAAAAAGAAAATGGAATCCTGCAATGGCTCCTTACATCTTTATGGAGCGCAACGGAATTCACATCATTGACCTTGAAAAGACCGTCGTAAAAATCGACGAGGCTGCTTCAGCAATGAAACATATTGCAAAATCAGGAAAAAAAGTACTGTTTGTTGCAACAAAGAAACAGGCAAAGGAAATCGTTGCCGAAAAAGTTAAGGCTGTTAATATGCCGTATGTTACAGAACGCTGGCCCGGTGGTATGCTTACCAATTTCCCGACCATTCGTAAAGCTGTAAAAAAGATGTCGTCAATCGACAAAATGGCAACTGACGGTACATTCATGAACCTTTCAAAGCGCGAAAGACTTCAGGTTACCAGACAGAGAGCCAAACTTGAGAAAACATTAGGAAGTATAATTGATCTTACAAGACTGCCTTCTGCTCTTTTCATAGTTGATGTATGCAAAGAACACATCGCTGTCAGAGAAGCCAAAAGACTCGGTATTCCTGTATTTGCAATGGTTGATACAAATTCAGATCCTTCTGATATTGAATTCGTAATACCTGCAAATGATGATGCATCGAAGTCAATATCATTAATAGTAGGTATTTTGTGCCAGGCTATTGAAGAGGGTCTTGGTGAAAGGAAGATTGAAAAAGATAAAGAACCTCAGCAGAAAGACAAGAAGATAATGAGAAAGGAACTTGAAACAAAGGATATTCCTGCTGCAATTATCGAAGCAATTGTTGAAGAAGATGAGGAAGAAGAAATCGATGATGATGATGATGATGTAGCTGATGATGATGACATCACAACAGTAGTCGACGAAACTGAAGAAGTATAATTAACAAGACGTTTTTAACTATAAATATAAAGAGATGGCTGAAATTAATGCTGCTGATGTTGCTAAATTAAGAAGAGTCACTTTAGCCGGAATGATGGATTGCAAGAAAGCTCTTGAAGAATCAGGCGGCGACTTTGACAAAGCAATTGAAATAATACGTAAGAAAGGACAGGCTGTTGCAAACAAACGTTCTGACCGCGATGCTACTGAGGGTGTAGTATTATCAAAAGTAACCCCCGACGGTAAAACTGGCGTAATGATCGTTCTCAACAGTGAAACTGACTTCGTTGCAAAAAACGCTGAATTCATAGCATTCGCAAACAAGATTCTTGATCTGGCCCTTACTAAAAAACCTGCAACACTCGACGATCTTAAAGCTCTTCCACTTGATGGCGGAAAAGTTGGCGAAAAAATTGTTGAGTATATCGGAATTATCGGTGAGAAAGTTGAGCTTTCATATTACGACCTTATTGAGGCCGAACAGGTACAGGCTTATATTCATCCTGGAAGCAAACTTGCAACTCTCGTTGGTTTTACAAAAGCCGGCGCAGATGCACAGGTTTACAAGGATGTTGCAATGCAGATAGCTGCTATGAATCCTGTTGCTGTTGATAAAGATTTCGTTTCTGAGAAAGTCATTGCACAGGAAATAGAAATCGGAAAAGAGCAGGCAAGACTCGACGGGAAACCTGAAAACATGCTTGAAAAAATAGCTCAGGGCAAACTTGCAAAATTTTTCAAAGAGAGCACACTTTTAAACCAGGACTTTGTAAAAGACAACAAGCTCACTGTAAAACAGTATCTTCAGTCGGCTAACAAAGAACTCACAGTTACAACTTTTAAAAGAGTTAGTCTCAATCTATAGCACGTAAGTTCATATTTCATATTCAGGTGGCACTTCAGGGTGCCACTTTTTTTTTGTCCTCGCACCAAAGCCTTACTTGTGGGTACCTCTTTTTTTAAAACGTATAACACAGCATTAGTTTAATTCAATTAGTTAATTATATTTGTTAATACAATTAATAAGGAAATTTACTTATTCATAACAATCAAAAAACCAACCGATGAAAGAACAATCAAATAGTAGTTTAAAGATGGGAATGACCCTGATGTTAATGATCTTTTTCATTTTCGGATTCATTACCAATTTCAACATTGCTTTGAAAGATCAGGTTCAGGCAACCTTTCAATTGAGCAACTTCATGGCAAACCTTGTCAATGGAGTATTCTTTTTCGCATATTTTGTATTTTCATTCCTCTGCGGAAAAATTATTAAGAAAACAGGTTATAAAATGGGAGTTATAATCGGCTTGCTCCTTATCGGATTAGGCAGCTTTTTATTCTACCCTGCAGTAGCCGTACCCTCTTATGCACTTTTCCTTGTTGCTGTTTTTGTTATGGCAACCGGAGTCGTTTTCCTTCAGACAGCTGCAAATCCTTATGTTGCTGCACTTGGTTCGGAAGAGACAGCTTCTGCAAGACTTAACCTGGCACAGGCACTAAACGGCCTTGCAACAACCGTGGCTCCTTTTATTGTTGGAATTTTAGTACTTACCCCTGCAGCTATAGCAATGGGACCAACAGCAGTACAGGTACCATTTCTGGTTATTGGTTCAATAGTATTATTGATTGCAGTTGCAATCTTCTTTATGAAACTTCCTGAAATAATCGGCGGTGAAGAAGTTGGGGGCAAAAAGAGTATCTGGAAACATACCCACGTATTGCTTGGAGCTCTGGCAATTTTCTTTTATGTTGGAGCTGAAGTAGGTATCGCAACTGCAATTGTTCCTTACCTCAGAGAGAGCGGAATGATGATAGGTGAAGCTGCCAAATTAGGTGCAATGTACTGGGGCGGTGCAATGGTTGGCCGTTTCCTTGGATCTATTAATCTTAGCTCGCTGGAAAGCCAGAAGAAATTCATGTACTCAGGTGCAGTAATTGTACTTGCATTCTTTGTTGGATGGTTAGTTACAAGCAGCCAGATTAAAGACGGTGTTTTTGAATTCAATTCTTCTCCTGTTAACGGTCTTATATTCCTTGGAATCGCAATTGTTAACTTTCTTGCAATGCACTTCTCAAAAGGAAAAACAAACATTGCGCTTGGTGTTTTTGGACTTATTGCAGCGGGCCTTGTATTTTCTGCAACCGTTCTTGGTGCCGAAGTTGGTATCTGGGCGCTTCTTTCAATAGGTTTCTTCAACTCAATTATGTTCCCGAACATCTTTGCTCTCGGAGTTAAGGATCTCGACAAATTTGAGATGCCTATGGCTTCAGGTATTATAAATACCATGATAGTCGGTGGATCAGTTATTCCTTTGGTAATGGGCTATTTCACAGACAGTATCGGCGTTCGCGCTGCCCTGCTTGTTCCACTTATTGCCTACGCATACATTGTATTCTTTGCATTCAAGGGAAGTAAAATCAGGTAGTCAGATTAACTAATATAAGATATACAGATGAAAAGGGTATCAATTGGAATTGATATTGGTGGTACCAATACCGCGATCGGAGTTGTTGACAGTGAAGGTAATGTGCTTTATGAAAGAAAACCACAAATGCCTACTCCGCAGAAAATGGAAAATCCAGGCATGACTCAGGCTGTGTCTGATAAACTGCTTGGAAAATATATAAGCGATCTTACTGCCGAAATAAAAAATGCTGTTGAGGTAGTAAAACAAATAAATTCTCAGATAGAAGTTATGGGTATTGGTATCGGCGCTCCAAATGCCAACTATTACACAGGAACTATCGAACATGCACCGAATCTTCCGTTTATAGGCGTTATAAATTTTGCTTCACTTATTCAGAATAATTTTCCTGAACTTAAGTATGTAAAACTTACAAATGATGCCAACGCTGCTGCTCTCGGTGAAATGATATACGGTGGCGGAAAAGGAATGAAAAACTTCGCTATGATGACACTCGGCACCGGACTTGGAAGCGGACTAATCGTCAATGGCGACCTTGTTTATGGTTCTGATGGTTTTGCAGGCGAGTGCGGACACGTAACAGTTGTTCCACATGGACGTCTTTGCGGTTGCGGAGGCCATGGACATTTCGAAGCTTATTGCTCAGCAACAGGTATCAAACGTACAGTTTATGAGCTCCTGGCTCTTTATAATGACTCTGAAAGCCCTCTTTCAAAGATCCCAATGAGCGAGATGACATCAAAAATAGTATTTGATGCTGCTGAAAAGGGAGATCGTATAGCCTTAGAAGTTTTCCAGTACACCGGTGAAATTCTTGGCCGTACCCTGGCCGATACAGTTCACTATCTCAGCCCCGAGGCAATATTCCTTTTCGGAGGCGCTGCAGCTGCCGGTGATTATATATTCAAGCCTGCCAAAGAGAGTATGGAACGCCATCTGATGCCTGTCTTCAGGAATAAAGTAAAACTCCTTCCTTCACAACTCAAAGAGAGTTCTGCTGCTATCCTCGGATCAAGCGCTCTTGTCTGGAAAGAGATTGAGAAAAACAAATAACAGATATTTAAAATCCCCGGTCGCAATATCTGACCGGGGATTTTTGTTTCTTTTTTACCCGTGGATTTTGTAATTTCGTTGCACAAAAAACCGGAAAATATGCAATACTCAAGAATATTACTCAAGCTAAGCGGCGAATCACTTGCAGGAAAAGGAAACAGTGGAATCAGCGATGAGGTATTGAATGAATATGCCAAACAGGTTATTGAGGTCGTGAATGAGGGATGTGAAACCGCATTAGTTATCGGTGGGGGTAACATTTTCCGTGGACTAAGCGGTACAGAATCGGGATTTGACCGTGTAAAAGGCGACCAGATGGGAATGCTTGCAACAATAATAAACAGTCTGGCTCTTGAAAGTGCAATAACCCGTATGGGAGGAAAAGCCAAAGTGTTCACGTCTATCAGAATGGAACCTGTGGGGGATCTTTATAACAGGGATAAGGTAGTGGAAGCCATGAAGAATAAGATCGTCTGTATACTTGCAGGGGGAACCGGAAATCCTTTTTTCACAACAGATACAGCTGCTGCTCTCAGAGCCGTTGAGATCGGCGCAGATGTATTATTGAAAGGAACCCGTGTTGATGGTGTCTATACTGCCGATCCCGAAAAAGACCCGAAAGCAGTAAAATTTGACAGGATCTCCTTCGAGGATGTAATAAGCAAGAGACTGAAGGTCATGGACTCTACAGCCTTTACAATGTGCCGCGATAACAATATGCCGCTTATAGTTTTTAATATGGATAAAACAGGAAATCTAAGGAAACTCATTCTCGGCGAAAAAATCGGAACAATAGTTACAAACTAAAGAGGCATTGAATTCCCGGCTATTTTACTATTTTTGTTACAGAAGTTTAAAGATTATAAAACACAAAGGGAATATTTATCAATTTACAAACAGCTAATATTCAGAATATGGACGAGGATATTGAACTTATCATAGAAGAGACTAACGACAGAATGCAAAAGGCACTCGAGCATCTTGAGCATGAACTTGCACGCCTGAGGGCAGGCAGATCAAATCCTGCACTCCTTGACGGAATAACTGTTGACTATTATGGTGTCAACTCACCGCTTTCCCAGGTTTCCAACATCAATACCCCCGATCCCAAGACAATTCTTGTACAGCCATGGGAAAAAAACATGCTCGGAATTATTGAAAAGGCAATTATGGCTGCCAATATCGGACTCACCCCTGTAAACAATGGTGAGGTTATAAGAATGAATATTCCACCACTTACTGAAGAGAGAAGACACCAGCTTGTTAAGCAGGTAAGAAACGAGGGTGAAACTGCCAAAATAAGCATACGTAATGCCCGCAAATGGGCTAATGACGAACTTAAGGGTCTCCTTAAAGACGGACTTCCTGAGGACATGGAAAAAGATGCAGTTGAAAAAGTTCAGGGAATGACTCACGACTTCAATACAAA
>JFJP01023943.1_pt1 | contig 23395 bp, 25 predicted proteins | sample 431651 | NCBI WGS metagenome assembly JFJP01 (sample SAMN02602958, study PRJNA72255) | Microbial mat metagenome, whole genome shotgun sequencing project. | biome: fresh water; feature: sink hole; material: water; isolation source: purple microbial (photo- and chemosynthetic) mats found in...
ATTATAAAATGTTTGGAGTGATGTGTCGGCAACATCTTCTCTTAGTGAGCTTTTTTCTCCATAGTCAAAAAGAGGATTTTCTTTAATTTGCTTGTTTATTCTGCTTTTCTCAAAGACTCTTTCGGGAAGATTAAAAATAAAGCCAAACCCATAGAACATCGATTTTGCTAAATTTATAATGGCTGTAAAAATTGAACTTTGGAGCATTATTGCAAAACGAATAAAAGAGATTTTTTGAGGAAATTGTTCTATTATTCTGTATTTTGTAGCTACTGGCGGAAGCAGTGTTGTTGTTATTTCAACAAAAAGGCTATTATGTGATTTAACAAACCTAATAAAAAAACTTGATTGTACTTCTTCGCTTTGACTAATATTGGTAACACAAATATAGCGACGGATAGTATTACCATTATTTTCACAATATTTTTGCCATATCTCTTGCTTTAGTTTACCGCCGTCGATAGCAGATAATAGATTTGCATCATTATTGAGCAAGCTACCGCTTATATAAAGTTTTTGTATTGTCTGATTGGTGGCAGATAGAGCATTTTGTATTGTGTTATAAATTTCATCTTCCGAAAAATCTATTATTTCTAGTTCATCTGTCGCAAGCTTTTTAGCCTTATCAATAGATAGAACAAAAGAGGAATTTTTTGAAATATTGCCACTGCCTATGAAAGGTTTTTTACCAGAAAATATACAGATATTTTGCTCGACCGACGGCACTCTAAAAGCTTTTATATCTATTTCATGAATATCATTTGCAATATTAAAAGTTCTCTTGTACCGCAAAAAATCATATATAAAACTAGCAAACCAAGCAAAAACTATTGAGACAAATATTGTCAATATTGATTCAGTTGGTGTTTTTATATCAACATCAAAATTACCACTAGAAATATCTTCAACCGTCAAATTATCTAGGTAGTTATGATATTGGTACATATTAATAAATTCATTGACGATAGACAATCCAAGTAAAAATATCGCTATCAAATAAATATAGTGCAATACTTTTGCTTTTTTCGCCGTCTTTACCACAAATGCATAATCAACAGAATCACTATTTGTTAAAAATGATTTTGATGTGTTTCTGAATTTGTACCTAATTTTTTTGTTAAATCCATAATCCCAACAAGAATAAGAAGCTAAAAGTCTCGTGGCTTTTGATGGCTGATTTTTAGGCATTTTAAATTCCGTGTTATTGTAAGTATTACAACAATATTTATGAAGTATTATAAATATTACCTAGATTGTATATCGTTTAATTGTAATATTTACTTAAAAATAGACGAATGTTTGTAAAAGTTATAATGTTGTTTTGTCATAGCTTACAACTTTAGAATAGGCACCAAAAAGGTGCATAAATGATGTCAAAAAGAGATATTGTCGGTTATTTGGGGATAAGCATGAAAACTTTGTATAACTGGGAGAAGGAGCGACCAAATCTATACAAAATAGTTATGAAAGGATTTGCTTATGATGAAATCGTCAAGCTGAATGAGGAGACTTATAAAAAAGCAAAAGAGATGAGTGAGAAGTTTGGGAAGTAAAATATTTTCCGCAAGAAAGGATTAAATAACAAAAACAGAGGTATTTTTACCACCTCTGTTTTTGTTATTCTTTGATTATATCAGCCAATTTTCAATTTTTAAACGACCGTCTATTTCAGATATAGTTTCAAATATTTTGTCATTACTTATAATATAGCATTTTCCGCTATAGCACTTGAAGCAATCAATAAATCAATATCATTTTTTTTCGCATCTTTTTTGGTGATACCCGTATGTTTTTTGTAAGCCACTTTTAGCTCAGCATAAATTTCTGCTTCTTTTAAGTCCAAAGGGATAATTTGAAAATATTTTTTTATAAACTCAAGATTTTTTTTGAATCTTAATTTTCTTGCCTCATCGTTACTATTATTGATACCATATGTTTCTTCATAGATTGTTAATATTGAAACGGAAATGGAATCAATATCGGATAAAGCATAAAGCCTGTTCGTTATAGTTCCTGCTTCAACTTCTGAGCCAAGTACAGAAATCATATTTGTATCTAAAATATATTTTGCCATGCTTATTGTTTAGTTATAAATCCCTTTTAATTCAAAACCATCCCTTATTTCTCGGGAACATTTTTGTAGATATTCAGCATCGTCTTGTGTAAGAGTGCCCCTCATTTCATCAGCAATTGTTGCCCATTTGGACTTAGCTTTGATGTTTTGAGTATGGACATCATTAAGCACTTCAATAGATAAATGAAACTTATTTCTTCCCATTTCAAGAAATTTTTGGATAATACTTGTATCCTCACTTTTTATTAAAATACTAGTCATAGATAAACCTCTTATAATGTAAAAACATATTTGTGAGTTCATTATATCAAATCTGCCAATTTAAGCAAAAAAATTTTAGATAATCAACAAAAAGGGGCTTATCGCCCCATTTTCTCTTCAGCTCTTAGCTGTCTTGCCTTGATAGTTTTTATGAAACCATCCTCTCTTTCTATAGAAATACAGCTTCTTCATTTTTTATATGCCGCAACTCCAGTTGTTCCGCCCCCTGCAAAACTATCCAGCACTATGTCATTTGGATTTGTGAAAACTTCTATAAGTCCGCCGATTAGAAACTCTGGCTTTTCTGTAGGATGATTGCTTTGTTTGTTTTTACCGATTGCATAGTTCAAAACATTTTTCATTTTTGATTGACTCAAAAAATTAAAAGTTCTTGGTTTGCTAAAATTTCATCCGTCATTAACAAGCCAAACTCAACTTTCATGACAACTTCTAAAACCCGTCTCTCTATAGTGTAATTGCGGATTTGTCTTATTAAAGATGATAGGCATACGAAATGTAAAAAGTCATCTTCTTTGTAGCTCGTATGCTATCCACCCTGAATATTGATAACCAAAGAATAGCACCATGCTAGCATTTGGCTTCAAGATTCTTTTGTACTCATTGCATACTTGAAATACAAAATCTATGTACTCTTCATGAGTATCCCATTTGTCCCACTCTCCAAAGTCGGCTTTTACGATTTTATTGCCTCTCTTTGTGAGTCATCCATTATTGGAAATATTATACGGAAAATCCGAACATATAAAATCTATTGAGTTGTCCGGTATTTTTTGCATCACCTCAAGACAATCTCCTTGAATAATTTTGTGTACTGCTTTTTTCATAGTAAAAAAAGTTACAAATATAAAATAGTAGGACGATTAATCCCACTTCTTTAATCACAATACGGTACTGCTTGTCAAATGTAAGTATTTTGCCACCTTTGAAATCTACAATGCAAAATACAGTTTTTGAAAAAATTGGATGATACTTTTTGACGAAGAGTGTCTTTGATTATTTTTTGCAAGTAAAATATTTTCAAAAAACATTTGATAAGCAGTAGTTTTTAAGAGGTGTTTTTGATACATTATAAGTTTTAAATTCAAAAACACCCTTAAAACCGTTTATTGTACGATTGAAAGAGTGGTTGATTGACTTAAACGATGATGCTACTGCTTTGTATACCAGCAATAAGGTCAATAGTACTGAATAAGTTCTTTGCTAGACAAAATGAATAGATTTTAAATTTGCATAACTCTCATAAAAATTATATGATTTTAATGTTCCACTTGTGGAGCTAAATTAAAATAAAGGCTTCTCGTGAAGAAAGTTATCATGGCAGTGTCTTTAGCTACAAGCTTTTTGTTTGCCGACCAAAGCAATACAGTGGGTTCTGTAAATGCTGGCGGGGATGTGAATATAAATCAGTCAATTGATTCGCATAATTCTTTCGCTGCTTCAAATAATGAAGTAATCAAAAAAATAATCATATCTCAAAAGCAAGACTATCCGAGTTTAACTCAAGCACAATATCAAGCAATGAAAACATTGGCTAGTGCATCTCTTAAAATAGATATAGCCAACAAAGCTAAGTCTGAAAAAATTAGAGAATGCAACAATATAGGATTAGCCTTACATGCTCAAATATATAAAAATATTGGAGTCGGTATTGATTTTTTCAATAGCAAGTGCAAAGAATTCTTTTCAAAATGACAGTTATAAACTACCGACTAAGTCGGTAGTTGTGCTAGTAGCACCTTATAACAAATTTAGTTCTATGGTTTGTCGATGACATTGAAATTGTAAATAGCTTTATGTGTATAAAAGTTTAGACCAAATCGTATATTTCCCAATTTCTCAAAGTAATCTTCTCTTAACATAAGATCGCATCCCTCTAATTTTGCAATGTTAGAATCTATGCCAACAAAAGATGCTCCATTATCTATCAATTCATCTCGCCAACATCTAAATTCTAAAATCACATCCCCTTCTTTATTTAGTGCCCTCAGTCCATTATTGTAATCATCAAATTTTAATCCCAACTTATCCAAAATAACAGAATTAATCCATAAAATATACCTAGCCTCAATGCTATTGGAATTTTTATATAAACCTATAATTCTTTCTTTATCTGGGTAATAAAATTGATTTTTCCAAATTAAAGAAGATGGCAAATATTCAAAAAATGGGTTTTTACCACTAATCGGAGTTAAGCCTTGAAAAACTATATGTTGCCGTTTATTATTCCTGACATATCCATCAAGGACTAATTCAATCTCAAATCTTGCAATTTGTACATAGTTTTTGATGCTTCTTATTTCTTCTACTGTACCGTTCTCTATCTCGGTTGGCTTTTTTATATTAGGTCGTTCTATAAGCGAGTTTTTTGATGCTATCAAAGATTGCATATCAAGTTTGAAAGTTATATCAAACTGAAACTCATCCCAGAAATGCTCATAAATATAGTTGTTTGCTTTTTCAAAAATAATATTGTCTAGATTTATATTCGGCGACATTAATTCATTGATTCTGCTCCAAAACTTTTCAAAAATATTTTGCTTATTTTTTATTTCTTTTTGAATCTCATTTTTCAGCTCTTTCGTATCAATTTTTAAATGCTCTAAATATAGAATATAACCATTTGTATCCGCAATATTTTCATACATTTAAACTCCAAAATAAAGCTGCTCAATACAGTCATTAATATATAGATTATCTAAAGTGGTTACTTTTAGTACATAATCTCTTATTTCCAGAAAAAAATCAAGTTTACTATCAATATTGAGTAAAAATATTTCCAACACTCCAGCTATAGAGAGCTGTGGAAATTGTTCTATATGTGTAAAAAACCACCTTAAAGGCTTGACTAATAATTTGTGATCATACTTGATTAGATAATTTATGGCATATAAAACTTCTTCTTGTATTGTTTTATCATGGTGTTTTAGCCTTACCAAAATCAATACAATAGCAATTTCATTATCATCCATAGTATTTAAGTCGTCGTCATCTATTTCACTCCAATCAAAATCGTATTCGTGAGGCAAGCGATACTTTATGAACTTAAATGCTCTTTTGTACATTGCCAAGATGTCCTCTGATTGTAATCCGGCATATTCAAAGGCTATAATGAGATTAGCCGTACTTTTAGAGTAATAGTATATTTGATGAAACTTTTTTTCTAACGACTCAGCTAAGCAGCTGAGTGCTTTAGATGCATTTATTGCCACAGCATCCTTTAATGCTTCTCGGACAACAAAAGTCTCAAGCCACCCACCTTGAGAATAAACAAAAACATTAATTAACAGGGAAATTTTTAGCTCTTCATTACAATTAATGGACTTAATCAAAAGTCTCAAATTCTCATAATAATCTTCTCTTCCCACAAATCTTTTTTGAATAATGGGCAATAGTATGTTTTTTGTTGCCTCGTCATCCGCCAGTTCATTTATATGATATTTAAGAAAAATCATATCTTTGTCGTCAAGTTTTTTGTCATATTTATCAAAATATTGATTTAGCTGTTCTATATTTTTGGTTTTTAAAGATTCCTCAATACCAAAGTATTCTATTAATTGACCCTCTAAATTTTTATCTAAATACGAATATTTAGGCACAGTGTCTTTTATATTTTTTTTAATGGGCATAGAAACACTCAAGCGACTCTTTAATGATTGGAGCTTTTGAATTGTTTTGACAGATAAAGCATCACTCTCTTTGTTTATATCCCTTGATAAAATACTAATTAGCGAAGATTTGGCAAGTTTTCTGTCAGTAGACAACAGGCTATGTATATTGCTCAAAAAACTGCTTATATAATCATTGTCAACATTTTTTGGAGAAAGTCTAAATAATATATTTAAAATAATAGGATTCAAATCTTTGCTAGTTTCAACAAAATGATTAAACATATACTCATGCTTCCAAAAGTATTCATCTTCTATCAATCTATTAAGCAAAAATTTCACGGCGAGTCTTTTATTAATCTGAAGAAGCTGCTTAAACCATTCAATATAAAGCCAACGAATTCCCTTGCCATCCTCGCTGTGATTTTGAACTGTAAGATTTAAAGGTAATAGCTTTTTGGTATATTTTATTGCAAACTTTTTATCCAATTTATTGATAGACTGTAACGGCTCAATAATTTCATCTAATGTCGTATCTTTTCTAAAGGTATATGCCGTCATATATGATATTGCTTTCCTTAATCGCTTTTTGGCTTTATCTGATTGATTGTTAAATTGATATAACAAGGCAAGCTTTAAGCTAATTTCAATGGAAAAACTATACCCTTCACTTTCTTCCTCATTGGCTCTTCCAACTTTTTTGTAGGCATTAATTATTAAATCTAGATTTTGTTGGTTAATAAATCGATTGTATAGGATTGGAAGTGTGTCATAAGGAATTTGTTCTAAATACCCGATTACCTCAGCCCATGATTGATTGGTTTTAATATACTGCAATCCATGTTCAATAGTTAAATTAATCAGGTCGGCATTTTGGTGTGTAAAATCTATTACCCTAGGAGTACCCTTAAAACGCATAGTATCACTTGATAAGAGTCGGAAGTTTGCCGCAATGGCATTTTCCAACTCTGCATAGCTAGAATACTTGTTTTCATTTATATTATTTTCAATAATAAAATTTCTAATTAAAAATTTCAACCAATTATAGAAAAAATTATTCGAAGGTATTTTACTTTCAAAACCAATCAACTTATCACAATCACTCACAGCATACTGCTTAACTGCATTATAGAATCGGTTTAAATTTTCCTCCGCAATATAGTCACTAATAAAATCTAGTGTTAATGGTTCCACGGCGATATGTTGCTTTGATTGCACAAACATAATTCTCTGATTGCAATTTGTTCTGTCAAGAATAATATTTATTCTATCGGCAATAACACCTTTGCCACGACCTTCACAATTGTCATAAAATTCTAAAATCTTTTCAAATCCAACTCGAAAATATATTTCCTCCACAAAAATACTAAAAAATTCTTCATTTCCATGCGATACTAATTCTTCTGCATATTTATCAAAAAAATCATTTAGCTTATTAGTGCCTATAAGATAGCAAATATAAAAGTCAAATTTTTCTATATTTATTTGCTCGAAGTAACCCTCAATTAATTTCCAATTTGGAACATACCCATTTTTTTGGGCAATGTAGAATGCTTTTGCGGTAATCTCATCGCTAAAGTTTTGTTCGCCGTCAAAAAAAAGTATTTCATTTGCCCTATCAAAACCATATATCAAACCAATAGCTTCAAAATATTCTTCAAAATATTCTTCAAATTCATTGTGCTGGTTTGAAATGGTTGCATTTAATGTTCGATTTAATTCACCGATAAAAATAAACAATACCCAATCGGTAGTTAGTTTTGCAGCCCTTAAAAAATAGTCATAGTTGATTTTAATGGCGGACTTCGAGAAGCCACTATATAGGCTTTTGGTCAAAAAATTGTTGCTAGCATACTTCTTAATCTTGTCATATTGTTCTGATTTGACATAGTAGTCCAATAGGTATCTATAGGCTTTTGAGTTTTTATAAAATCCTTTAGACTCAAGCCATGTAATGATGTATTGATAGACTTCATTTAAATTGGCCACAGCCTTAAGTTTTCCAATATTAAAGCTTCTAAAACTATCGTGATAAAGTTTAATTCCGCCCCTGGAATAGTTATCATTCAAGATCGGTGACAATATTTTTAAATTTTGTTCCAAATGGTGACCCATTGGAATTATTTCTTCGAGTTCATTTATTGCCACTCTAAAATCCAAGCAAGACAATATGTCGGAAGCATTATTGCAACTAATTTGAGATACCAGATATTCATAATAGCTTTTTAGGTTTTCATCATATGGTGGTAATTTATATATCGTTTCTACAGTAATGCTCGACTCATTTCTTAGTGATTTGATTATATAGGTTAGATAAAGAGGATTTCCTTCACTCTTATCTAAAAGCAGCTGCGATAGTTGATATTCACCAATGAGGCGATCACTTAGCAGATATTTATCCATTAACAAAATGGTATCTTCTATTAACCATTTTGCTATTTTATACTCGGTAAAGTCAAAATATTTAACTAATGTTTTTACCTCATCAACTGGCTGCGAACCCAAAATGATTGATATATTATTTGGCATGACTATTTGCGATATAAATCCAATTATATTGGTTTCGTCTAGCGATAAAGTAGCTGAATTTTTTAAAGTTCTATGAACATGATCAAGCCCGTCTATTACAATAATCAAGTCGTCCGTAATGTACGATAGGAGCAGATTTAATTCTTCCAAATTGGCTGCAAAGTGAGTTTTCTTTTTATCCTCTAAGTCTGGATAGTGTTTTAAAATATCACCTATTAAATTTCCAAAAAAAGTATTAGTGTTGACTCTTTTTGTGTTGTCTTCATCGTCAGTTTTCGTAAAACAATAATGTCTAATAACTTTTTTCTTATTGGATTCAATGTAATCAATAAAATTAGTTAAGAACCATGACTTTCCACTTCCAGGTTCTCCGAAAAATAATGTTTTTTTATTTAAAGTAATACTTTTGTGGAATCTTTCAAATTTATCGCTATTAATAATATTTTTTGTTTGGTCTATCTCAAATTTTTGTTCTATTTTCCCAAAACTAGTTTTAATTCCTAAGTCGCTTAGTATTTTTTGACTTGCTACATCTATTGATTTTCCTCTATAGATGGCAACTCTATGTGCTAATCTTTCCAAAAATGCATTAATAGAAATATCATCGTTTGGGTATTGACCAATACCAAGCCTTTGAGCCTGTTGTATCAAAATTATTTCTAAATCACCCGGTAAATTAAAATCTAAACTGGCCTTTGGAAATTCTAATTCAATAATTAACTCATCACAAAACTGCCTAAAATCACCCCTATCAACATTCTTTTTTTGCACATATTGCTTTAAACTATTCCAACGATTAAACTTCTCAGGGGCCTCAGTCCATATATTATTAAGATTAATTTTGTAAAGCTTCGTAGGAAAGTTGGAGAAAGAAGAAGGAACATCTGACAATGGCTCTAAAACCTGCTTAATATTATCATCACTAGGTTCACTCCATGCCAAGCATAGTCGAAATTCGCTATTATTTTTGAGTACTCTCCAAGTCTCATAGAGCTCATAAATTGCTAACTTATAATTGCTATCGTTAGATAAATCATCTTTGGCTAATTCTTTGGCTGTTTTTTCATCGCTGTATTTAATTTGTTTTCTTTGAATATTTATGCCATTACTAATAACCAAATCATCAAATCTATCATTTTGTACATGCTTTTTATCTATAGAAAATAAAGTATTTTTATTTCCATTCAAAATCTCTTTCATAACAAAGTAGCTCGTTAACAAATCTTGATAAGCATAACCACTATGTGCACTGTCTAGGCTCACATGCCACCTTTTTAATGTTTTTTAACTTTTATTGCATTTTATATTAATTATATTTTATCAATCACATACTGCCACTTATCTATCCTGTCCACAAGCTTGACAATCCAATTATATATTGTTTGGGAATTTTTATCTTTACTCCACCATTCGTGATTTAAGACTGATTTTCAACTTGTTTGAAAATCTTTTTTGTTTTGTAAAAGCAAAAACTCTTGCACTATGGGTGTTCGAGAGACAAACTGCTCATACTCTATTTTTCAGTCAAAAAACACCTCAAAAGCCAGTTGAATCATCTCCGGTTTGTCTGTTTGCAATAAGCCCTCTGGGTGTTCGAGAATTTTTTTTGAACATTTCTTGAATCTATCTAGTCATATACCGTCTCCAGCATCTATCTTGAGAGTATGTAATCTGCCGATTTCTTTTTTGATTTTTTGCAGCTCTTCGTTTTGATTTTCAAGCAAATCCGGATAGTTTAGAATGTTCATAATATTCTCAGATATATGCTTCTTTTTAAGTTCAAGCTCTTGTATATTTTTTGTGATAAGTTTGTTTTTCTCTATGCATTCATTTTTTCTCGCCTCAAAAACCGTTTCAGATATTTGCTCAAAAAAGCTCATGGTTTTTTGAGCAAACCTACTTTGATGAAAAAAATCTGTTATTTGCTTATTGATTTCATCTCTTCTTAGGGCATAATTTTTATGCTTTGCTCACTGCTTCCCTCTGCAACTGTAATAAAAGTGATAGGCTCAACTCTTTGACCTTGCCCTTTCAGCCGTCAAATGCCCTCAGCATATGGGGCATTTTAGTACCTTTCAAAATGGATATTCAGGATTGTAGCTTTTGAATTTTTTAACGACAGGTGCTTCAACCTGTTCACCTTTGTGATAATACTCAATGCTAATCTCATCATCACTGATAACATTGATTTTGCATTTTCATCTATTGGCTCTATTCCACAAATCTATACTGATAAATCCACTATAGGGTGTTTTTACTGGCTTGCCTCAAGTCCACTCTTCACAAATAACCCCTGCATATACCGTATGGCTCAAATATCTTTCCAGTTGCCGTATTGTCAAGGGAGATCATCACATAGTTCAAATTGCTCTAGTTTTTTCATCGTTCCGTCTTATCTTTTGTCTTGATTTGAAACCCATAAGATTTATCTCTTGAACAATTTTGCTCTCGCTCAAGTCTCACCTTGCTTTGAGTTCAAACATCTTTTTAATATAGACACTCTCTTCGGGATTTTCAACCTGTATGGTCTTTTTTCAAAACTCAGTCATTACCTTTGTATTTTTGAACCCAAATTCAGAGTTTCTGACTTTATATCACCTTTTGTTGTTCTTTATTGCTTGTCATATTAGTCTTTGCAAAATAGTATTTCTCTCGTTTTGAGACATCATCACAGTCACATTTTCAGCTATTTGATTCATGTTTGTCTTTGACCAGTTATATTTATCCGTATTGACTCATTCAATCTCTACAACATTTCTATCTTCTCAAATAACCCCGTGAGTATCCCTCAGGGATACTCAAAGGTCTTGAAATTTCTTTTTAAAGCTATCATGTATCGTAATTCATCATCTGCTGACTCTATCTATCTTCAGCACTACAACATGGTCTACTTTTAGCTCCGAGTGTCTTATGAAATTTAGAGCTTCCTCAACTTTAGGTCTTTCGTCTTTTGTTCAAGTGAACTGCTCTGAAAATACAGCCAAAACTTGATAATTATTTCTCTTGCAATAAGCCCTGCACTCTCTTTCTTGTTCCTCTAGACTCTCTCATGTTTTGGATTGTTTGTCTGTAGATACCCTACAGTAGATGATTACATTTTTTGTCATGTGTATTTATATTATGAAGTAAATACTAAAAAACGATATTTCAATTATTTTCTATAAAATTATTGAAATTTATGTTTGCCAATCTGTATAAATTCTCAATCAACCTAATTTTTCTCTCTTCACTCATATTGTATTGTTCAAGGTATTTTAACTCGGAACTATATTTATGCATAAGATAAGTTAAGTTAGAAAATATTTATTTTTTCCACAATGAGGCTCTGTATTCACCGCTCAGAAACTGCTCTTTTGTCTTTTGTAGTAACTGCTTTATTTCCTGAGCATCTAAGCCCTGATTTTCTAGTGATGATGTATCTTGTACTAATGAGACGATATATATAGCTTTCTGCTCCGCTCTTTTATCTACGACAACATCCATCTCAAAAAGCTCATTGCCAAAAATATCTAAACCGAGCAAGACTGTAATTTTTTCAATATCTTCACGGCTAGCTTCTCCTGACTCAAAATACTTTTGTACCTTACAAGCCTCCATGCTAAGCAACCCAGCAATATCGTCAGTAGATATTTCAAGGCTTTTTTGCCTTTGCCTAATTTTGTCTAGAATCATAGTAATCTAAATTAGTACTTTTAAAGGAATTGCCCAAAACTGAAACTCTTCAATTTTATACGGAAGTACTTTATCTCCGCCATACAAGACAACACCTTTGAAGTTTTTGTGATTCATAGTTTTAGCTAATGCTACGAGTCCTTTAAAATAGTCACTCTTGATATTTGAGCCTGATTTTATCTCTAATGCTACAACATCGCCATTATTAGCCTCAAGTACAAAATCTACCTCTTTTTGTTTCAAGTCTCTATAATGGTATATTTCCACATCTGTATTTGCATATGATTGATGTTTTATGAGTTCGCTATAAACAAAAGTCTCAAGCAAATTTCCTAAATGTTCATTTTTTCCAATCATCGAGGCTTCCACATCTACATTTAGCAAGAAGCTTGCAAGTCCGGAATCTATGAAATGTACTTTTGGGCTTTTGATAACTCTTTTTATCATATTGTTTGAGTAGGCTGGAACAAGTTTTATGATATACAAGGCTTCTAGTAGCTGAATATACTTTGCCACTGTCTTATCTGCAATATCTATATCGTTTGCAATATTTGTATAGTTTACGAGTGAACCGACTTGTCCCGCTAGGACTTTCAAAAGTTTAGAAAGATGAACGACTGTTTCCAGCTGTATATTTTCAATAGTGGCAATATCTTTTGTGATTCTTGCTTTGATATAAAAATCAAACCAAGCTTTCTTTGCTTTCGTTGGAAGTGAATAAACCTCAGGGTATCCGCCGTTAATAACCGCACTGATAAGCTCTTCTTTGGAGATAGTCTCAAAGTCACTGTCAAAGCTATTGAAGTCATCGCTAAAGAGCTTATCTATGATATTGATGTCTCTATTGTTTATCTCTGCATACGAAAGAGGAAATAGGTTGAAGCTTACCATTCTACCAGCTAAGGATTCTTTGATTTTGCCGTTTTTAAACATATCAGACGAACCAGTAAGTAAAAACATTCCTTTTCTGTTTCGCTCATCTACACTCATTTTAATAGCAGGTATTACATCTGGTATCATTTGCACTTCATCTATGGCAACATCTTCTTTTGATACAAAGCCTATAAATCCCATTGGGTCGTTTGATGCACTGTTAAAAATATCTGAGTCATCAAATGTGTAGTATTTCATATTTTTCAGTTTTGCAATTTTCTTTTGCAAAGTGGTCTTTCCTGATTGTCTTGGACCATTTATAGCAACTATTCTAAAGCTCTTTAGCATTTCCAGTATTGTAGATTCTACTTTTCTATGAACCATAATATAACCTTGTTAGGAACTAAATAATATATATCTTACGGATTTTACAAACATCCATTACGAAATTTACAAGGCTATATTACGGATTTTCACCTAAAAGCAAATTATTTTTGAAAAATTTATCTATCCATCTCAAGCTCATCATACAACTCTCTAGCTCTTTCTTCAAATCCAAGCCAAGCAAAGAAGTTCTTGAGGTCGCCTTGACTCGGTAATTTAAGCTCAAGACCTTGCTCTTCCAGCTCCGCCCTAATCTCTTCAATCTCGTCGTAGTGTCTTTCAAAAAACTCGTGAGTGTCTTTGTAGTACACAAGAGATGACACCATTCACGATATACATCCGTGTTGCAGTAAATCCTCAAAAAATTCTTTTGGGCTATGATAGTCCAAAGCCTCTTTTATAACTTCCTCGGTGATATTTCATTGATTTTCTTCAAGTAGCTGTATTAGTTTTGTTTTCATAGATGCGATTGTAAAAATATAAATTATATATCTAGTTAAACACCTCTTTTGTTTTGTTATGTCTCTCATCCGGTATCAAGTGGGCATATCGCATAGTCATATCAATCTTTTTATGCCCTAGTTGGTCTTTTATTTGCAGTATTCCGGCTCCGGATAATGCAAGCCAACTGGCATGAGTATGTCTTAGACTATGAGTTGTTATGCGATATTTTCCAGCCTCTTTATTATCCGGCACAATCTCGTCAACAATCTCTTGAAACTGCTTTGGCATTTGTTCAATCTGCTTGCCGTTGCTTGACGGGATAATGAGTTTTGATTTGGACTCTTTTTTGAGTTCTCGCAAGATTTCCATTACCGGATTTGAGGCATATATATGTCTAGGGTTACCGTCTTTTGTAGCTTTGAAAAAGATCAGCCTGTTATCAAAGTTGATGTCGTTCCAAGTAAGACTTGCCACTTCGCTAAATCTAGCTCCGGTATGAAGCAGTAAAATAGTAAGTCTGTAGACCATAGGTTCTTTTCTTTGCCTCAAAGTTTCTAGTAAAACATTTGCCTGCTCTCTTGATAAAAAACCTAGTTTTGCATTATCAACTTTTGGCATCCTAACACTGCCGTTTGCAATAGGATTTGTATAGTTTTTTACATACTCATTTTTGATAGCAAAATTGATTATATGCCTCGCAGTACCAAGGATATGTTGAACCGTTTTTGGCTTATATCCCTCGGATAGTTTTTGTTGTTTTAGCTCTTCAAAATCTCTTGATTTCAAAGATACAAGTTCAAACTCTCCGATATTATCTTTGAGGTGTTTTTCAAATACCGATAGGTCGTTACTTTTCCAAGTAATCTTATTCACTTTAGCCCACTCAAGATACGGCACAAAAGCATCCGCAAATGTATAGAGATTTTTCTTTCTATGCTTTATAGGCAGTGCCTCGCCAAGCCTTAGTTTGGCTACTACTTCGTTTCGCTTTTGAAAGCAATATATCTCGGTAATACCTTGCGATTTATCGCCTATTTTATACCTCTTAAGTTTTCCCTCTAGGTCTTTATAAGTGATAAAATATGAAATATCACCATCAGATTTGGTGTAATGTTGTACACGAGTGCCGTATTTATTGGAGTTTATATAGCCCATTTTTAGTAACCTATTAGTAACCTGACTTGAAAAAACATGCAAAAATATGATAAATTATGAGTGTTTATAAAATGCTTAAGAGATACGGTAATGACGGGCTTTGAAGAGATTTGAAGAGACTTTAAGAATTATGCAAAAATAGCCCAAATTCGGCTCATAACCGGCTGGTCAGAGGTTCGAGTCCTCTAGAACCCACCACCCGTCTTTCACGCACATCTAGCATCTTATTCAGTTACAGCAACTTTGCAAAATTAGAGTATATAGCCGATTTTGTCGCTCATTTGGCAATTCATTTCGCTTTTCATTTCCGCTGTTACATTTTTTCTTAGCGTATACTCTTCACCAAAGCAAGGGAAAACGCCCATCTCTTCTTGTTTCTTTGCAATAAATTCGTCGGTAGTACAAATTGTTTTGGCTGGATTTCCTGCAGCTACACAGCCGTCTGGAATATCGCGTGAGACTACGCTACCCGCTCCGATAATTACATTATCCCCTATTGTTACACCTGGCAAGATGATAGAGTTGGCACCCACAAATACCTTATTCCCGATTTTTACTTTACCTATCCTTGTATAGCCAAGATGCATCTTTGTACTAGCGTCGTGAGCCAAAATATAAACACGCGGCGCCAATGTTACATCGTCACCTATCTCAATGTGCCATATATGCGAATAATCTATAACAACATCGTCAAGCATATTAAAGTTTTTTCCTACAACCAATCCCCTTTTGATATGCTCTTTAATCGGGTCTTGATAAAACATACGGCGATATATTTTGCGTAATATTTTTTCCAGGAGCGCCATCTTTTGCCTTTTGCATAATATTATATAGGCATTATAATAACAGCGGAGGGCTTATGTTGTGAGTAATGTTCGGCATAAAACAAAAGTTAACAAACCTACTATTTTAGCCGCCGACGGAGCTTGAAGGATACTCTCCTATCGCTACTGCCACCTCTCCTGCCTCACATACACATCCCTGCTACCCTCGTGCACGCTTAGCTCCCCGTCACTGATATTGCATTGAAGTCGCATGGAGCGTTCACTGAGAGTGTCTAGGTCTTCGGCGTGTAGATGTATGACGCTTAGGTTTTTGAATCTGCCGTATGCTCCGCTGTTTTGCGCCCACCATGCGGTTGCGCTGCCTATGTTGTGGGTATAGATGATGACTTTTTCGCTTCTGCCGCACGCCTTGCGAACTCTTTTTTCGTCGGGTTGTCCTATATCTATCCATAGTTTGATGTCGCCGTTGTACTCTTTTTCCCACAGGGCGGGGTCGTCTTCGCCGTCTATCCCTGTTGTGATTATTAGTCTCTCAGCCGCATTGAGGGCGAATGCCGCTAGGCGGAGCATGAGGCGTTTGTCGGTCTCAGAGGGGTGTTTTGCGAGGGTTAGTTCGTGCGTTTCGTAGTAGTTTCTATCCATATCTGAGATGTTTAGTTGTGCTTTGTGGATAGTCGAGCCTGCCGCCATGTGTTTTCCCTTATTGTAAAAAGGGATTTTACCAAACCGAAGCATTTGGACAAAAACAGATACACTGCATCACAACACATCGGAGCCAAATGCGCCAAGTATCAAACCTTCTTTACTGCTCTGATTTTCTCTACGGCATAGGGATTGCATCCACCTTGCTAAATAAAGCGTACAGCGACTACCCTTTTTTGATTATCGGTGATTTCTTTTCTGTGGATGAGTGCGATGGCGTTTTGGAGCATATCAAAAGCACGGATGAGTGCGAAAAAGCAAGAATCAAAGCGGCTCTCACTATAGCCTCAACGCTACCGATAATAGACCAATCTATACGCAAAACGGATATTTACTCGCTATCCGCAAGCCAAGATGAGCGCTTTGAAGTTGTATTTGACTCTCATAGGGCGCAAATCGAGAAATTTTTTAATCTCTCTTTGCTAAATGCAAGCGATGCGCAGCTACTTAGTTACGGCGAGGGGAGTTTTTATGTGCGTCACGCCGACGACTCCAGTGAAATCGTGGATAGCCAAGGTGCAGCGGTAGATTATAAGCTAGTTGCTCCGTATCGCATTATTACGACCGTACTGTTTTTGAATAACGGAGGTGATGATTTTGAGGGCGGAGAGCTTGTGTTTAGCCATCTTCGCGATATAGACGGCGTACCGTTTTGCTACAAACCAAAGCAGGGTTTTATGCTTGTATTCCCAAGCAATCCGTATTTTGCCCACGAGGTACTCAAAGTGACAAGCGGACACAGGGCGACGCTTGTCAAATGGCACGATGCGATAGTGCATTAGCTACTTCGGTATACCCCATTTTTTCATACTCATCTCGCTATCGTCGTGCTCTTTATCACTAAAGCTTTCATGACAAACTCCTAGATTTGCGGCCTCTGGGTGCTCTCTTAGCATATCGTCCATATCTTTTTGGTGCGCTTCTGCCGAATGGTGGTTTTTTACCAGCTCCTGCAGTCTTATTTTTTGCGACTCAAATCTATCCATTTTGCACCCTTTTTTTATCGTAACACTATTGTAACAATTCAATATTTTATTTGGGTTTAATTTTTGCGCCTTACAAAAAACAATCATTTTCATAGTAAAATAAAAGAAAAATATGGCTCAAGATGATAGATAAAAAACTACTGGACCAGCTCTCGACAGAGGATAAAAAACTATTTCTCGATACGCTCGATACGCTCATCAATCAAACATATGTCGTTGAAAATGAATATAAAGATTTGAAAGCCTCATATGAAGCATTGCACAAAATACTTAGCGAAATCATAGAGTTTTTGCCGACTGCCATTTGGGTGCTTGATGAGCATGGAAAGATATTTTTGCAAAACTCCACAGCAAAGACGCTCGGCTTTGACTATCAAAGCTTCAGAAATAACGGAGAGGCGGAGATAGACGACCGCTCATACTTAATAAAATCCGTAAAGCTAGGCGCAAAAACCATAGTCTCTGCAACAGACATCACGGAGCAAAAAAGGACACAAAGACTTGCCTCCATGGGGCAGATGGCGGCGCATTTGGCGCATGAGATTAGAAATCCCGTAGGAAGCGTAGCGATTTTGGCATCGACGCTCCAAGGGGTCGTGGCCGACAACATCAAGCCTGTAGTCGAAGAGATTAAAAAATCAATTTGGCGCGTGGAGCGAATCATAAAAGCTACACTTTTATTTACCAAAGGCGTAGCAATCAAAAAAAGTCCATTTGAACTTAAGAGACTGGAAGAGGAGATACGAAGCTCCATTAGCCACTACTCATACTCAAAAGATGTAGAGTTTATATTTTTATTTCCGGATATATCCATTATCGGGGATTTGGAGCTTATATCAATGGTTATGCAAAATCTGCTTTTTAATGCAATAGATGCAATAGAAGATGCAAAAGAGGAAAATGGAGTTGTGCGCATATCTCTATTTGAGGATGAGCAGTTTTATTTTTTGAAGGTAGAAGATAGCGGGGCGCCGATAAGCGACAAAAGTATGCTTTTTGACCCGTTCAAAACGACAAAAACAAAAGGTAACGGGCTAGGCCTCGCCCTCTCTCTCCAAATAGCGGCGGCACATGGCGGTCAAATAACGATAGAGGAGCCAAAAGCCTTTGTACTCTCTATCGCTAAGGTTGCCTAGTTTTTGACAAATCAACTAGACTTTTTACGGTTGCGGCGATGCTTTGAGCCATAAACGGCTCAAGCTCTTTTTTGACTCCCTCATTATCAAAGAGCGGTTTTACCCATTTTTGTTCATCATATCTGTATGTTTTTGTGATTAAGCCGGTTTTGCTTTTTACTTTTACGACTATATCCATTTCGAGTCTTAGATTTTTGCCGGTTAACTCATGTTTGGCATACTGGGCATTTAACTTTGTAAGCGAAAAAGAGTATGAATAATCGGCATCGCCCTCTTTTGACACTGGAGCAAACCCCGCCGCCCTCATCTCTTTTTCAAATGCCGCGTCCATCCACTCCGACATATTTTGGCTCGCAAGCACAATGCTCTGCTTTGCACCATCTCTATCTTTAATGACGCCTATGCTTTTTTTGTCACTCCTATCGTCACTGACCCTCTCGAAATAAGCTTTTGCATAAGCTTTTTCACCAATATATATTGATTTTGGCTCGGCAAACTCGACCGCATCGCTTTTAAAAGAACAGCCGTTTGCAAATAATAAAACAAATGCCAAAGCGGAAAAGCTACTCTTTTTCATCGTTATTTCCCTAAATATTTATTGACAAGCTCCGCAATCTCCGTCGGACTTGTTTTTGCCATAAAGTGATCAGCGCCCAAAGAGAGCGCCATATTTCTGTTTGAGTCGCCGCTCATGGAGGAGTTGACGGCTATCGGTATTTTTTCAAAAGCAGGTTTGCTTTTTATTTTCTTGATTACCTCAAAACCGGATACCTCCGGCATCTCAAGGTCGGTTATTATAAGACCGCACCGTGCCATCTCATCTTCGTTGGAGTCCACAAAATCAAGCAACTTTTTACCGTTTTCAAAAAATCTGCTGGTAACGCCGAGTTTATTTAGTACATCCTTTAGGATTTTTGTAGCCACTACGGAGTCTTCCGCCACTAGCAAAAACTTTGAACTATCCACATCGGTAGTCTGCAACGCAACATTTCGTATCTCTTCATCTATAAACGGGAATACCTCGGAAACCATCTTTTCTATATCCACTATCTGAACCAGTGTGCCGTCGGTATAGTATGTATTGTTGTTGATTTTTTTATCGGAGTCCGAACCCATGCTCATAGAGGGCATAATATCTTCCCACTTTTTGGTAAGAATTCTATCCGCTCTATAGATTCTAATACCGACAAAAACGCCGGAGAAGTCGCACAGCATAACTTGTGAGTTTTTTGGGTCAAGACCCATTTTGCTTAAATTTACGGTGCCGCCCACATGGTAACCGAACCACTTTTTGAGATCAACCAAAGGCACGGTCATATCTCGAACAGTTATAAGTCCTTCCAAAAGCGCATCATTCTCATATCCTACAAGCGTCGGCTGCTTGTCGTATTTTATTATCTCTTGCACCTTAAATACATTGACTGCAAAAAGCTCCCCGCCCTCTTCCAGCCTAAAGCACAGGTATTGTACTTCGTTGTTTTTGTGAAGCTCAGTCGTTCTGTCTATTGAGTTCATTTAGCCAGCCTAAGTGTAAAAAATTGTCTTTGAACGAGTTTACATTAATTATGCTAATAAAGCCTCTTTTTTTAAAACCTTAGTGTTATAATCCGCTTTCAAACAAAAAAATAGCAGGCTTTAAATGATGAATTTTGATATGGACGACGAGCTTTTCGGCGGAACGGTAATGAGCAAGCTTGTAGACATACTGCGAAATGCGAACAAAAACCTTGTGGAGCTCGAAATTGAAAGAGTTCTTACTCGTTTGGCGGCAACAGAGACACTTCTTGAGCAAAAAGGGGTGAGCGAAGCCGAAATTAGGAGCTTTATCCTCCAAAACCAAGATTCTCTCAAAAGCGAAGCTGACTCTTTAGGGCTTACATTAACAGCGGATATAGTTACGCAAAATGAGTAGGCTTTTTGCGCCTTTACTCCTTATTTTGATGCCGCTTTTTGCGGCCGATGACGGTGCAATCACTTGGAACTACAAGGATGAAGTAGAGCTAAAAAAAGATCAGCTCGCAAGATATATGATAACGATAGACAGCAAGCTTTATACACTTGATTTTAGATGGACTCTATATGTAAATAAAGGGCTCGTAATGCTCTATAAATACGGCACGGATACCACAAAAGCAAACGGTTTTCCTTACCAAAACATACTATACAAAGACCACAAATTAAACAGCTTCAAAATAAAGCTCAAAAATAGAGCGTCAAATGCTTTTTTAGAGCCTTACGCATTAGTCTTATTCAAAGAGTTTGATGATAAGACAAAAAAGGCGACGATTACCGTAATGATGAAAGACGATGTTAGACCCGTGCAAGCGGAGAGAGTTTTACCAAAGGTAGATTAGGTGTTAGAGAAAGTAACAGAGAAGATAGACGAAATAGTAAGCGAGCTACAAAATGAAAGCGTAAAATCACTCTTTGCGCAAGTAAGCGGCGGCAAAATGCTTCGTCCTAGACTCATGCTAAAGATAAGCCAAAACGAGTGTATTTACGAACTTGCTGCAATCGTTGAGCTGATACACATAGCAAGCCTTCTGCACGACGATGTGATAGACGCTTCGCTCTTGCGCCGCAAAAAACCGACCGTAAACGCAACTGAGGGCGACAGAACAGCCGTAATGATGGGCGACATACTCTACTCAAAAGCATTTTCAAAACTTGTAAGTTTTGAGCAAAATATCGCCTACAAAGTATCAAACGCCGTTACGCTACTAAGCCTCGGTGAGCTAGAAGATGTGCAGATGTCAAATACCCTCAATACCGATGAGGCAACATACATAGAGATGCTCTATAAAAAAACAGGCTCACTTATCGAAGCGGCAGCAGTATCGGCGGCAATGCTTGAGGGTATTGATCATACGGGAATAGAGGTTTACGCAAAAAGCCTCGGCGTGGCATTCCAACTAATAGATGACATACTGGATATTACGGCGAACGAAGCCGCTCTAGGCAAAAAGCCGTTTAGCGACTTTGCGGAGGGCAAGACGACAGTCGCTTATATGCACCTATACAAAAACGGCGACAATGAAACGAGAGCGTTTTTGGAAAGTATCTACAAAAAAGAGATAGACGAAAATCAAAAAGCAAAGCTATTAGCAGAGTTTCAAAAATACGGTTCGATAGAGTATTCTCTAGGGCTTGCAAAACAGATAACAGAGGATGGACTAAAGGCGCTGCAAAACTCAAATATAGATGAAACGCTCAAAAACGCCCTTACCGAAACGGCAAAAAACCAACTTTCTAGACTATTTTAAAGGCGACGGATGCACTATCTTACAGTGAGTTTTTCACACAAAAACAGCGATATCGCCGTTAGAGAAAAGCTTGCGTTTACGGACGAATCAAAAGAGGCGGCGCTAAAATATTTAACGCAGCAGGCCGTTATATCGGAAGCCATCATCGTATCTACCTGCAACAGAGTGGAGATAGTCGTAAGCGCGAAAGAGTCACAGAGCGCACTTCCGTTCGTATTTGAAATGCTGCAAAAACACTCTGGACTAGCGCTAGAAGAGCTAGAGGGTAGAGCCGATGTGTTTGAAAATGAGGGAGCGGTACACCATCTCTTTGCCGTTGCAAGCTCCCTTGATAGCGTAGTCATAGGCGAGACGCAGATAGCCGGACAGATAAAAGAGGCTTTTAAATTTGCCTATGATAGAGGATTTTGCGCCCAAAAGCTCTCGCGAGTAATGAACCATGCCTTCAAATGCGCCGCCGATGTCAGAAATCAGACCCAAATAGCAAAAAAACCGGTATCGGTCGCAAGCGTAGCGGTCGATAAAGCCAAAAAGATATTCGGCACGCTAGAAAACGAAGTAGCCATAGTCATCGGAACAGGCGAAATGGGCGAGTTAGCCTGTAAATACCTGCTAGCGGGCGGGGCAAAAGTGATTTTGGTCAGCAGAAGCAAGCAAAAAGCCGAAGAAATGGCCGCAAGACTCGGCGAAGCGGTGAGTGGAGCCGACTTTGCCAATGTAAGGGAGCTTATCAATACACACAAACTCCTCTTTTCCGCCACAAGCGCACAACACCCGATAATCGAAAACTCCCTTGTCGATAAAAGAGATTTCCAAAGGGTCTGGTTTGACATATCCGTGCCCCGTGACATTGAAATAGACGAACATCACGGCGTAGAGGTCGTAACAGTGGATGATTTGCAAGACATCGTAGAGCAAAATCAATCGCTAAGAGCGGACGAGGCTCGCGCCGCATACAGCCTTGTGGGCAACTATACGATGGATTTTTTCAAATGGATAAGCACTCTTAGCGTAGACCCAATCATCAAAGAGCTACGGGAAAAAGCGCAGGATATAGCCGAAAAAGAGATTAAAAACGCCGTCAAAAAGGGGTTTATCCAAAAAGAGCAGGAAGAAGAGATAACCAAGCTTTTGCATAGCGCTTTTAAAAAATTTATGCATGAGCCAACAGTCAATCTCAAAGCGCTGGCAAATAGCCCACGGCTAGACTCGGTAGTTGACTCGCTAAAATATCTGCACAATCTATCGGAGGATGCAAAAGTCACGGATAGCTACAAATGCGAATATCTCACAGAGGAGGCAAAAGGAAACTAAATGAAATTTTCACGAACACTAATAAACACGATAAAAGACTATAAAACAGAGGGTGACGAGCAGGGGCTAAGAAGTCAGGAGTATCTGACAAGGGGCGGTTTTGTACTTCAAATAGCAAGCGGAATATATGACTTTTTGCCACTTGGCAAAATGATGCTTGACAACATCAAAAACATTATCAATGAAGAGCT
>JFJP01027357.1_pt1 | contig 23392 bp, 25 predicted proteins | sample 431651 | NCBI WGS metagenome assembly JFJP01 (sample SAMN02602958, study PRJNA72255) | Microbial mat metagenome, whole genome shotgun sequencing project. | biome: fresh water; feature: sink hole; material: water; isolation source: purple microbial (photo- and chemosynthetic) mats found in...
GAAAAAGAAGAATTATTAAAGAAAAATCAAGAAATTTCTTTAGAAAAACACAGGTTTTTAGAAGAAAAAAACCAAGAAATTTCAAAGAAATTTGAAGAATTTTCATTGGAAAAAGCTGAAATTCTTCTAAATTATGAGGAAATACAAAGACAATTAAAAGAAAAATCGATAGAAAACGAGGTTTTATTTGAAGAAAATGAATTTTTAAAGAAAAACCATGAGGAAAAACCCTTGAAAAAAGCTGTTTTTTCTGATGAAATTTCGATAAAATACAATGAAATTCAGAAAAAATATGAAGAAATTCTCTTTGAAAAAGGGGAAAATGAAAGAAAAAACGTGGAAATTCTTGAGAAATTACATGAGAAAAACGAGAAAATTCTTTCAGAAAAATTGAATCTAGAAACGATTTTGCAACAAAAACCCTTCGAAAAAACCGATTTTTTATTACAAAAAGACTCTTTAGAAAATTCAAAAGAAGAAGGGGCTTTGAACAATTATGATCGAAACTCATTGATTTTTCAGAGTGAAAATCGGAGAAAATTGTATAAAGAAGGAGGAGATTTACAAGAAGACCAGATTTGCAAGGCTTGCCGGATTTTTTAATTTATAAAAAGGAAAAAAGAGGTGTTTTTTTATGAATTTTTGTGAAAATTTCATCTTTTTTTAAAAAAAATTATAAAAAATTCATTTTTTTTTATAAATTTTTCATTTTTTAGTGAAATTTGTTAATTTTAAAGAAGAAAATTCTTCAAAAGCCAGTTTTTAAGTTATAAATGGATTTTTTTTAATAATGCATTTAACTTAATTTTGAATTTAAGATGTTGCAGTTTCCTCATGAAGTTGTACCTTCAAATAAACTAGCTGTTTTCCTTGGAGATTAATTCATTTTCAGTGTTATGTGAACCACTTTAATCTCTTCATTTTCTAAATTAAAGCATCTTTATTCAATTTGGAATCAAATTTAAATTAATAAAGAAATTGATAAATGCATTTATTGGTAAAAATTGAAAATTGCATATTTTATTGCAGAAAAAAGTGATAGTTTCTATTATTAAATGATGGTTCTGAAGGGAATTTGAAGAAAATAGATAGAGGATATGGAGAGAAGATCATTTAAATCACATATAGACATATGATTATTTACTTGCTTTCTGAAGAGTGAAGTTTTTATTATTTTTTATGAATTTTTTAGAAAATATTAAATAAATTAATTTTTATTATCAAGTTTGTTTAATTTTTTTCTCCAGATTTTCTTTAAAAACAACAGTTTTCAATAAATAAGCCAACAATATTAAGAAAGAATGATTTCTTCAGGTTCACAAAGCGTATCAAAAGCCTCTAAAAACCCCTTGCTTTATCATTTATTGTAGAAACTACAAAAATTTGAACGACAAAGAATCGTTCAACATAAAAAAGTTGTACCGAGGTTCAGCACTTCGAAACCCAAACAGCAGATCATAGAAAATGTAATATTTATCCAAAAGAAGAAATCCACAAAAGAAATAAACTTTATCCTTCATGCCTTAAAGACCCATTTCGTCTTCTACCAGTTTTCAGATCATGAATTGTAAGCCCATTTATTGTATTTTTAATGAAATTGTTCTCTTTTTGATTTTTTTTAATTTTTTCGTTTTTTAAATATAATAATAAAAATCAAGGGAAAATATCATAAATGAGATGTTTTATTGCCAGGCTTCAGGTGAAGAATTCATCTTCAAGCAAAATGACAATGCTTCGAGTTTCTTTATAATTGAAAAAGGCAGTTGTCAAGTTATAATAAATGAACAAATCAAAAGAATTTTGAAGTCAGGAGATGGTTTTGGGGATTTAGCTTTGCTTTATAATTCGCCTAGATCAGGTTCTATTAAAGCTTTGGAACCAATTTTTCTTTGGGGAATTGAGAGGAATACTTTTAGACAAGCGATTGAAGATATTTCAGTGAGGGATTATGAGGTTCATCGAAAATTTATCAACGAGATAAAGTTTTTTAGTAATGAAGTTTTTTTTAATTGCAGGAGTTTTCATTTATTTTTGAATTCATTATATTATAACCTAATTTTATTCACATTCATATGTTCATTTTTTGCTTATTTTTAATGATTTCTAGAAAACCTCACTGAACAGCAAAAAGATGGTCTTGCAAGTGTTTTAATCCTTCAAAAATTCAATAAGAATCAGAACATTGTCTGTGAAGGTGATCCAGGAAGTTCTTACTACATCATTCGTGAGGTCCATTTTTAATCTCTTCTTCATTTAAAACAACATATTAGGGCTCTGTTAGTGTCTTAAAAGGGGAAATAGAGGTCAGAAAATTAGTAATTGGTGATTCCTTTGGAGAACAAGCCTTATATTATAATTGTGCTCGGACTATGACTTGTAGATCAGCTGAAGATAACGTAAGATTTCATGTTGCTTTGATCAATTTATAATAAAATTAGACTAAATGTTTAGCTTTGGGAAGGGAGATGATCGTAAAGATTCTGGGGGATGGATTACAAATGATCATATTGAAAAACGCTCAGAGATGGGCTTTGGAAAAAAGTCTTATTTTCTCAAAGCTGAATAAGATTCTTATTGAGAAAATATTGGAATTAATTAAGATATTTAATTATAAATCTGGAGAAATATTGTTGAAAAAGGGAGTTTTGGTCAGTAAATTGGTAATTGTGATGGAAGGAGCTGTGAGATTTGTAAGAAGCATATTGTTTTTTCATGATAAATGATTTTGATAGGAAAAAAATCAGAAGAATGTCATCGAGAAGGGAGGAATATTTGGGGATGAGTATTTAAAGGAAGAAAATGAGAACAAAAAGTGAGAAAAAATTGAATTACATTTTATAAATAAATTTTATAATAATTATTTTGGTTGTTTTAAGAATTTTTTTTAAGATTGGAAGAAAACCTCATTTGTGAAAAGGATTCTTGTATTGGAGAATTATCTTTCCAAGATTTTCAGAACTGCATCGGTGGAAAGCTTTGTGACGCTTTAGAACAAAACGAGAAAGCTTCTGAGGTTTTTTTATTTCTAAGGAACAAAATAATTTTTATTAATAGAGAAAAAACAGTCTTATTGACTCTTCTCGAAAGAAAGCAACTTTAGCAATGGAATTAAAAGATTTCTTTTTCATAAATAAATTAGGTTTTTAAAAAACGGATTTAGTCGTTTCAAAATAAAATTGTAAAAAAAGGGGCTGGGCAGTTCGGTTCTGTTTATCTAGTGAAACATAAAGCGGATAAAAAGCTTTTCGCTTTGAAATGCGTGGATAAAAAACAAGTTTTGGATCAAAATCTTCAGAAACACTTACAAGTTTTTTTTTTCTTGCCAAATTTATTTCTATTTGCTTGTGTTTTCTTAAGCAAGAAAGAATGGTTTGTGATATGATAAACAGCCCAATGGTAATGCAATTCATGCGGACATACAAGTCAGATTCCCAAATATTTTTTCTCTTGGAATTCATTCGAGGATTAGAGCTCTTTGACACTATAAGAGAAATAGGTAAGCTATTCAATAAATATCACTTTCCTTTATGAATTTATTTTAATTTTAAGGTTTATTGAATTTGACACAAAGTCAATTTTATATTGGTTCAATGATTCTAGCAATGGAATATTTGCATTCTCTTGGTATAATTTATAGAGACATTAAGCCTGAAAACGTTATGATCACATCAGAAGTTTCTACTATTCTAACTAATTACAATTAATAAAAAAATATCGATAAAAATAGGGTTTATTGAAGTTGATTGATATGGGAACTGCAAAAATTCTGAAAGGAAAACCTAATATGAACAATAAAACCTTTACTATATTAGGAACACCTCATTATATGGCTCCTGAAATCATAGGAGGGAAAGGATATTCTTGTTTTGTGGATTTATGGTCAATTGGTATTGATTTTTCTTTTGAAGATTTTAGGTTTTGATATGGCTATTAGGCATTTGTCTATATGAATTTATGTGCGGATTAGTGCCTTTTGGAGAAGAAATTGATGATCCCTATGAGATTTACGAACTGATTATAAAGAAACCTGTGTCGTATCCTGCTTATTTCAAGGATAAAAAATCCCAAAAGTTCATAGAACAATTATTAAATAAGATCCCAGATTTGAGATTAGGAGGGTCTTATATCGCTTTAAAAGCTAATTCTTGGTTCGAGAAATTAGATTGGGTTTTATATTTTAATATGTTTTTTCTATTTTTGAAAAAGAAATTTAGGATAAATTGTTGTATAATGAACTAAAAGCTCCTTATATTCCTAAATCAGATAAATTGATCAGTGATATGGAGATTGAAAGAAATTTGGCCTTGAAGAAATATGTCTTGCATGAAATAATGGTCAGACTTTTTATTTATTTATTGAAAATAAAATAATTTTTTTTAGAACGAAAAAAAAAAAAATCCAAAGAAAGATTCTCTTGTAAAATCTCCAAGAAAAAGTCAGTCAATAGTTCTTGTAAATTGGGACAAAGAGTTTTAAATCTTGTATTTTTTTTATCAAAATAATTTTGTTATTTATAATAAAAAATCTTTAATATTTAAACAAAAAACAAAAAATAAAAATCGTTTTTTCACCTGAAATTTTCGTAATCTTTATGAAAAAAACTTTTTTAATCAAATGCAGTAATTTCAATCAAATCTTTCTTCTCAAAAATAAAAATGATCAGAAACCTTAGAAAATTGCTTCAAGATTTCATTCCAAATCCCTCTTTTCTCAAAAAGCCAGTTCCTTCTTATGCAGACTCCCAGAACCCGGCTTTATACCGTATGGAAGCCGCAGCATTTCCCCATTTTGATTATGAAAGTCCTGAGAATCTCACACGTTATACCAATATTTCATTGGTCCATTCAAAGGACATTAACACTTTTCTTGAAGGGATTGACACCTTTATTTTCGATTGTGATGGTGTTATTGTAAAGATTTTTGAATTTTTAAATTAATTATGCGGTTTTTTAGTATGAAGGGGATCGATTATTGGAAAATTCTATCAATACCATAGCTTTGTTAAGGAAGTTGGGGAAAAGATTGTTTTTTTTAACGAATTCAAGCAATATAACGAGGCAGAAATTCTTGGAGAAATTGATTAAAAAAGGGGTGCAAACATCTATTGATGAAGTTTATTGTGCATCTTATTTATCAGCATTGTTCTTTCGAATTTGTCTTCCTAATATCCATTCAGTCCACAATTTTATTAAAGTTCTTTTATTTAATTTAATTGTTCATGAAGGTTTATTTGATCGGGACAGATGATTTCAAATCTGAATTAAAAAATGTGGGATTGACAGTTTATGGGGGAGAAGAAGACAATGAAAAAATAATGAATTCAGAGATTTTTAGAAGAACAGTCACTGATCCTGAAGTGGAGGCTGTTGTAAGTTTAATTTTACAGGTAATTTTTAAAAAATTTGAACAAAGATTATTGGAGAAGATGAGAGATTTAACTATTATAAGCTTAATATGGCTTCTTTGCATTTGTTAAATGTAAATTTTAATATTGGTTTAACGGAAAATTAATACAAAAATTGTTTTTTTCTTTATTATAGAATCCCAATTGCATTATTTTTGCTGCAAATATTGACAATTATGACAATATTAATAAAAGGAATTATTCAAGTACTGGGCCTTTGCTTGCAGCAATTGAGGCGGTTTCTAATAAAAAATGCAGATTTACTGCAGGGAAACCCAATCAATTCATGTATAGAGTCATTTCTAATAAATATAAGGATATTAAAAATGAAAGAACTTGCATGATCGGTTCTTTTGTTTGTTTTGTTTTGTGTTAAAAGTTTTTTTATTAGGAGATCGTTTAAATACTGACATAGCTTTTGCAGCTAATTGCAAAATTGTGTCTTTGTTAGTTTTATCAGGAGTAACTAGATTTGATTATTTCAATGAAGATGCTTATTCAAAGGGTGTGAGACCAAATTACGTGATGTCACACATAGGAAAAATGTATGAGATTTGCAAATAATTCTAATGAATACTTCTTTTCTTTTTTTCTATATTTTTTTTATAAATAAAATTTGCCATTTTAATATGAAATTATCATATAATTATTAAAAAAAAACCTCTTATCAAACAAAAAACAAGAAAATGCCATCTGATACATCAGGCTTTTTCTTCGATTTCCTTTTTGGTGGAATAGCAGCCACAATTACTAAAACGATTATGGCCCCAATTGAGCGAATTCAAGTTCTTCTTCAAACCCAAGACGTTAACGTCTTAATCCAACAAGGAAAAACCCTTAAATATAAAGGAATTAATGATTGCATGGCTCGAGTTATTAAAGAAGAAGGCCCTTTTGCTCTTTGGCGAGGCAATCTTTCAAATATCCTACGTTATTTTCCAACACAAGCCTTTAATTTCGCATTGAAAGATTCATTTAAAATTTGGTTTTGCCCCTATGAATCACAAAAGAATCCATGGAAATTTTTTATTGGCAGTCTTTTTTCAGGTGGACTAGCAGGGTCTGTTTCTGTGGTTATCACATATCCTTTAGATTTTATTAGAACAAGACTTGCAGCAGATATTGGCAAATCTTCTGATAAAAGACAATTTAAAGGTATTGCTGATTGTGTTAGAAAAGTTCATAAAACTGATGGGGTTAAAGGAATATATAGAGGAGTCAGCATATCAGCTGTTATGTATTTCTTTTATAGGGCCATTTATTTTGGAGGATATGATACTATAAAGAAGGTTTTATTGGTTGATAGAAAGAATAATTTGGTAATGATGAAGGTTTTTGCTGCTCTGATGGTCACTAATGTTGCGGGGTTCTTAGTTTTTCCTTTGGATACTGTTAGGAGAAGGTTGATGATGCAGTCAGGAAGAAAACATGTGATGTATGAAGGGAGTTTGGATTGCGTTAAGAAGATTTATAGGGAAGAAGGGGTGAAAGCCTTTTATAAAGGTGGGTTGAGCAATGTGCTCAGGGGAAGCGGATCGGCGTTTATTTTGGTAATTTATGATGAATTTCAAAGGATTTGGTCGAAGAAAAAGTATTAAATTTTAACAATGGCTATGAAAAAAAATAAAAATACTAGCGAGTTTAAAAAAAATTCGATTTTTTTACTCTAAAAAAAAATTAAACTAAAAAAAAAATACAAACATTTTTAAAAATAACAACAATAGAACCTTCACTCTTCTCCTCAAATGGAATGCCCCAGTTGTTATGAGCTCTATGACGACATTGTTCGCATCCCGCGTAACATCACCTGTGGTCATACCTACTGTGAGCAATGTCTTAACCGTCTTTTCGAGTTCAAGGTACGTATAGAATGTCCAGCATGCCGTGTGAAGATGGAACCTTCGATAAAACCCAATAAATTATCAAAGAATTATGTAGCAGCTGACCTAGCCCGTAAGCATCGTGAAATACAAAATAAGCTCCAATTTTGTCCAAATCACAATGAACCCTATCGTTATTTCTGTGAGACAGATCAAACAAATGTGTGCCCACAATGTATAATAGAACATTCTGGGCATATTTTTGTGAAACAAGAACATTCAGTACATATTGTTAAAGAGAAAATAAAAAACGCGAAGGCGAAATGTAAGAATAAACTTGATGAAATCGAAGGAGATAAAGCAGCAATCGAAAACCAAAAAAACCAATTGGTTCAAAATAAGACAAACCAAATAAAGCTAATTAATGCAGAATTCACAAATATTATCAAACAGATTGAAGAGAGGAAAGAAGCAGTTCTTAAGAATTATCAGAATCTGCATAAGGAACAGATGAAGGTTATTGAAGCTGAATTGGAGAAAAAGACCAAATTTACAGAAACTTGTGGACAACATTTAAAGTCCTTTGAAAAATTTGAAAAAGAATTAGGCAATAAAAAATTTGATTTTATTAAAAAATTCTCTAAATTTATTTTTGTTTTTTGATTTAGAAGCGACAAAAGTTATAACAAATGAGGAATTCGTGAAGGATTTGAATAATTTGGAGGAAACCTCAGAAAACGCTTTGAAGGATCTCGAGAAGAAGGCTGGTGTTTCCTCAAATCGACCAATAAAAATGAAATTTGACCCAAAAATTTCAAATATCATTTCACAAATTTGCCAAATCTCCTATGAAGAAAGTAAAAATTCTTTTTTAAAATCATTATTGAGACCCTTTTTCTAAAAGATTATAAGAATCCAAAGATCAACTTCTTCGGCGAAAAGAACAAAGTTTTGACCTATAATATCGACAAAGATGAGTGGTTCCTTCATGTGATGCCCAATAACAATATTATGAACAAATTCGAATTCAGTTATTACAGTTCTGCCACTACTCTTCCTAATGGCAGGATCATTATCACTGGTGGGGGCATTTCTAATTCAGTCTACGAAATTTCCATTTCAAACTTTCGCATCCAATTAAAAAAACCCATGAAACAAACCCGAAAAGAACACGGTTCTATCTATGTGAATAAATCAGTCTACGTGTTAGGGGGATATGACACTTTTTCCAGCAATTTCCTATCAACTTGTGAGCGTTTCAACCCTGATAAGAACGAATGGACCTTTATAAAAAACATGAATATAGCTAAATGTGCTTTTGCAGTTACTTCTGTTAATAATAAGTTTATCTTCACTTTTGGCGGTTATGATGGTAAAGAAAGACTCAATATCATCGAAAAATATGATGTAATTTCTGATGTCTGGAGCATTTTTGATATAAAACTGCAACAACCGTTATCAAATGGCGCTTGTTTCTCACCTAAAAGCGATCAAATTGTGCTTCTAGGAGGTGGTTATAACAATGGATTCTCCTTAGAAGTGATGAGTTTGGACTTGGAAAAGAAAGTCTGGAGCAAACTCCCTAGTATGAGCGAAGGAAAAGACCTTAGAAATAAGCTAGTTTTTCATAATAATCACATTTTTGCAATAGGTGGAAATAATTACAAAGCGGAAAAATTCTCTTTGTTGAAAAACACATGGGAAAGTTTAAGATCTTATGCCAATTGCTATCAAGATAATTTAGATAGCTGGAGTTGTGCTTTAAGCTTCGAAACTGATGCTTATAAGCCTGAGGCCAGTCAAGAGATGATGGTAGAGCATTATCCAGAAAATCGGTTGGAGATTGAAAACAATTTGATGAATAATGAGAATGAAATGAACTATTTGAATTATGTTTATGACCCTTTTTTAAACCTTAGCAATGAAGACAATGACTCGCATTTGGATGTCAATGAAAGCGAAGAATTTGATTTTTAAAAATTATATAAGTTTATTTTGAAATAAAGATAAATTATGAGATTCCTTTAAAATTTTAATTAAAAATTTTGTTTTCTTCTGAAATTTCAGAGTTTTCTATCGGTTTTTCTTCTTGATTTTTAGGAATTTCTTCTTGTTTTTCTTCTGATTTGGGGGAAATTTCTTCTGGTTCTTTAAGATTTTTTTCTGGAATTTCGGTTTTTGGAGGGGCTTGCACTTTTTGGGATTTATAATACTTGATTTTAGAAATTGCAGTTTGAATAAAATTCATATCTTTCTTGATTTTCACAATATTTTTGCAAGCACTTTCGAAATTTTCTTTGGCACTCTTGTATTTATCAAGGCTTTGTCTATTTAAATCTGTGATGCCATTTGATGTTTTATTGAGTTTTTGGATTCTTTCAAAAAACTAAATAAATAAAAACTTTTTGAAGAAAAAACATGTATAATTGATTATCGAAAATGTTCTCTAAATCCTCCTTTTTAATAATGTTTTTGTTCATTTTCTCTTAAAAATCAATTTTTTCTTCTTTATTAAAACACAAAAAAAATTAATGAATAAATCCTTTTTTATTTTTATTTGATTTTTTCATCAAAAAAAAAAAAAAAAAACACAATACACTCTCTGTCTCAGCTCCTTAAAGGAAATTTATAAAAGAACCACCATCATTTCTCATGAGGAAGCATCTGTTTATTCGATCAATAAACGAACCAACGTCGTTGAGACTTTTAAAAAATTTACACGAAAACTTCTTCCCGAAATGGAAAAAACCATAGAAATGAATCTCCTAAAAAATCGTTTCGAAAAAATAAAAGACCCAATCGCCAGAGAGTCAATTCTTCAGGCCTACCATAAACGAACTTTAATGAGATTCGCTTATGCTAAAGAAATAACTGATTATCAATATTACCCACCAGATATTATTGCCACTATGATCATAGAGCCTCAGGACATTTTCATGTAAATTTTCATTTTAAAACGTTTTTTTTAATTTGGTAAATTTTATTGTTGAAGTGATGTGGATATTAATGAGCATGGACCTGAAGATATTGGTTTTTATGTGAAGTTCACTCAAGAGGAAATGGAGAAATACTTTTCAAAACAGTGCTTTGGAAGCTATAAAACCTGTGAATACATCCGCTCAAAAACCTTCGGAATTATGTGCACTGAAGAAAATTTAACAATTGTGAACTATTTAAAGGCAATTATGGAGTTTCAAAAGAACCCGAACCCTGATTTTTCAAAATTTTTGCAATGCAAAAGTTTGAAAGAAGTCTCCACTCTTTTAAAAGATGAAGAAATTTATCCATTGATCTATCATTCATTCGCTATAAATCTAATAGATTCTCTGAAGAAATATCGCAAGGATGAGTTATTCCAAAGATTATTCCATACCAGTCCAATATTTGATGCTTTGGTGAATATAATGGTACAAGAACTGAGAAATATTGAATTTCTGCCTTATCTCCTCAATGAAGAAACCAGAAAAGGGCTTTTTGATCAATTATTATTCTTTGTTGAGCAAAATGCAGATCATTCCAATCCAAATCCTTTAGACATCACCTATTTCCTGAAAACTCTAAATATGGTGACTTTCAAGCTACCAAATGAAAAAACTTACATTGTAGATTTTAAGAAATATAAGAGGACCCATAGAAAATTTCCTAGCAATATTTCGAATTTTGGGGTGCCAAATTTCCAAGGAATCAACAGTGGGCTTCTTTTGCATGGAGTTCGGGGAAGTGGAAAAAGTGGTGCTTTAATTTATTCAGCTATGTGGGCACATAAAATGGGATGGGTGGTTGTGTCAGTGCCTAATGTTCATCAATGGACACAAATTGGAGAGTTTGAGCTAAGGAGACATCATAAAACTGGGCTATACCTACAACAAGAGTATGCAGTTGAGTTTTTAGAACAGTTTAAAACTGGTAAAGAACGAAATATTTTAATTTTTTTTTATTTCTTTAAATCTTCTTTGATTTGATTTTATATATTAAATATACATGTTAAATATTGTTCATATTTTAAGCCAATCTCGAGTTAATCAAGGAAATTTCTGTCAATCAGGAGATATATGGGAAGTTTAATGCGTCAGGAGTCCATGAAAATGAACCAGATCCTGTGCCCAATTTTTATGATCCTGAAAGAAAAGTTTATTTTAAAGATTTTGAACGTTTCTACCATCCTGAAGAACAAACCGCCATGGATGAGCTCGATCAAGAGTTAGAACCTGCTTTAGGTAAATCATTAAAACAACCAAAGAATTTATTGGAGATCGTGGAATATGGTATCAATAACCCATTGTTTTCCACGAATGCAATTTATGAGCTTTTGGAACAACTTTATAATATGACAAGCCATAATGTTTTGGTTTGTGTGGATGAATATAATTTCCTGTTTAGACCTTCAATTTACCCTTCGTTCAGATATGAGAATGATAAGTTTTTAAAAGGGAGAATCCCACCTTATCATATGGCTCTTTGTAGAGCTTTCTTACATTTCGATGGACATAAAATAAAAAACGGGTTTAAATTAGTGGCTTCTAGCATTGGAGACCATTTGCATAGACATAAGTTTGTACCAGATGATATTTTCTTCCCTAAAGGATATGAGTTAGAAATGAAAGGATTGCTGTTGGATGATTATAGAAATTTGCTCGAATATTACCATAATGTGAAACTTTGGAGACCAACGGATTTGGAAGAAGGACATAAACATGAATTTTATTGGATGGAAACACAAGGGAATTGGTTAGAAACCTTGAATATTTTCGTTAAATTCTCGAATCAATAAAAAAAAATTAAAAATGAAGGAAAAAAATTGAATTTTAAAAAAAAAAATAGAAATTGATGAAAAATTGAGTTTTTTTTTTTTAAATATGATTTATTTTTGAAGAAGAATTTATTTTAATTATTTTGGATATCACCTTCTTCTAAGGGATATCAAAGCACTATTTAAATGTTTCAAAGGATTCTCATTTCAGAAATTTTTGAGTATGCAAAAAAAACTTTGCAAAGACCATCAATCAAAATAAATTTAAGACGAGGAACACTATTTTAATTTATTTAAAATTTTAAAAAAAAAAATTTATTTTTTTAAAATTTAAAGACAAAAAAATTTTCTTTTAAAAAAAATTCAATTCCATCTAATAATGAGAAATTCCCTTTTCCTGAACCCTGTCACTAATTTCTAATTTCATGAAGTTTCAAATAAAAAATGTTCAAATTTTCTCTATGCAAAGAATAATTTGAAGTCTTCCATTCATTTTTTCTTTATAATTTCTTCAATAAGCAAGCTCCTTTTAAAAAAATTAAAGGAAAAAACTCCATTTTATTTCAACAAATTTCTTCACAAATTCTCCTCTTCGACTGCGTGTTTTTCTTATGAAAATTCGAACTTTCGAAGAAGAAAGGCTTTTCATAACATGGATTTCATTCAATTTTTCTCAGAAATATATGCGAAACCGTTCTTTTTCTCAAAGAAACCCTGCTTTTTTCAAAGAAAAATTATGAGTTTTTCTTTGAATTCCTCACAAAAGGCTTTTCTTTGAGTTTTCACCTGGAAGTAAAAATTTTTATTAAAAAAAAAATTTATTGCAAATTTTAATTAAATTTTATAGAAAAAAAGAAGATTCTTTAAGCTTATTTTTTCGGTTTTTGCCTTATATTTGAGATAAAAAAACAATTTTTAAAAAAAAAAACAAATCATCGAAAAAAACACCTCCAATAAAATGAACTCTAAATGGACCCTTGATGCCTCTGACCCTGAATATCGAACAATCCGTTGCACAGCTCCAATCTCCAAACATGAGCTTATTTTTGAAACAGAAGCAATGGCTTTGGCAATATTCCAAAATCATCGAAGAGAATTCTGTTCATTTTGTCTGACAGAATCTCCAAATTTATTGAAATGTTCAAAATGTTCAGTTTTTTACTATTGTAATGAAGACTGTCAGAAGAAAGATTGGCTGGCTTTCCACAAGAAAGATTGTGAAGCTTTTCAAAAGCTCTCCACTTCAGAGATTTCTGATGAGTTGATTCTTATTTTGAGACTTTATCAGATCTCTAAACAAAGTGAGGCCTTTCGTTCTCAGATTCTCAAAATGAAATCACATGAAAAAACTTATGACGAATCCAAAATTGCCAAAATCAAAGAAATGTCAAAAAAAATCATTGAGATTCTTTCTGATGACAACAAACAAATCCACACTGTTTTCGAGATGATTTTCAAGGTTAAAATCAATTTCTTTACAGTAGAAAAACCTTCTTATATCACAAACAGAGCTATTGGAATAGGTTTCTATGATAAAGAGGCCAATTTTTTTAATCATTCATGTTTACCAAATGCTTTTAAGATTTATTCAGGCAGGAAATTATATATATATGCATCACAGGACATTGCTCCAGGGGAGGAAATCTTTATTTGTTATGATGAAATCCTGGGGAAACCTTATAATTATCGTCAAGAATACCTCAAAGAACATTACAAAATAGTTTGTGGATGCAAACTTTGTCAAAAACAAAAAATCGATTCAAATGAATTTTATCCGAATATTGCTTTAAGATGTCAGCAATGCCCTGAAAAAGCCATTATTCATAATAATATTTGTAGCAAATGTGCTCATAAATACAGTTATGAAGAATTGGCTCTGAAACACAAAGAAATTGAGGATATTATTGAGAAAACCTTCGAGAAAACACCAAAATTTGACGAAGTTCTGCTTTTCTTTCAGGATTTAAAGAAAAAAAAGTTGGAAATTTCTTCTTACTTAATAGAAAAGACTTTAAGTCATATAATTCATCAATATCATGATCCTTACTTCACATCCCACTCGAAACAGTTATTCAAATTATTGAAATTCTATGTGAAGTATTATCATAAATGGTTTGAAATTGAGATTCCCAGTCTGGGGTTTAAATACAATGAGCTTTCGAAACTAGCTTTGCTTTTAAAAAAAGGGAAAAATGCTAAATTTTTTTGTGAAGAAGCTTGGAAAAGGCTTAGCGTTTATTTCGCTGATAAGAAAGAAGTGGAACTTGAAGAATTGAAGAAAAGAATGAAGACTGTGGAGTTATTGTTGGACGGGATCAATGAATTAAAGAAAGAAGCAGAAAAGAAAGAATTATTAAAAATCGACTAATTTTTTTGAAAAGAAATAAAAAACTTTAAAATTGAAAAAAAAGACAAAAATTAAAGAAATTTTTTTTTTTTTAAAATAAAATTTTAACTGTGCTTTTAACAAAAAAAAAAATTTAAACACAAAAAAATTAAATATTGAAAGAAATTTTTGTGGAGACGGTTTTTGAAATAATTTTTATAAAATCTCATAATCTTTAGTGACTTCATGGAAGGATTCAGCGACATATTTCACATTCTTTGTGTTGATTCCGCTCATTGACATTCTGCCATCGTTTGAAAGATAAATCTGGAATTTTTCAGCTAAATATTTGACTTGATCTTCTTCTATGCCCTTTATTTTACAAAATTCAATAAGAAAGATGATTTCTATAAACAATACTGTAAAGCCGAACATCCCTATTTGTGAATTGAGATGTTCCCAATTGAGTTTTGAGCCCACATCTCCCATCGTTTTAACTAATAATTTCCTCATATTAGAAATTCGATCATTCATTATCTTTATTTCCTAAAAACAAATCAATAAAAAATAAAAACATCCTTGTTTTCAATTACTCTAATCCATAATTGAAATAGTTCAGGATTATTCAGTATTGTAGACACGATTCTTGCCCCGTATACAGGTGGACTGGAATATAATCTTCTCGCCAATATTTTCATTTGTGATTGTACAGCATTGGCTTCTTGTTCTGAAGAACAAACAGTGCTTAAACATCCGATTCTGTGTCCATAAAGCCCGAAGATTTTTGAGAAGGAATGAGCTAATAAAAAAGGGACGCTTTTTTTTTCTTCAGCGAACAATTGCAAAGCGAAAGAATCCTTTACTATATCTCCTGAAGCACATCCCTACATCTCATTTTAAAACCAAAAAGGAAAAAAAACATTTATTTTACTTGAAAAGCCAAATCAAAGAAAGCCATATGTTTTTTTTTTAGCATAAGATCTTTTAATTGTTTCCATTGATCTGTTGTGAGATCAACGCCTGTTGGGTTATGTGCACATACATGCAAAAGGATTATTGAATCGTTTTCTGCGTCGTCGAGATCTGCTATTAATCCATTGAAATTTATCGCCTTTAATTTATTGTCGTAATAACGGTATTCTTTGTAAGGCATGTTCATCTCAATGCACATGTTCTTGTGATTCGGCCAGCTAGGCTTCGGAATGTATAAAGGTTTTCCCTCTTATAAAGATAAAGGGATGTTTTATTTTAGAGAATTTTACTAATTTCAATAAATTTCTTGCAGAATTCCAATCCTATTCGTAAAGCTCCTGTTCCTGATACTGATTGGATCGCACCCATCCTATTTTCCTTCAATGGTAGGAAATCTTCTCCATAGGCGATCTTTAAAGCCGAATTTATAAAGATTTCAGATCCTTCTATCGGCAAATATTCATGATCCACAACTCCAGACTCGAAAATCAATGTTTGAGCCTTTTTTTCAATTTTGAAAAAGAGAAAAGTGTTTTGGAATAAACCTTTTTCACTGATTCTAAAACCACTGGTCGGCCTTCATTATCTCGAAACGAGGCGATACTTAAATCGACTTTATTTGTATGCATGTCTTTCTTGAAAGCTTCATAACAACCTTTTTTTTTTTCATGATGATTTAGTTTTTGATTTTAGATAAAAAATGACCAAAAATTGGATCCATTGGTGCTTTTGGGATTTTTTTCCATACGGAGAATGATCGTGTGGAAAATTTCGTTAGGGATTTGAATAGATTTTCGATGGACATTTATGAAGGTTTTTTTTTTTATGGGGTTTGTTAATGAGGAAATTTAGATATGTTTTTAAAAAAAATAAGGTTTTTTCTTTTTAATTAAAAGAAAAAACGTTTTTGCTCTTTTTCATGATTAGTTGGAAGAGAAAAAATTTGAATATAAATCATGGAAAAAGCATTTAAAATAATAAACACAAATTGCAAATTAAGAGAAAAAAGCGAATTCTATTCCTTCAGAATTTCTTTAGGCACTTTCACGAATTTCCAATCAAAGGGTTGTTTTGAATAAAGACCTTTCAGCAGAAAAGACAAATTCTTCCAAAAACCCATATTGAAAGGCGAACCAAATTTCCTTGGTATTTCTTTTAAATAAGTGATTTTCCTCCAGCTTAAATGTTCCCCTAAACAAAAAATCACGAAATTATGTATAAACACTTAAAAAAAATAAAAAAATTACACATGTCGTTAAATTATAGTATATAAGAAAGCTATGATAAACAACAAGATTCAATGTCATGAGAAGAAAGAATGTCAAGAAAATGATCAAGAGCACATTCCCCCAATTCATAGAACCCCATTCTACTTCTTCCCCAATGCTTTTTATCATACTCCAAATGCATTTTTCCATCACCCAGCAAATTTCAATTAATTGGAAGAAACAGAAAAAAAAGAACAATAATTTATTTTTCTCACCAATGCAAGATCCTATAAATTTATTAAAAAATTCAAAATAACCGTAAGAAAAATGAAAAGTTCAGTGATAAATATATAGAACCTATCCAAGCACAATGATGATCATAAGTTCCTACACATCTTCCACAATGAACGCAATGTTTACATCTTAACGGTTGTTCTAAATTGCATTTAGTGCAATACCGTTTCTCCACGAAATAATCAGTCTTCTTGCTTGCAAAGCTTTCGAAGAACGTCTTCTTTGAAATTGTTACGCTTGTAGTATTTTTTTCGCAAGTCGTGACTTTTAGGTCAATTAAACCTGCGATATTTTTGGCTTCGAGGGTTTCATTCATCGAATTTTTTAACCGAGATGTGTTTTGTTTTGAGTCACCTGAAAGCTGTGGTAAAGTGTCATTTGGTGGCTTAATGGGATCGATTTTAGTTGGAAAAGAGAATTTGTAAGGATTATTCAGGTCTTTGGTGAGCTCTTTGGGCAATGTTTCATCTTCTGAAAAAATGCAGAATTTCGTGTTCAGTTCTCCGATTTTTATCATTTTAGAGCTGAATTCTTCCTCATCTTTTTAAAATTTAAATAAAACTCAAGGTTTTACAAACTTGAAGAGATTGAAGGAGGACTGAAAGAAAGGCTAGAGTTGAATTTCGATTGATCTTTTTCTGAATCTTTAACTTTATTCTTACTATTAATCTCTATCACAATGCTGTTAACTTCATTTATTTTCCGTTTATTTGAAGAATCGATAGAATTAATTTCTTTTGAACTGATATGTTTTAAAGAAATCTCATTTTTAAAAGCAAAAGTCATTGTTTTATCTGATTGTAGCACATCTTTTTCCAGGATTTCAGGATTGTTATAGTCCAAAACCACATTTTCTGCATCTTTGATATCATCTGCAATGTTATTTAACTCTACAACCTCAAGAATTTCATTAGAGTCTTCATATTCTTCCTTAGCTTTAATATGATTTGGCAAATCATCATTGTTCATTAAAGAAACATCTAACGTTTTTCGCAGATTTTTCTCATTAAATGCTGATTTATTGTTATTTTCGAAACGACGAATATTGAATTTATTGCTATTTTCACTACTTGCAGTTTTTATTGGATTTGCAGTTTTTATTGGAGCTTTTTTTTGATGTTTACTGAAGGAACTCTCCTCTAACTGAGGACTCTGTTTAGATTTATCAATTGGAATATAACCAGGATCCTTGTAATGCAAAATCAGGAATAGAATCAATATTGTTATGCGAAACCCCCTGTTTTTTGAATAACTTTTTAAAGAAGTTTTGAAAAAAATTACCAATAAATTGTAATATGAGGGTTGGTTAAGTCACGTGATTGCAGTGGGCATTGAAAAATTAAGATCAAAATTGCAGAAAACACTAGAAGAAAGTAGAGCATGAGGGAAGCAGAGCCTATAAGGAAAAATGTTTATTTTATTTTTGAAATTAGCAAGTACGTTTATTATAAAGGATTCTGCATTCCCATAAGCTTTTCAAAATAGCCATTTGAAAAAAATGAAAACGTCAAATTATGTTAAATGTTTTGTTAGTTTGAAAATGGCTAATTTTTTTATAAACAAAATGAAAATGAAATGGAAATTTATTTTATTTTTTTTATAAATATAATCTTTAAAAAATGAAGGTTTATGAATAAAAAACATTCTTTTTTGAAAAAAAAATGTGTTTAATCTTTTCATTATTGATCAAAAGTGACCTATTAGCGCTGGTTTTGCTATTAGTCAATTCTTTTATTGCTTTCCTTCTAGTTTTAGAGAGATTTTTCAATTTCTTTATCAAATAATCCTTTTTCAGAGAAAATAATTGAAATGCCCATAATACAAGAAAGCTTAAATTCAATGCAAAACATGCATAAATCAATAATAATTGAAATTCTTCATTTTTAACGAAAAAAACTATATTGATAATAAATATGGAGGTTTTGTAAATGATCAAATGTGCCACAAACGACAATTGATTGAGGATTCCCAATGAATATGGTTGATGCAAGATTTGTAAATATAAGAAAAAAAAAGAAATGCAATTAAGTATCAAAGCATTCCAATATAATTTATCTGAAATAAGGAAAACCGTAAAAATTATAAACAAATACTTTTTTAGCAAATGCACAAATTCCCAATAAAAAACTGATTCTTTATATCCTTCTTTAAAAAATTTCAGTTCAACATCTCCAATATAAGTGATTTTATTCATCAATACAATTGACATTCTTCTTCTCTTCATATGTTTTATCATAATAACGAATAAAATACCAGGCAAAATAAACATCCAAATGCACAGAAAAGGAAATATAATCCTTTGATAAAAGAACAGATGATTGTCTTCCCAGCAAATCTCTTTTAAATCCATTTTCAAATAAAGAATCCCATCAATCTCAAAACAATCTTGATAAAGGAAGTAGATGTTGATTGCGGTCGGCTGATACAAATAACATATTATTAATAAAGAAACTATCACTTTTTTTTTCGAGGTCTCATAAGAAATAGTTTTGTAACGGATTTTGGAATAAATAATCCAAATAAAACTGAAAAAAAAAGGACTCAAAACTGCAACCAACGAAATCAAAAGAAGTCTTTTATAAACAACTGAGATTTCAGCAGCACCCATTTGAAAGATAACACAATCAATGGGAATTATTAATCCTTGAATATTTATAATATTCGGCATATATTCCATTAGATCTAATATAAGCTTCTTTTGTAGATTTCCTAAAATGTTCATAAAACAAGCATTTATTTGTAGAAAATCTGCTAAAATTTTTAAAAAAACACTGGTCGTGTTGATTTCCGAACTTTTATTAGAAATCTCTTTAATGTTCATTTTAATAACATAAGCTGTATAGATTGCAACCAAGAGAAAAACAATTGAAAAACTGATAAACGCTATTTGAGAATCTTGACAGTTTTGGCATTTGCCATTTTTTGCTTTGTAAAACTGATGAATATTATTACTTGCGCAGTTGTCACACAACCTCCCTTCATAATATAAACCACATAAATCACCTCCTAAACAAGAAAAATCATTAAAACATTCATAAACATTTGTTGAATAATAATGTGATCTCCAATATCCAATGTTTAAACTAATAAATGATCCATTTTTATTACATTCTGCATTTTGGATGCAATCATGACAATATTTATCATTTTTATTTAAAGAATATTTGCCTAGAGGGCACATATTACATGAAGAAGTCAAATGATCATAAATATATCCAACTGGACAATCCAAAACTTGGAAGTCTAAAACATAAGAATAAACATTTTGTGATGAAACAATGTTAGGAAGTTCATATTTGAAGAGATTTGGCTCTAAAGGCTTGATGAAATTTATTTGGAAAGCAATCGAAAAATTACAAAAAGTTTGAATGTTGACTTTAATGTCTGATAAATTAAAAAAACTTTTGTTAAAATTGACTAATGTATTCCCTTCAATGGTGTAGCTTCCAATGGAATTATTCAAGCTTTTCGGCAAACCATAAAAACTCAAGATACCTGCATTATTTTCTCCTTCAATATAATTTATTGTTTGATTATAAAAGTCTTTCAATTGAAAAGAAAAATTACAGATTTGACTGGGTTTAAATTTATTTTTTAATACCATGTAATCTTCTGAATTATGAAATAAAACGAAAACCGGCTGACTTGAAAAATCGTTTCCTGTAAGCGCCGAATTATAAAAAAATAAATTTGATAACTCATTCTCAGGTTTTGAATACATCCAATAATATGAACCTCCACTGTAAAAAGCAAAGGAACTGATAAAAGTGTTGTTGTAAAGAACCCATTTGGATTTTGAGTAACTATCAGTCTGAAAATAGATGTTTCCGCCAAATTCTGCATAATTATTATGAAAATTATTGTTTTTAATATATAGATCACTATTTTTTGAATAAATCACACCACCCTTTCTTCCTTTACTATTTGAAAACCTATTGTAACTGATAGAAATATTGGCAGAATTCAGGAGATGAATGGGATTATAAACATAACTATTGAGTCCAGAAACATTCGAGTAATTTAATGAAATCATATTGCAAAAATAGCATAGAATCAGTGTTGATTCGTTTAAACTTGAAAAATTAGGAGATAAAAATGAAGAATTAAAGATTTCTAAATTGCATTTATGAAGATCCATTATTTTTCCTCCAAAATAAAAAAATCTATTGTTGAAGAACTGGATTGAAGAATCGTAAGCCAACAAAAATTGATCAGAGAAGAAAAGAGATAATTCTATTATAGATTCAGCAATCTTCATTTGTGTGAAAGTTAAATCAATAAGAGAACAAACAGATGTGATGTTTTGTAAATCCATTTGCACGATTGTTTGAAAACTCTAAAAATAAAGAAAATTAATAAATTTTATCTAGTTGTGATGGGTATATTAAATACACTGCTATTTAAAGCTCCAAAAGCCTTCAAAATGCATGCATCATAATTTAGTTTTAGACATTTTTGATTTTCGACAATAAAATTTCTAATGGAAATAGCTGAAAAAATAATTGAAAATAGGCAATTTGTATTGTTATTGAAATATATTTCTTCAATTTTTAGGTTACTTGAACCTAAATATATCAAAGAATCTTTACTTTGTGTCTCAAATATTTTGATATTCTAACAAAACAAAAAGATTATTTAAAAATTTAAAAAATTAATGAACCTTGAATACTGAACATCTGTAAGTGTTTGAAATAAAAAATATGATTCCAGATCCATTTCCCACATTTTTAACGAAATTGCAATTATTCAATATTGATAAAGCTCCCATAGAAATTGAGAATATGCCTCCTGAATCACCTAAACTATTATTATAAAAAAAGGATGAATCAAGATAGTATTCTGCTCTCCCTTGTATGCAAATCAAAGAAGACGAATTGGCTTCGTTATTAGAGAATGAGACATTGTTCATGACGACGATGCCATAACTGTCAATCAAAATCAAATCTAATTAAAATTATTTAAAATTAATATTTGTTTTATAAATAAATTACAATTGTAAGCAGTATTTTGAACAATCTTCGTATTTCTTAAAAGGATATTACCCAAAGAAATTGAAATCAAGCTGGAAAATTCAGCAAAATTTGAAAAAAATATACAATCTTCCAAAAATATTTTATCAATGACTTCAGAACTAATTACAAAAACTCCACCTTTTCCATTTTTCAAAAAAACTTGTGATTTTCCAAAAAAGCAATTTTGAAAAAAAATTGCAAAACCTCCAGAAGTTTTTATTCCATAGACCCCTGCCTCCATAATAGCAGAATTATTGAAAAAAATCAAATTTTTATGAACTATAGTTATAGCGTTTTCACTCAAGGAGTATCCTACAATAAAGATTGCTCCAGAAAATAAAGCAAAGTTGTTGATAAAACTCGTATTAATAAACAAAATATAATGGTTATTCATTAAAAACAAAAAAATAATTTGAGAATTACTCGCGATGCCATTAAAAAAATTGGTATTTTCAATTATAAACTTCGAATTATGACTTAAACTTTTAAAAATTATACTTGCGCCCATTCCACCAATATTATTTGAAAATGATGTATTTGTTATATAATTTGTGAAGCAATCAAGAAATATACAACCATATTGAGTTGCTTCAGAACCAAAAATCTTATTTTCAACAAAAAAACTATTGGAAATATTGATCAATAGTCCAAAAAAAAAGACACAAGTTGACCCTGCAATAGATGTATTGTTTTTAAAATGAGAATGAGCTATTGATAGAATGATTCTTCTTGATAAACTAACGATGCAACCAAAATGATAATTCTTTGCAATTAAGCTTTCAGGTTCAAGAATTGAATTGCTGATGAATAAACATTTTTTTATATTCAATGTTATTGAATTTGAAACAGTGATTAAAGCACTTAAATCTCCAGTAAATTCAGATGTTAAGAGCAGACTATTTGCAAAGAAAAAAGAATCTTCAAATTGAATCAAATTTCTATTGTCGAAATTATTTGAAAAATGCATAAAAGAGATTGCGTTTAGTGCAAAGTTTGAAATGAATGAAACTTTTTGAAAGATTAAATTACAAAATCCAAGAATTTTCAAGAAGATTATCTCAGAAAAGGTAAGTATTGATGGATTGTTTTCATTATGAAGAAATGTTAAATTGAAAAATGTAAAATTGTGAGGAAGTTCTAAAAGTGAAGAAACATAAAAGAAAGGATTTTGAAAACTATTTGAAATAATCGCAACATTCATAAAGGAAAACTGAAAATCTATAGAGGAAATGACTATAAGTAAAAATTCATTACAAAAAGCATTATTTTTTACCATCAAAAAATTGACAAAGACTGATGATTCTTCAGATTTTTCAAACAACTTTAAAAAGTTCCCACTTTTAAATGAATTATCTACAATAAAAATTTGAAAAAGTATTAAGCAATAGTAATTTTTCTGAAAATTTATAAAGTTTGATTGAATCAGTTGATTGTCTCTTAAAACCAATTGACTAATTTTTAAATTAATCAGATTTGTCTCACCACAAACAACATCACTTTTCTCCAAAATGTTTGATTCAAAAAGAACATTATCCATTTTGACAACCGCTCCATTTACAATTCTAATGAAAATTGAATTGCTCATATTCATGTTCATAAAAGAGGT
>JFJP01037737.1_pt1 | contig 23390 bp, 18 predicted proteins | sample 431651 | NCBI WGS metagenome assembly JFJP01 (sample SAMN02602958, study PRJNA72255) | Microbial mat metagenome, whole genome shotgun sequencing project. | biome: fresh water; feature: sink hole; material: water; isolation source: purple microbial (photo- and chemosynthetic) mats found in...
AGAGATGTCAGATGGATGCTATTCAAATTGAAAATAAGAAAGCAATTATTGACCTTGATCGATGTATTGGATGTGGCCTGTGTGTTACTACCTGCAAAAAAGAAGCACTGAGTCTGCTTGAAAAAACTAAAAAAACGATCCCTCCCAGGAATGCAGCGATGTTGTATCTGGGCATATTAAGCGATAAAGTAAGCAAACGAAAGATGATGGGGAATATGTTAAAACTGCTTACGGGCAGGCAACTTTAGAGAAAAAGGGAGCCTGGGTAAATTTTTGAAGTCTTAAATTCTCGTGGATACAGATTATTCTATAAGTGATAATACCTTATGTAGTTTTATGATCCTATCAATATCCTTTATCAAATCAAGGTTAGATATTTCATCAGACCCCTCTACAAAGAAAAAGCCTTGTTGTAAAAGCACCGGGGGTTTTTATTTGACAACTTGAGTCGCAAATGTAGTTTGCAGACGATGGGATGGAAACAAAAATACCGGTGCGATCATACCTTGTAATAATACCCAAGCCATCTTGAAAGAAAAACATCATAGACCTGCCACCGGTCTATGTCATATACGATCATCTCTTTTTCAGCAAGTGCCTTTAGTGAAGTGGATACTGAACTTGGACTTGTGAGATCATTTTGCAGTATAAAATGCCCGGAAGTAGGTTTTATTACACCATCCTCTGAAGCTATTGCCTTCAGAAGACGAAACTGATGGGGAGGCAAAAGATTCCTGTAGTTTATATACTGGGGTTCAAAATCAGTGATTATCTGATGAAATACTTCATTTACATGCCCTTCTTCAACTCTATTCTCATCTTTCTGAAAGAGATGATTACATACGTACTGCACATAATAAGTATGAAGTCTTGTCCAGGTAAAGATCCTGTCTATTGAGGCATCGTCAATTTTTCTTTTACCGCGGTTAAAGTTTTCCCTGATAAAAACCCTGTAATCAGAATCTCCTATCCTGTCAAGGTACATTAGTTCTGAACTCTGGTAAAATGGTCTTCCCGGAGACATAAATATATTTTCAAGCATGTGCTTGCTGCTGCCTGAGAATATAAAAGGAACAAGCGGATAAGTCTGAATAACAGACCTTAGCATTGATTCCATATTTTTCTCGGGGTAGTTACTTATCTGCTGAAACTCATCAAACATAAAGACAATGTCCTGCTTGATTTCAGAAATCAATTTCAGAACTTGCTCAAGGCCGGATTTTATTCCCGAAGATGATTCAACCTTAAGCTCAAACGATGGTTCTCCGGTCAGTGGATCCATTGTAAGCCTGGGACGAAGAGATGCCATAAAACCAAGCATCTTCTCCAGAAAATTATTTTCGCTTTTCCTCAGTCTGTAAAGGGCGGTGGAGATTGAATTCAACATTTCATTGCCATTCATTGTCGGCAGGAGATCCACATAAATTACAGTAAATGGCTTTTTTTCTGAATGCTCAAGTTGATATTTAACATGCTTAAGAAGTCCTGTTTTACCCATTCTTCTTAATGAGATAAGTGTCAGGTTTCGTCTTGATGTGATTGCACCAATTATTCTTTTTGTTTCCTCTGTCCGGTTGCAAAAGTATCCGGGACTCAGATATCCCCCCGTAATAAAAGGATTAATGATCTCTGCTTTCATATTACGTAATTTGCGTTACGCAATTTACGTAATAATCCAATAATACAAAAAAAATTATCACTCTCAGTGAATTTTATCTGATTACAATTTATCCTTTTCAGGTACTTACTGAGGATCATAGTGAGCGAACTGTAATCCTCCAGATTTTTGCACCCTATCCACTCAGGGCGTTCAGATACAAAGTCAGATTACTCGTTATATTGCAGGCTGATCCAGGGCTTTTGACTCTGGTTTTTATCCCCAGTCACATCATTAAATATTCCTCCCCAACTACAAATAAGAACTCCTCATTGCTTATGGTGAGTTTTTCCTTTGCTTCCCTAAGTCTTCACATATTCAGACTTAAAGAAATATCAGTGATGCGATAATATTTAATTACATATAAGAATTATTTGATTTGAAAAGGTCTGCAGAAATAATCCTGAAAATAAAATGATAATTGATGATCTCATTAAGGCAAGCTGTTCATTTTTAAAGCATTTGTCAAAAATAAGTCAGCAAAACAATAAAAAGGTAACTGAATATTTTATGAGAATGATGGATTATTCAATTATCACTTTTTATTTAATAAAATTCTTCAATTCTTTAATAGCTATTACCGGATCGGCAATTATTTATATATTTTTAGTTTTTAATATTGATTTTACAATAAAATGCTTTGAGTTTTCCAATTAATAACTCAAACTGGTTTGCATGATTTGATGTAATTTTTTCGTTTAGTGGTATCTGGTGTTAGATTTTTGACTGAATATAATAATCAAAATATGAAACTTCAAAATCATTTTACTTTACTAAAAGTTGCTGTTACACTCTTCACTGCAATTATAATCGGGAACAGCTGTAACACAAAACCAGAAAAAAAATATGAACCAACCTCAGAATCGCTGGCTTTGCATACTGTTCCTCAGTGGTTCAGGGACGCCAAGTTTGGTGTATTTATTCACTGGGGTGTCTACTCAGTACCTGCATTTCATGAATGGTATGTGGAATTTATGAGTCCAAAGTCAACAATGGGAAAAACCCCGCTGGGCCCTCCATATACTGCTGCCCAGGGGAATCTTCCCGATTCTGTTTTTCATTCTGAAACTATGGGTATAAGGGGTGAGGCTAATAAATACCAGAGGGAAAACTATGGCGCTGATTTTGAATATGATGAATTTATCCCAATGTTCAAAGCCGAAAAGTTTGATCCTGCTGCCTGGGCTGATATCTTTGTGAAATCAGGAGCCAGGTACGTTGTTCTGACTGCCAGGCACGGAGATGAGTTTGCTCTATGGCCTACTAGATATACCAGTCGTAATGCAAAGGAAATGGGACCTCGCCGGGATCTGGCAGGTGATCTTTTAAGTGCGGTTCGGTCGAGAGGCCTTAAAATGGGCTTTTATCACAACACAACTTATTCATTCTGGGATAACCGGTTCCCAAACAAAGAATGGGTGGAGTACATGAACAATTCCATTAAAGAACTCGTTGATCTTTACCAACCCGATATACTCTGGGGAGATATAGTTGTAAGTGCTTCTCTTGACGAAAAAGGAAAACCATTGTGTGCTGACTACTGGAACAGCAAAGATGTTATTTCCTATTTTTATAACCATTCTAAAAATCCTGATGAAGTCGTTACCAATGATCGCTGGGGAGTTGATACTACTATTGCAGGGATTAAATCAGATAAGAATTTTTCACAATCTCTCTGGGGACGGTATGCCAAACAACTCTTTGTGGAAGACGGGGCTTTACTGGGTGATTTTCAAACTCCTGAACGCAGGAATATTACCAGAATTTTTAATATCCCATGGGAAACATGCGATGCCCTGGATCCTACTTCATGGGGTTACAACCGTCGTACTCCGGATGAAAAATACATGACTACAAATGAACTGGTTGATTATCTCGCTGATATTGTTAGCAAAGGAGGGAATCTTATAATAAATATCGGGCCAAGAGCTGACGGAACTATTCCGGAAGTGATGCAGGAACGTCTGCTGGGAACTGGTACATGGCTTTCAGTAAATGGAGAAGCAATTTATGGAACAAGACCATGGTCAGTTTATGGCGAAGGTCCTACAAATGAAGAAGTTGGGTCTTGGGAAAAAGAAGATGGAGAATACCTTTTCAAAGCAGGCGACGTCAGGTTTACCAGGAAGGGAAATATTCTCTATGCCATTTTACTTGAATGGCCCGGAAGTGAAATAACCTTAAATTCGCTGAATGGGATAAAAATCAACAAAATTTCACTGCTGGGATCGGATGAAATAATAAAATGGCAGAAGAATAAGGACGGACTTGGCATTACGCTGCCACCAGATCCGGTTTCCCCGTATGCCAATACCCTGAAATTAGAATGTGAAGAAAATTCATTGGATGAATTAATAAATAATAAATAGCCACCTGAGTTATAAAGACTCAGATTCCATATTTTGTTTAGAGATCTTACTGGAAGAATCTGAAAATAAACATGAAATAAAACTGGTACACCTGAGGCTTTGAATTATATTCCTTATCTATAATCATTTGATGATTAAGTGTGCTGACATACCGCTTAAATAGCCAAAGGCATAGCCAGATTGAATATCTTAATCTATATTTGTTATCAGCATCAAAAGAAAAAAAACTTCATCCTTATTCAGAAAAATATGGAACGTCGGAAATTTATAAAAACATCTCTTATAAGCGGTGCAGGATTAATAGGAACCGCTAAATTGTCGAAAATTAACGCAATAGATTATATTGATAATAATAAAACTATGTCTCTTCTGGGAAACAGATTTGTTACTCTGTGCATAATGATCCGTACTAGTCCGTGGGAGGTTTCCCGTGATGTTAAATTAATAAACAGGGACGAGTCAGATAATCACACTTTAAAAGTAGTTCGCGATATGCGTGATGCCTTTGCCATAAATAATCCGGTGGGACGTTTAACTTGGGGATTTACATTGAATGCACTTGAAGATCAAAGAGATAATTACGTGGATATCAGAAAATATGTAACAGAGTGTCAGCAAAAGTATGGAGATGAAGTTTCGTATTTCCCGGGCTATTTCCCTGCTTTATATCTGCCACGTGAACGGGTAAACCGTGAAATCTCTGAAGCCATTCAGATAATTTCAGATATGGTTGGAGGCGGGTACCGGCCAAAATCTATTATTGGAGGATATCTCTCGGCTGATAATATGCGTTATCTGTCTGAAAAAGAAAATATCCATGCTGCTCATGGTGTCATTTGGAGCCAGCATGCAGTTGACGGAGGCGGTGCGGATGGCTCTCCGTCATATCCCTATTACCCGTCAAAAGAACATCTATGTAAACCAGCACAAAGTAATCAGGACCTGATTGATTGCGTCAACCTTGACGGATGGAGTATTGACTTTCAATGTGCCCGCCTCAGCGGGGGTATCGACGGCACAACACCTTTCAACAGTGCATCAAGCCGTCGCGGTGTAGGTCCCATTGAAACGTATTGTGACTGGGGATTGGAAATAGGTCACCTTTCAGTTATGCATACCCAGTCGATTCACTTCGACAGAGGTTTCGAATTAAATGGATTCGGATGGATCCCTAATATCTGGGAGGCAAACCTGGTGAAGCATCCTGAGAGAAAAGAGCGGGGAGGAACTTTTATCCTCACTGCACTGTCAAAATGGGTTGGTGACACTAAAAAACGCTGGCCAGATGTTCAATTTATTACTTTTGGCGATTATGGTGAGATCTGGCGCAACCATTATAAAGATAATGACAAATGGAATTACCGATTCGAAGAGCGAGGCCTTGGTATCGGAAATTCATGGGGGGATGAAGATATACGATGGTTTATGAATAAGAGTTTCCGGCTGGCAACGTTACGCAACTGGCAACAAAATACGCCTGAGCAGGTGATAGACTTTACCCGATATGATCTGCCTGCCAGAGAACCTGAAGACCCCAGTCCGGAAAAACCTGAAAAAGACTGGAGCTTAATGAACAGAATTAATCAAAAGGGGCTGAGACCCCAGGATAAACCAATATTAATGAAAGAACTTAATGAAGAAGAACGTAATTTAATTGCTTCCTATTACCCTGAATTATTCAGGTAACCGGAAATGCCTTTATGAATGGACAATGACAATTTTTGTTTTTAAAAATTTACCAATTATAAAATTATTATTTACATGAAGAAACTTCTGATTATCATATGCCTGTTGAACTTTATACTGATCTCAGCAATTGCGCAGTATTCAACTCTGAATGCCCATTCACATAATGATTACGATAACGATATCCCATTCTGGCTTGCCTATTACAACCACTTCGGATCGATCGAATCAGACATATTTGCTGTAAATGAAGATTTATTTGTAGCACATGACAGGTCAGACATCAGGCCCGAAAGAACACTTGATGCACTCTATATTCAACCCATAGTCAAGCTGGTCAGACATAACAAAGGGAAAGTCTGGAATGACCGTTCCTCAACATTCCAGCTTCTGATTGACCTGAAAACTCAGGTCGAACCTACCCTGTCTCTTCTGGTTGAGAAACTTAAAAAATATCCTGATGTTTTTGACCCTGAGATTAATGAACATGCTGTACGCATTGTAATAACAGGCAACAGACCGGATCCATCAGAGTTCAGTAAGTACCCGTTATTCATCTTCTTCGATGGAAATATTAACAGAAAGTATAATGAACAACAAATAAAAAGGATTGCACTATTCAGTGAAAATCTTAAACAGTTCACATCATGGCCTGGAAAAGGAAGTTTTAATGAGAAAGAAGATATAAGGGTCAGGAATATTATTGATTCTGTTCATTCTGTCAACAAAAAGATCAGGTTCTGGAATGCCCCTGATAATATTAATGCCTGGCAAACATTTATGGATATGAAAGTCGATTATATTAATACCGATCATATCAATGAATTATCAGAATTCTTAAATAACCCCTGAAGGAAATAAGTTCAATCCTTTAACGCCTCTAAATTTTTTCCATATGAAAAATATGTCTGTCAGATATCCATTTTTTTTAGTTCTGCTTTCAATTATTTTAATTCCCGCTTTTCCTGTTTCCGGACAAAATAATACATTGTTTAAATTCAGGAAAGACAATACTTTTAAAATTGCCCAGTTCACTGATATTCACTGGGATAACAATTCAAGGAATTGTACAGTAACGAAAGAAACAATTGAAAATATATTAGCTGCAGAAAAACCCGATCTGGCAGTTTTGACTGGCGATATTGTAACGGCGATCCCTTCGAGAGAAGGCTGGATGGCTGTTTCAAAAATTTTTACAGAAGCAAAAGTATATTGGGCTATAACCCTGGGAAATCATGATTCAGAACCTGAGATAAGCCGGGATCAGATATTCGAATTACTAGAATCACAGCCATATTTTGCCGGCAGTAAGGGACCTCAGATGAGTGGTTGTGGAAACTATTCACTCTCAATATATTATTCCGATGGAAAGTCACTAGCTGCAGTGATTTATTGCATCGACTCAAATGATTATACCAATAACAAAAACCTGGGAAATTATGACTGGATAAGATTTGACCAGGTAGACTGGTACCGGAAGACGAGTGATCAATTTACTGCTGCCAATCATGGAAAAGTGGTCCCATCTCTTGCCTTCTTTCATATTCCAATACCTGAATATAACAATTTAACTGGGAAAGAATCCGTAATGGGAGTAAAGAATGAGCTCGTTGCTGCATCTGAGATCAATTCAGGCATATTTGCCTCAATGGTTGAAAAAAGAGATGTAATGGGAGTATTTGTTGGTCACGACCACGATAATAACTTTATCGGTATCTCACACGACATATGTCTGGCATATGGTCAGGTAACCGGTACAGGAACTTACGGTGAATTAGAGCGGGGTGCCCGAATAATTGAGCTTCATGAAGGAGAATATGGTTTCAATACGTGGGTCAGGACAAAATCAGGTACATATTATAAATACAATTATCCGTCAGGGTTGTCATTCGACGAATCAGATGTTGATTTTATGCCGGCCACAGAAATTAAAAAAATCAAACCCGGAATCAGTTATCAATATTTCGAAGGCGTATTCAAATCAACCGACGAAATTACCTCAGCCCCGGTAACCAAAAATGGCACTTTGACTAAAATTTCATTTGAACCTGCTACGGAACGCGATTTCTTTGCCTTTGAATTTAAAGCCTGGCTGAAGATCCCCGGAAAAGGAGTCTACCGGTTTTATACCTATTCAGATGATGGCTCAAAATTATTCATTGACGGACAGGTCGTTGTAGATAATGACGGTTCTCACGGAGCCAGGAGGGCAGAAGGCAAGATAGCACTCGATGAAGGCTTTCATGAATTCAGATTAGTGTATTTTGAAAACAATAAGAGTAATATACTGGAGGTAGGTTTCTCAAGCTTAGCATTACGGGAATGTAAGATTCCTGATTCACTCTTTTATACTGAAATTATTCCGTAATATTTTTTATTATGAAAATTAAGTCCCCTGTAATTTTACTGGTTTGTATTTTCTTCCTTTTTTCATGTAACTACAGGAAACCAACACATGAGGTAAAACATGTTGTACTTATCGGATTGGATGGAATGGGGGCATATGGATATCAACGGGCTTCTACTCCATATATGAATAATATGGCACAAAATGGAGCCTTATCAATTAAAGCACGGTGTGTGCTAGAATCATCCAGCAGCCAGAACTGGATGTCGATGCTGACAGGAGCTATCCCTATCCAGCATGGTGTTACATCAAATGACTGGGAACCACACAACTACTCCATAGATCCCTCAGTAAAAAACAAGAAAGGGTTATACCCCTCAATCTTTGATAATATTAAATCCCAGAAACCGGAAAGTAAAGCTTATATGTTTTATGAATGGGATGGTTTAGGGAGAATGTTTGACCTGAGTGTGCCTGATAAAGTTATTCATATAAAAAATGGTGTAGAACTGATTAATGAAGCGTTTAGGTCATTTTTCACTGATAAGCCTGATTTTTTGTTTATTGCAGTAGATGAAACTGATCATGCAGGACATGCTTATGGTCATGAGTCCCAAGCATATTTCGATTGCATTTCTAAATACGACTCACTTATAGGAAAATTTGCCACCAGGTTAGATGAAGAAAATTTGCTGGGAAATACAGTTGTAATTATTACGGGAGATCATGGAGGTTTTCACCGCAGCCATGGAGGTGATACTCCCAGCCAGATAGAGATCCCGATCCTGTTGTACGGATGCGATGTTACAAAAGGAAAAATTATTGATCAGGTAAATATTATTTCTGATATAGCACCAACAATTGCAGGACTCTTAGGGATAACTATGCCTGACGATTGTACTGGTAAATTCATCTCTTCTGCCTTCGAACCAAATACGGGAGTCAGATATGCCCCACTTCCTGTAATTAACCCTCAGCCAGGGCTTTATAAAAATTCTGTTGAAGTAAGCCTAAGAGCCGACTCTCCTGAAGCAAAAATCTTTTATACATTGGATAACAGCCAACCAACAATCAGCTCTTTCTCTTATGAAAAACCCTTTCATCTGAGTCATACAGCAACTGTAAAAGCTGTCAGTTTTGTAGGGCTAACGATGAGCAGAACAGAACAAACTTCTTTTCGGATTGTGGATGAGAGTTTCAGACCTGCAGTTCAGTATGATCTCTATTATAATTATTATGGTACAAAAGTGCCTGATTTTAATAAAATGGGGAATCCGGCTCAGCATGGATTTACTTATGAATTATCACTGGAGGGACTTAATCTGGAAGATAAACAGCATTTTGCAGTCCGCATGGCATCCTCTTTAATAATTGAAGAAGCGGGAGAATACATTTTTGCATTATCATCCGATGATGGCAGCAAACTCTATATAAATGAAAACCTGATTGCAGATAATGATGGAACTCATGGCATTGAGACCAGGACAGCCGGGAAATATCTGGAAAGAGGAGCCTAAAAAATCATCGCTGAATATTTTAATGATTCGGGTTCCGGGTTCCTCGAGGTGTCTTATAAATCACCTTCGACAGCACAATGCATTATACCCTGCTATAAGTTGAAATAATAACATTTTTATCTTCCACTTAGGCTATAGCTCTTCAATTAAAGAGAAAAAATAAATTATCAGAGAAATAACTATTCATTTTTATAAGCTAACAAATATTCAGTAGGCGTTATTTTCATAACTTTTTTAAACTGGTTATTGAAATGCGATAGGTTATTAAACCCACTTCCAAGGCTGGCACCCGAAATAGAAATATTATCCTCCAGAATTAATTTACAGGCATGTCCTATCCTGATCTCATTCAGAAAAGAGAAAAAAGTTTTGCCGGTATGTTTCTTAAAATACCTGCAGAAGGCTGTAGGACATATATTTACTTCACTGGCAACTTCGTGTAATTTTATAGGGTTAGTAAAGTTGCGAATAATATATTCGTGTATTTTGTTAAACCTGTAAAAATCGTAAGTATTTATAATCTTTGAATATCCGATACTTGCATGATATTTATATTCTCTTGTGTTTGCCATCATATCAAGCAAAAGTATCAGTTCAGTTATTCGCCTGATTCCGGAAACCTTAAATATTTTCTGTATCTGATCGCCAAGTGATTCCCTGCTACGACCAAAAAAATGAATCCCCCTCTGAGATTTTTCAAGAAACTCCCTGATAGAATTCATCTCCGGAATGCTTATAAAATTTGTGTCAAAAATTTCCTTCTTAAACTGTATTATTAATGATTTAATTCCAGATGTTACATTTCCATCCAGATATTCTTTGTCACTTTTCCACCAGTGCGGCACATTTTCGCCGATAATACTAATATCACCTCTCATAAACCGATGTATCCCATCTCCCACATAGCTTGTACCTGAGCTCTTTACTACAAATAGTATTTCAATTTCAGGATGAAAATGCCATGGAACAGTAAAATGTGGTTTCTCTTCATCAATAAAAGTTACAGATTGTGTTGGCTCAGCAACTATTTTCTGAAAGAAGGGTTTCATTAAATTACTATATTAGCTGAAAAATTAAATTTAAAGTAAAAAAATCTAAAATACCATTATATAATGATAATAACATAAAAAGATCATGTAGAATATCGTTCTAACTTTAACCTTTTCTGAACTAAGAAAATCTATGCATCTTTATGTTGAATTAATTGAAGGTATTTCAGAGTAAGAGTATATAATAAACCATAATTTCAGTAGCCTAAACATGGAATCTAAATCTATACCGAACAGGGAATATAAAAGTAAACTACACAGGATCTCTCAGACAACTTCAACAGTATTATGGAACGATTCCTGTGCCATAGGGGAGCTGTCATCATCGATTGAACACGGGGCTCTGGGAGCAACCTGCAATCCTGTAATAGTCTGGAATGTCCTGAAACAGGAATGGGATTTATGGAAAGACAGAATCCCTCAGATAATCAAGGAAAATCCTGCTGCAACAGAAGATGATATTGCCTGGAAACTAATCGAAGAAATGTCGGTAAAAGCCGCAGGGTTAATGAATACAATTTTTGAGAGGGAAAAAGGCAAGAATGGACGATTATCCATTCAAACCGATCCCAGGCTTTATCGCGATGCAAAAAGGATAGTTTCTCAAGCCGTTCATTTCAGCAAACTTGCCCCGAATATTATAGTTAAAATTCCTGTCACAAAAGCCGGAGTGGAAGCTATTGAAGAGGCAACATATCTGGGCGTAAGCATTAATGCAACAGTAAGCTTCACTCTTCCTCAGGCTATTGCTGTTGCTGAGGCAGTGGAGCGCGGACTGGTACGTCGCGAGAAAGAAGGAAAAGATATTTCCACAATGGGACCTGTATGTACACTCATGGTAGGTAGGCTTGACGACTGGCTGAAAATTGTGGCTGAAAAGGAAAACATAATTGCAAATCCTGAAATTCTGGACTGGGCAGGTGTTGCTGTAATGAAAAAAGCCTACAAAATCTATAAAGAGAGAGGATACCGTTTGCGGCTGCTAAGCGCAGCTTTCAGAAACCACAGGCACTGGTCGGAATTCATAGGAGGTGATGTTGTTATATCCCCGCCATGGCAATGGCAGAAAAGATTTAATGCATCGGACGTTACTGTTGAGAACCGGATGGATACACCTGTTGATCCCGGAATTATTGCAGAATTGGAAAGGAAATTCGTTGATTTCCGTCGTGCTTATAATGAAAACGGAATGACGGTTGAAGAGTTTGACGGGTACGGGGCAACAATAAAAACTCTGGGACAGTTTTGCCAGGCAACCACTGATGTGATAGCAAAGATGCGCGATATGATGTTGATTTGATTTAATCTAAGTCATTCAAATTTTACAATCTCCCGGATATATGAAACAATTTGCACAAATAGACTGGATCGTTTTCTTTGTATATGCATCTGTCATTGTTTTCGTTGGATTATGGGTCTCACGTACCAAGAAGGGACAAGAGAGAACTTCACAGGACTATTTCCTTGCAGGTCGTTCATTGCCCTGGTGGGCAATTGGTTCAGCGCTGCTTGCCGCAAATATATCAGCGGAGCATTTTATAGCCATGTCGGGCTCAGGTTATGCAATCGGCCTGGCAATTGCCGCATATGAATGGATTGCAGCTATTGCCCTGATTTTTGTTGCAAAATATTTCCTCCCTGTTTTCATTAACAAAGGAATATTTACTATGCCCCAGTTTCTTTCTCAGCGCTATGATAAAAGGGTAAGTACATGTTTTGCAGTATTCTGGATCCTGGTATATATTTTCGTAAATATGACTGCAGTTATATACCTGGGTGCTCTTGCAATGGAAAGGATAATCGGGGTTCCAATGATTTACGGCATCATAGGATTCTCATTCTTCTCAGCTTTGTATTCTCTCTGGGGAGGAATGAAAGCGGTTGCATGGACAGATGTAATTAATGTCGCTGTCCTGATTTTCGGAGGATTGGTTACAACTGCTTTCGCACTGAATGCACTCAGTGGCGGAAACGGTGTGATTGCCGGTTTTGCTGAACTGTTGAATCAGGCACCGGAAAAATTTCATATGATAATTGAAAAAGGAACAATGTTTATTCCTGATGGCATGGGAGGTAAGAAAGATGCATTTTCAGATCTGCCAGGACTAGGAGTGATACTTGGATCTATGTGGCTTACGAATCTCAGCTTCTGGGGATTTAACCAATTCATAATACAGCGCGGACTTGCAGGAAAAACACTGAAAGAGGCACAACTCGGGGTTGCCTTTACGGGTTACCTCAAACTACTGGTTCCTCTCCTTGTTGTTATTCCCGGAATAGCTGTTTATGCCCTTGGTGCAAAACTTGGAAAATCGGATGAGGCCTATCCATGGCTGATCAGTAATATAGTACCTATCGGTATAAGAGGACTCTCATTTGCAGCAATAGTTGCCGCTGCAGTATCTGCGCTGAGTTCAATTGTAAATAGCGTGTCAACAGTTTTTACAATTGATATCTATAAGAGTTTTATCAATAAAAAAGCGACAGAGAAACAGATGGTCAGAACGGGGATGATAGTTGCTTTTACTGCATTGGTTATTTCAACATGTATAGCTCCTCAGCTGAAAACACTTGACCAGGCTTATCAATATATTCAGGAATACACAGGTTTCATTTACCCCGGAGAATTTCTGATCTTCTTCTGCGGATTATTCTGGCGGCAGGCGACGGCCAAAGCGGCACTATGGACTGCGATAATTACTATCCCGTTAGGAATTGCATTTAAGGTCATTACTCCCGAAATGCCTTTTATTCTTCGTATTGGTTATGTTTTTATCATCCTCTCTTTTGTGATGATAGGCATCAGCCTCATGGATAAAAGTAAAAGGGTTGTTAATGTCTTTGATAAAGATTCAGGAAAAAGGATTGCCGGTAACGGAATTAAAATTATTGCCGTTGCCATGCTGGTTGGAGTTATAGCTGCATTCTATGTCAATCCACTCAAAGACATGGCGCTTGAAGCAGTTTATGTACTTGTTGCCGGATTTATCATCGTCGGGCTGATAATGTTCCTGAACAATACCCAGAAGAAAATGGATAACAAAGGGATAATAATCGAACACGGATTATTTAAAACTTCAATGACGTTTAATATAGCATCAATAGGCATTGGCGGAATTTTTGCTGCACTCTATTTTTTCTTCTGGTAACTTAAAAGATGTTTTATAACATATATTTATGAACAGAGATAAAAAATGTCCGCTCCTGGCTAAATCGTCTCCTGGTAACGAGATATACCAAACTATATCTTCTGAAGAGGCGGGATGGAAGAACCTTAGCTTTATGGCCAGAACGATGAAGGCCGGGCAAAGTTGGGCAGGTGAAACAGGCAATAATGAATATCTGTTTGTTTTACTTGGCGGTAACTTTTCAGCTGTTACTTCAAGGGGGAAATGGGAAACATCAAATGGCAGAAAAAATGTGTTCTCGGGATTTCCGCATGCCTTATACCTTCCCATAGATACAAAATTTGAAATCACTCCTGTCGGAAGCTTTCTTGATATTGCCTGCGGATGGTGTCCGGCAACACAATCATTACCACCTGATTTCATAACACCATCAAATGTGCTGGACATGGGGATCGAATACAGGGGAGGTGATAATGCAAGCAGACAAATAAACAGGATTGTGCCTCCGGGGTCACAGGTCAACCACCTGGTCTGTGTGGAAGTATATACTCCCTCCGGCAACTGGAGTTCATTTCCAGCACATAAACACGATGTCAGAAAACTGGATCCTGCATCAGGAAAACTGCTGGAAGCCAAACTTGAAGAGATATATTTTTATAAAATAGATAAACCTCAGGGATTTGCTATTCAGAAAGTTTACAATGACAACCGGAGCCTGGATGAAATTGCTGAACCACATAATAATGATGTTGTCCTTATTCCTGAAGGTTATCATCCTGTCATTGCAGGTCACGGATATAATGTTTATTACCTTAATTTTCTGGCAGGAAGTGATCAGAGTCTGGCCAGCACAGATGATCCCGATCATCAATGGATTTACGGCACATGGAAAGGGATGGATCCAAGGATACCTGTTGTAACTATTGAAATGAATGGCAAATAAATATTAAAGAGTTTATCAAAATGAAAACAAAAAGATTAACGGTAGGGCAGGCAGTAGTAAAGTTCCTTAAGAATCAATATGTTGAACGTGATGGTGCAGAAAATCCTTTTTTTGCCGGGTGCCTGGGAATATTCGGACATGGTATTGTTGCCGGTGTTGGAGAAGGTCTTCTGGAAAATCCCGACTTCCGGTACATAATGACAAGGAACGAACAATCATCTGTTCACATAGCGATTGCATATGCAAAAATGAAAAACCGCCTGGGAACTTTTGCATGTATTTCGTCAATTGGACCGGGAGCAACCAATATGGTTACCGGTGCTGCCTGCGCCACAATTAACCGGTTACCTGTCCTGCTGATCCCGGGAGATATTTTTGCCACCAGAAATGTAGCTCCGGTTTTGCAGCAGCTCGAATCACCTTCTTCCCAGGATATTTCTGTAAATGATTGTTTTAAACCAGTATCGAAATACTGGGACAGGATAAACAGACCTGAGCAATTAATCACTTCGCTCCCTGAAGTGATGAGAGTTCTGACCTCCCCTGCCGAGACAGGTGCAGTAACTCTTGCAATTCCTCAGGATGTTCAGGCTGAAGCATATGATTTTCCTGAACAGTTATTCCAAAAACGGGTTTGGAAAATCGCCAGACCAAGACCAGATATTTTATTTTTAAAAGAAGCTGCAAGGATAATTAAGACCTCCAGAAAACCCGTAATAATTGCCGGGGGTGGAGTTATTTACAGTGAAGCCTCAGGTATCCTTATGAAACTGGTTGAGAATACCGGAATACCAGTTGCCGAGACTTTCGCCGGAAAAGGATCATTACCCTATAATCATCCGTCTAACCTCGGAGCAGTGGGAGCTACAGGGACACCAGGGGCTAATGAAATCACCGGAGAAGCTGATCTTGTAATCGGTATTGGCACAAGATACAGTGATTTCACAACTGCATCTAAAACTGCATTTCAAAATCCGGCTGTTAAATTCATTAATATCAACATTACCGATTTCGATTCATTCAAGCATTCTGCACTGCCTCTCACCTCCGATGCCAAAGTATGTCTTGAGGAACTTAGTATTCTTTTAGCCGGATATAAAGTACCTGAAATATACCGGGAGAGAACCTATGATCTGAATAAAAACTGGGACAAACAGGTCGGTGGTTTCTATAAAGAAACAGGCTCCTTACCGGTTTCACAGGCAGAAGTTGTTGGAACAGTAAATGATTTTGCAGGCCCACGTGATGTAGTACTGTGCGCTGCAGGAAGTTTACCGGGCGATCTGCATAAACTCTGGAGAACAATCGATCCCAAAGGATTTCATCTTGAATATGGATACTCAACTATGGGTTATGAATGTGCTGCCGGGATAGGAGCCAAAATGGCCTGTCCCGACCGTGAAATATTTGTAATGGTAGGTGACGGAAACTACCTTATGATGAATAATGAAATAGTAACATCTATTCAGGAAGGAATTAAATTCATCATCATATTACTAAATAACAACGGATTTGGAAGTATCGGAGGTTTGTCACAATCAATAGGATCACAGCGATTCGGAACAAAGTATCGATACAGGGATGAGGAATCAGGTCTCTTGACTGGTGATATTCTTCCTGTGGATTTTGCGCAGAATGCACGAAGTCTTGGAGCATATGTCATTGAATCTCACGATATAACCTCACTTAAAAATGCTTTGTCGGAGGCGCAAAAACAAAGTAAAACAACTGTAATTACAATTGAAACTGATCTATATAATGGCATCCCCGGCTATGCCTGGTGGGAAGTAGCTATCTCAGAAGTTGCTGAAATAGATACAGTCAGAAAAGCCTATGAAAATTATATTGAAAACAAGAAGAAACAACGGTATTTTTTATAGATGTATTAAACCCAATGACTATCATCAATCATGAATAAGAAATTACAAATCGACTGAAAATCAATTTATTCACCCCATGCCGAGTACTCGGCAGTAAATTGATTTCGGCTGCGCCGAGCTCCACCGCAGGCGGTGTTCGGTTCTTCCCTCCCCTTGGGGCCGGGGTAAACGAAGAACCGACGATGCGAAGCGAGGAGCTCGACGAAGTCAAAATCAATGGTTTATTATGCATGATTTCTGATACTCATAAAAAAAACTAGAACATGACACGAATCTTAAAAAATTATATTAACGGAAAATGGGTAGATAGCGAGAGCACAGTATTCCTGGATGTTATAAATCCGGCCAATGGACTGGTTCTTGCAAAGGTTCCGGCAGGATCAAAAAAGGATATTTCAGATACTGCTGAAGAAGCTCACCTGGCCTGGTCATCGTGGCGAAATACTCCGGCTACACAGCGGATACAGTATCTCTTTAAGATGAAGCAGATTATGGAGTTAAATGCTGATGAGATAGCTGAAATATGCACATCAGAATGCGGCAAAACATTTTCAGAATCCAAAGCCGAAATAGTACGTGCAGTTGAGAACATAGAAGTAGCCTGCGGTATACCAAAACTTCTGCAAAGTGATTTCTCTGAAGATATCGCAACCGGGATCGATGAGTTTTATATCCGTCAGCCTCTGGGAATTGGTGCATGTATCTCTCCATTCAACTTTCCGATAATGATCCCCTTCTGGTTTATGCCATATGCAATTGCCTGCGGGAACACCTATATAGTAAAACCGTCGGAGAAGGTGCCGCTTACCATGACAAGGATCTTCGAATTATTTGAAGATCTTAAACTTCCAGCGGGTGTACTCAATATGGTTCATGGAGGCAAAGAAACTGTTGACGCTATTCTGGAACACCCCTTAATACCGGCAATCAGTTTTGTAGGTTCATCGGCAGTTGCCAGGTATATTTATCAAACAGGTGTGGCCCATGGGAAAAGAATTCAGGCACAGGGGGGAGCAAAAAACCCGGTTGTTGTAATGCCCGATGCTGATGAAGAAACGACTGTCAGAATAATAACTGACAGTGCTTTTGGTTGTGCCGGACAAAGATGCCTTGCTGCTTCAATTGTTCTTACTATAGGAAAAAATACTAAAAAATTCACCGAAAAAATTATCAGGGCGGCAAAAAACAGAAAAACGGGAAATGGTATGTCCACGGGAACAGAGATGGGCCCTGTTATTACCAGGGAGAGTAAGGTACGGATTGAAAATCTGATACAAAAAGGTTTAGAAAACGGAGCAAGGTTATTACTTGACGGACGTAATCCTGTTATTCCCGGTTGTGAGAATGGAAACTTTATTGGCCCTACTATAATCAGTGATGTTGAGAGTGAGAGTGATATTTACAGGACAGAAATATTCGGACCTGTTCTGACTATTATCAATGTTGACACTCTCGAAGATGCGATCAACCTGATAAACAAGAGTCAGTATGGAAATTCTGCCTGCATATTTACCCGCAGCGGTGCGGCAGCCAGAAAGTTCAGACACGATACGCTTGCCGGAAACATTGGTATCAATATTGGAATTGCAGCGCCTATGGCATTTTTTCCGTTTAGTGGCTGGAAAGAAAGCTTCTTTGGTGATCTTCACGGACAATCACTGCATGCGGTTGAGTTTTACACACAGACAAAAGTTGTAATTGAACGCTGGCATGAAGAGTGGACCAGAAAGTTCTGATTAATCTTAAATATATTTGTTTCAATAACTTATTCAATATGATAAAAATAGCCAATGCCCCATGCTCATGGGGTGTCCTCGAATTTGAACTGGCAGGTAAGGCTGCCGGTTTTGAACAGGTCCTTGATGAGATCCGGGAGACCGGTTATCAGGGCAGTGAACTTGGCGACTGGGGCTTTATGCCTGCAGTTCCTTCAGAATTAAAAAAGGAACTGAGTAAACGATCTCTTTCAATGGTAGGTGCATTTGTTCCGGTTTTTATGAAAGACAGGTCAAAGCATAAAGCCGGGGCTGAAGCTGCCGTTAAAACTGCAAAGCTCATGGCTGATGCAGGCTTCCCCGATGCATTCATTGTGCTTGCTGATGAGAACGGAAGCGTAAAAGAGCGCACACTAAATGCTGGAAGAGTATCTCCTTCGATGGGTCTCACAAATGATGAATGGAAAGTTTTTGCCGAAGGGGCAGATTTAGTGGCACGTGAGGTGAAAGAAAAAACAGGATTGCGTACCGTTTTCCATCATCATTGTGCCGGATATGTTGAGACACCGGATGAAATAGATAGTTTACTAAAATTTACTGATCCTTCTTTAGTCGGACTTGTACTTGATATGGGCCATTACATGTTCGGGGGAGGTGACCCGCTTGCTGCGTTGAAAAAACATGCCGGACGGATCTGGCATATCCATTTTAAAGATTGTCAGCCGGATATCGCTGCAAAATCCAGAATTGAAAAATGGGATTACTTCAAGTCGGTAGGCAGCGGCGTTTTCTGCGAACTAGGAAAAGGAGCTGTTGATTTTCCATCGATTGTTAAAGAGCTTAACAAACAAAAATATTCCGGATGGATTGTTGTCGAACAGGATGTACTCCCCGGAATGGGAAACCCGAAAGTCTGTGCACAGCGTAACAGGGACTATATAAAATCGCTTGGATTATAATTAAAAACAAAAGTACTCATGAATAAAAAGATGCAAATCGCGTGAAAATCAATTTATTTACCCCATACCGAGTACTCGGCAGTAAATTGTTTTTGGCTGTGCCGGGCTCCACCGCAGGCGGTGTTCGGTTCTTCGCTCCCCCTGGGGCCGGGGTAAACGAAGAACCGACGATTCGAAGCGAGGAGCTCGACGAAGTCAAAATCAATGGCTCATTATATATGATACCTGATACTCAATTAACATAAAAACGATATTTAAAACTTTAGCAATGAAAAAATTAAAACTCGGAGTAATCGGAACCGGACGAATCGGAAAGGTTCATATTGCAACATTGGTTCAAAGCGTTCCCCAGGCAGAAGTAGTAGCTATTGCCGATGTAAATCTTACCAGTGCAAATGAAGTGGCAAAGGCGTTTGGGATAACCACTGTTTTCAGCAATTATATGGATGTCATTAACCATCCTGAAGTTGAAGCAGTTGTACTCTGCTCCCCAACCGATACTCATGCCCGGTATATTGTTGACGCAGCAAAAGCCGGCAAGCATATTTTCTGTGAGAAACCTGTTGATCTATCTCTTGAAGTCATAAAGGGCGCTCTCGATGCAGTCTCAAAAGCCGGTGTAAAACTGATGGTTGGATTTAATCGTCGTTTTGATCCTAATTTTTCGAAAATAAAACAACTGGTTGTTGACGGAAAAATCGGCGAGCCCCATATCCTCAAGATCACTTCACGCGATCCCGCTCCTCCCCCTGCGGAATACAGTGCAGTATCGGGCGGAATGTTCATGGACATGACCATTCACGATTTTGATATGGCCAGGTATATTGCAGGAAGCGAAGTGACAGAGGTATATACAAAAGCAACTGTGCTGGTCGATCCTGCAATTGGTAAGGCTGGTGATGTTGACACAGCAATTATTACACTGACATTTGCCAATGGCGCTATAGGAGTAATTGATAACAGCCGCAAAGCCGTTTATGGTTACGACCAGCGGGTTGAAATTTTCGGTTCAAAAGGAATGGTATGTGCCGATAATAACTATCCTGAAAATCACCGGTATTTTGCCAGCGATGGTGTTCATGGTTCCCTGCCGCTGAATTTCTTCATGGAGAGGTATCTTGAGGCTTATGCCAATGAGATGAAAATCTTTTGCAATGCCGTGGTAAATAATTTACCTCTGCCGGTTTCAGGCAATGACGGATTAATGTCTGTAGCAATTGCACTGGCAGCTAAAAAATCGTACCTGGAAAATCGTCCGGTGAAACTTAGTGAAATAATCTAAATTTAACCCATCGGACTATACATAAAACCCTTACTGGTGAATTTTGTAAGGGTTTTATTTTCATCTTATTATTTCAATTTAACAAAATCCTTTTTAGCTGTTTTTTCTATAATCTCAAGGATGAAAAAATTAATAATAATACTCATGTTATCACTTACTCCTGGCTTATTGATCTCTCAAAATGGTTTGCAGGTTGTTAAGTCAGTTGATCTGAACAGATACAAAGGCAAGTGGTATGAAATTGCACGGCTCCCTAACTATTTTGAAAGAAAATTAAAATGCACTTCAGCAGAATATATCCTTCGTGATGACGGAAAAATAACCGTGGTGAACGCAGGAAATTATATAACTGATCCTCAAAAAACCTCTGCAGTTAAGGGAGTTGCCTGGATTCCTGACAAGAATAGCCCGGCAAAACTCAAGGTTCAGTTCTTCTGGCCCTTCTCCGGTGACTACTGGATCATGTATCTTGATAATGATTACAGGTATGTGCTTGTCGGAGACCCCGATGTGAAGTACCTCTGGATTCTCAGCAGGGAAAAGAAAATGGATGAATCTACTTACAATATGTTACTCCAAAAAGCAATTGATAACGGTTATGATGTAAAAACCATTATCAGGGTGGAGCAGGACTGTAAATAGCCCTCCTCCAAATATATTCCGTTTTAATTATCCTCCGAACAATAAAAACATCACTGCCGCAATTGACGCCCCGATAAGTGGCCCAACAATGGGTACCCAGGAGTATTTCCAGTCGCTGTTCCGTTTACCCGGAATTGGCAGTAAGAAATGCATTATGCGGGGACCAAGATCACGTGCAGGATTAATAGCATATCCGGTAGGACCTCCCAGGGAGAGACCCAGACCCAGAACAACTATTGCCACAGGCAGTGCATTTAAAGAGCCGAGACCGACCTCCGGTTCAGCCATATAAAGAACTGCCAGAGCCAGAACATAAGTACCGATAACCTCTGTAATGATGTTGTAAAAATAGCTTCGTATGTTGGGTGAAGTACAGAATACTGCAAGTTTCAGATCAGCATCTTCGGTAGCATCAAAATGTTTTTTATAAGCCAGCCATACAAGAAAGGCACCAAACATTGCACCAGACAATTGTGCTGAAACATATAAGGGTAAAAGAGAAAAAGAAAACTTATTTGCAAGCACCAGAGCCAGAGTAACAGCAGGATTAAGATGGGCTCCACTTACAGGAGCTGCAATAAGGACTCCGGTAAAAACACCAACGGCCCATCCGAATGTTATTACGATCCAGCCGCTATTATTTCCTTTTGTCTTGTTCAGAAGTACATTTGATACAACACCTCCTCCAAAAACAATTATTATAGCTGTTCCGAAAAACTCAGCAAAAAATGTATTCATCTTTATTTAATTTTTAGTTATATGTAAATATTCCTCGCTATTTGACTTTGACTGCAGAACCTGGAGTAACCGGAGATATTGTTAATATTTAAATCCATATACTTAAACTTTAGTTCACTCCAAACTTAAGTCACTTTAGTTACTTATTTTGAATCATCGGCCCAGATTTTCGCAGCCTTAACTGCCCTATGCCACCCTTTAATAAGAGAATCGGTTTCCGCTGCTTCTATCAGGGGAGAGAAAGTGCGGTCTACCTGCCACTGCTCCCTAACCTCCTTTATATCAGCCCAGTATTTTACTGCAAGTCCTGCCAGGTAAGCAGCTCCCAGGGCTGTTGTCTCAGTAATCTTTGGCCTAACAACTCTCGTCTGAAGTAAATCGGACTGAAACTGCATCAATTGATTATTTACAGTTGCACCTCCATCCACCCGTAATTCGCGGATATGAATCCCTGAATCATTTTGCATTGCAAGCAGAACCTCCAGGGTCTGATATGCAATGCTATCGAGAGCAGCGCGTGCTATGTGGGAAGAAGTTGTGCCCCGGGTAATTCCTACTATTGTTCCCCGGGCATGCTGGTTCCAGTGCGGAGCACCAAGTCCTGCAAATGCAGGAACAAAATAAACCCCGCCACTTTCTTTCACTTTTGCGGCAAGTTTTTCAATGTCACCTGAGTTTTTGATAATCCCCAGACCATCACGGAGCCATTGTACTACTGCCCCGGCAATAAATATACTTCCCTCAAGAGCATATTGTGTCTCATTCCCTATTTTCCAGGCAATTGTGGTGAGCAGTTTATTTTTTGACTCTATCGGCTTATTTCCTATATTCATTACCATGAAACATCCTGTACCATAAGTGTTCTTAACCATTCCCGGCTCAATACACATTTGACCGAAAAGAGCTGCCTGCTGATCCCCGGCTATTCCGGAAATTGGTATTTCCGTTGCAAAATGACCAGAAGTATTACCATACACTTCGCTCGAAGATCTTACTTCCGGAAGCATACTTACAGGTATATCAAATATCTTCAGTAATTCTTCATCCCACTTAAGAGAATGAATATTAAACAACATTGTTCTAGATGCATTAGACACATCTGTTATATGTAATCTTCCCCTTGTTAAATTCCATACTAACCACGAGTCAACAGTACCAAATGCCAGCTGACCTTCTTCTGCAAGTTTTCTTGCACCCTCCACGTTATTGAGAATCCATCTCACTTTAGTAGCTGAAAAATAAGCATCTATAATAAGTCCTGTTTTTTCCAGGATCATTCTGCTGTTTCCATCATTCTTCAGCTTATCACAAAAATCTGATGTCCGCCTGTCCTGCCAGACAATAGCATTATGTAAAGGCTTGCCTGTCTTCCTGTTCCATACTATGGTCGTCTCTCTCTGATTAGTAATGCCTATTGAGGCGATACTATCACTTTCTATTCCGGCTTTAGTGATAGCCTCAAGTGCAACCCCTGCCTG
>JFJP01027069.1_pt1 | contig 23387 bp, 29 predicted proteins | sample 431651 | NCBI WGS metagenome assembly JFJP01 (sample SAMN02602958, study PRJNA72255) | Microbial mat metagenome, whole genome shotgun sequencing project. | biome: fresh water; feature: sink hole; material: water; isolation source: purple microbial (photo- and chemosynthetic) mats found in...
AAAAAGTTCAAGGAAATGTTCAAAGAGTCAAAGCTGTTCGCTCATATCTTAAAACTATGATGAAAATTTTCAAAAAAAAAGGAAATTCATTAAAGTCCTATGCTGAAAAAAAACTTTCGGAAAGAATAAATCAAAATTGTAACTCCATTTTTCAAGACAAACTTTTTTCACAGGCTATCAATTGGAAAAACGGGCTTCTTCGGGGGTTTGTATTGAAAAAATCGATAAATAAGCTAAAAAAAGGTGCACAATCTGCCAGAAACAATAGGAATGTAAAATTGGCTATTAATTTTGGAAATGCTTTCGAAGATAGTGATAAAATTGAAGGTTCTAAATCACCTTTTTCCGAACTGATTAGCTCTGAAGATAATACCTTAATGCAAAATAAGTTTAAAATCAACACTTTTGTTCAAGAACCAGAAAATTTATTCAATAACATACCTAATTTACCAAGTTCTTTATTAAAACCTCTGAAAATAAGTGAAAAAATGCAGAATATTGCCAATTCTGCCCTGGAATCAAAGTTTTTATCTTTTATCACATTGAAAAATAAAGAGAATAAGAGGAGGGAAGATACCATTGACCAATAAATTGAAAGAAACACAATTTTGGTGTTTCAGGATAGAAAATTTATTTACATATTAATATTAAAAAGATTTGTTTTTTTGGAATTAATAAAAAATATTTGAGGTTCAGAGATCATTTAATTAGTTCTGATTATTAATTAAACAATAAAAATTTAGATATTTAAAAAATTCCAAGCGCTTTGAAGCTATAAGAAGAAATGATAAAACAAAAGGAAGGAAGATTAGTCAAATTAACGAAAATATATAACATTCTTTTCAACAAGGCCATGTTCGCCTATAAAAAATTCAAAAAAGTTTTATGGGTCGGAAGCACAGGTTTAACAAAAATTTTTTTCTTTGTCTTATTAATTTCTTTTTAAAAAGGCTTCATTTTTTTGATCATGCCAATCTCCTTTGCTATATTTTTTGAAACTGATTATGAAATTCAAAAAATGATGAGATCTACTCAAAGTAATTTTAGAAAGCAATTTTTTCAAAATAATTAACAATTTTCATTATAGTGGGAGCTGGTGCCATGTAAAAAGCAAGAAATGAATATAATTCTCATTTAAATAATAAATATATTTGAAACATGGACCATGTAGTTTAACTAATATATTTATTTTTTGTTTGAAGGATTTTATTTAAGTTTGAAAACTTCTTAAAAAATAGACTATTTATTGTTAAAACAACTCATTATTGAGTAGTGTATTTAAAATTCTTTGGTTTTTTTTTCTTTTTTTTCAAATTAATTTGATTTTGAAACTAATAAATAATATTTTTTCAAAATTTAAATTTTTAATTTTTTCCTCAAAATTTTTTTGTTTGTTCTCTCCTGAATTTATTAACTGTTATTGATGAAATGAGCAATTATAATGGGCTTTTTATTTTTTAAACAAACAAAACTAAAGAGGATATTAATAATTGAGTATATTATTTTTAATTTAAAAAAAAAAGATATTATATAAATAAAAAAAAAAAAAAATTCCAATTTTTAATTACGAATGTTTTCTGAAAAACACCTAAACTTAATTAAAGAATAAAATATTTCCGATATTGTCCTGACAAACAAATATAAAAAGATGCGAAATTTCTATTTCAAATTCAAAAAAGCATCACAATTTTATTTTTCCAAAAAATTTTTTATCTCCTTCAAAAATGAAGACATTTTGTAATGGAACTTTATCCAATAAATATTATTTGGAAAAAGAGTTGTGCAACAATGGATATAAAGGAGTTGTTTATTTGGCCCATGACAACGATGATCGAAAAATGGCAATAAAAACAGTTGCATCTTATTTGGCCAACACTCCTTATTCTTTGAATGAAGAGCAGAAAATTCACAACGAATTGAATCACAAAAATATTATTAAATGTTTAGACTATATGATTGAGTCTAATCTCTCAAATAAATTTTTTGGAGACAAATCAGTCATGTATTTATCCACTGAATATGCAGAAAATGGAGACCTGTTAGGCCTAATGCAGAAGATTTCAAAAGATCCAAAATCCATTGGATTGCCTTTCAAAATAATCAGAACTTGGTTTCTTCAAATTCTTTCTGCTTTGCGATTAATCCATGAGCAAGGGTATTGTCATAGAGACATTAAATTAGATAATATTTTGCTTTCAAATGAATATCTCATCAAAGTCGCAGATTTCGGTTGTTCAGTCTCCATGAATGCTAATGAAAATGGCAAAAATGGACTTTCTTCAGTTAAAGGGACCGAAAATTACATGGCTCCAGAAATTTGGGAGAATGATTTGCATAAAGAGAAAAAAATTTACAATGGAGAGAAAATCGACATTTTTTCTTTAGGAGTAGTGCTTTTCTCTATGGTTTTCAACGGCCATCCTTTCAATAAAGCGATCTCAAGAGATCAGCTCTATAAATTTATTCACATCAATTGCTGGGAAGAGTTTTGGAATAAATTTCAAGAGAAAATCAAGGTGATTGTTGATAAGGAAGGAAGTGAGGATGAATGGAATCTTCTTAAGGATCTCATTGAAAAAATGCTCAATAAGGATTCAGAAAAAAGAATTGGATTACAAGAGATTTTAAAACACAAATGGATCAATGGAGAAGTTTACAAAGATGAGGAAATGATTAATGTCGTTCAAGATTTGATCAAAGAAAGAGTTTCAGATGAGTGAAAATTCATTACTTTCTATGAACACTAGACATTTTTTATTTATTTCACTTCTTCGTTCCTTATTTTTCTTGTTGTTTAAAATTTATATTTTTCTTCATTATTTATCAAAAAATGAAAGTTTCAAAATTATTTTTTTTTTAATTAAATAAAAAAAAGTTACAAAAAAAATTTTCAAATTATTTGAAAATTTATATTCAGCTCAAATTTTAATATCAATGCTGGTTTTTTTTTTAAAACTTATTTTTAAACTTGATCTGATAGAAAAAATTTTTCTTTAATTTTTTTTTCTTCTAATTACTTTTTATTTAAAAAAAGTGAAGAGAATTTGATTTCGGGTGAACTTAATGCCCACTTTTTTTTTTCTCTTTATCTTTTCCTAATTTTTTCCCTCTTAATTTCCTATCATCTCTTTGCTGATTCTCAACCTTTTCCTTGATTATTTGTGACTTTTGAACATCTTCACTTCTCCAAGAAATGATATCCTCCCTATAAATTGAATCAGAAGGCAAAGGATTTCTCTCATATTCCAATTCATAAGCATCATTTTTTCCAAACTCCCAATATTTGACCCCATCAATTTCCACATATTTATGCCAAATCCCGTTAACTTTACAGACTTCTTTTATCACATCTTCTTTCATATTTAACCCTTCATATTTGTTTAAAACTTTTACCTTTTGAATATTTTCAATGCAATTTTGATTAACTTGATAGACAGCTCCTGAAAAATAATCATTAGGATTCTGTTGTTTTTTAAACAGACCTCCTACCAATCCTTTCTTATCAGGATTAAAAGTTAATTCACAAACCAACATATGTTTTGGTTCATAAGCAAAAGACTTCCCCTCATAATTGAAAGTTCTTTGTCCAAATGAAGTACCTCCGATGTTTGCATGAGGTATGCTACCATAAATAACCGTCCCATTTTTATAAATAACTCTTGGAGATCCTAATATGCTAGCAATGCAACTATTTGCATGAAGACTAGCATGAGCTTCATAATTTCCTATTAATTTAAATTGATTGCCATATAAAAGAATTGAGGAAATTGGAGGATGGTGACTCACCTGTTCGAGATAAATCGGCATTCCATTGATTCTTCCCTGAAAAGTCTCTCCTAAAACAGGGTTAAAAGGCTTAAGTTGGGCAGTTGCCATATGCAAAGTAGTAATAAAGAAACAAATAGTATTTTTCATCTGTTCCAAAACAGATTCCACCTCATTGGCTTTATTCATAAAATAAGGAGCGAAAGTGAAATTATAAGCTAGTTTTTCTAAATGAGATTTGGTTTCAAAAAGCTCTATTGGTAAAGAAATACTCATGATTGATTTACCTTGAATCAAATTAGTTCCCATTCTTTTCAACAAATAACCCAAAATTTTCTTCTGGACGTCAAGAACTTTTTGATTGTGATAAATGAATCCTCCAGTTTTATTTGAAATCCAATCAGTTCTTTTCAATACATAATGGCCTTCTACTTCAGTGCTTTGCTGCAACCGAGGGATCCTCACTTCCCCATTATTCATATTGTGTTTTGTAGTTATGCATCTCAAAATATGGAAGTTATTTTCAATCATATCCGTTAAGATTTCAGAAGATTTCTGAAAAGCGAAGGAAAGTTCTCGATTTCTTTGAACCATATCTTTTTCCACTTCTGATTCTTTATGTTTTTCTTCAATATTTTCATTGGGTTCCTCTTTAATTGGCTGGAAAGCTTCCATTGAAGTGGATCTTTTTTTTGAAATGATCACTTCAGTTTCTTCTTTTAATAGAAGCCCAGCCATTATTTTCTCTTTATTCTCTCTATCCAATGCTGTTAAAAATTTGGTTTTTTTCCGAATTGATTTCTCATCTAAAAGCGAAAGTTCTGTCTTCATAAACTCCTCATTTTTGATTTCCTCTGTTGGTATTTCCTCAGTCCCAGTGTTGACTACTGAAAACCTCATTTCAAGACCTCTAAATTGCTTTAAAAAAGTGTAATTCAATTCATGATCTTGATGTGAAGAAACCACTCCATTATTCATAGTATTAACATTAAAACAAATCAAAACATTGTTTTGGCTGTTCTTGGAGATAAAAATCACGTTTGATAGTATACTTCCTCTTATTGTTGGGCTAAAATAACTATGTGGGATATCATTAAAATCAATTGAGCGATCAACAATGATCATGGAATCTTTCTTCTCATATATATATCTCATGTAAACAAATTCCCTTGGTAAATATAATCTTCCATAAGCTTTTCTTTTCTCATAGATAATCGAAGATTTATTATATTGAATTATGCTTAAAATCTTCAATTCTTGAATTTCTTTATTCAAAAGCTTATATTTCAAAGGGTCTTGAAAGTTCTTTAAGATATCTTTCCATGGACTCTTTACTTTGATGAAAATCTTGTATTTGTTCAATTCAGAATTGTGTCTTAAAATCCTAAAATTTTCAAAGCTCTCGAGCATAGTATAATCCAATTCAGAAATCACATCTTCTTTATCAATATTACAAAGGATATCTTGCACAATATTCGGACAGCTTGTTTTTCTATTGAGATTTTTAAATATATTTTCTTGGTTAACGTTAAATAAAGGCACATTATATTCAATATTTTCTTCCTCCATGTTTTTCATTTGATTTTCTTTGGTTTGTTCTTCTTCGAAACTGTGTTCTATTTTTGAATTTTCCTCCAAAACAGGGGAATTTTTAGAAACATTGTTTTTCTTGTTATTTTCACTCAATTCATTTGAAGTTTTATGCTCTTTATTCTCATTTAATTCAGTAGGATTGCTTTTATTTATATTTGCATTGTTTTTCGCTGACGCTTCTAATGTTGGAAACATGGATTTTCTTAGGTTTTCAGTATAAATCTCGCTTTCTTTTTCAGAAGATGGTGTATGTGAAGTAAATTTGGCATCAACACTTTTTTGACCTCTTAAATTTGACTTATCTTTTGGTTCTTTTGTTTCTTTTTTTTCATTATTTTTCTGTTTTTTGGTTTCTTTATTGTCATTTTTTTCATGAGGTTTTTTTAAAAATAGACTAGCCCATTTAGATTTCTTATTATCTTCAACAAACCCGACATTATCTTCTTTTTCTTTTCCTAAATAAATCTCTTCATATTTAATTTTTAGATCAGCATAATTTGTGAGAGTTAATTGTGGCATCAAAGTTGTTTTGATATTTTCAAACCATTCAATCGCGATTTCGAAGAATTCACTTGCAATTCTGAAGTTTTTATATCTATTTTGAGAAGATAAAGAGTCCAAACGAAAAGAGAAACGGTTCTTCACTTTTCCGACCCATTTCAATGCATAAGTATTCAAATCCAAATTTTTATCTCCTTTGTTCTTTTGAGCAATTTTGAATATTGATAAAATTTTATCATTGTAATTTAACTCAAGAACCCGCTCATTCCATATTTTTAAGGTTTGGCTTCTTACATGCAAAACTGCTTTTTTTGACATATTTGGGAAGTATAAAGTGGATTCTGGGAAGTGATTTTTGACAGTTTCTATATAGATTTTAATCAGCAATTCTTTTGAGGTGTTCTGCATGAATTTATATTCAGTTGGGACTGGATTTTCTATTTTCTCATTTGAAATTTGAAAGAGATATTGCTTTTTCTTTTCATCAGCGAATTGCATTAAAAGCTTTTGTGCGATGAAATCGAGCTGATCTAAAATTTTTGAGTCGATTTTGCTCTTATTTTCTTGACAAAAATTAAAAGAGTCATAAAATTCGATGGGAAGGAGTGATGTAGTTATGGTTTGTTGTTTGGTTAGATTTTGAACTTTGTAATTCATTTGAAATAAAATATAATATTTTAATATTATTTTATAAAATTTTATACAATTGATAAATTTTATTGGGAAAAAAAAGGTTTTTTTTTTTGAGATAAATTTAATTTTTTGAATTTTTTTTCCATTGAAGAAAACTGAAAGTTTTAAATTTTTTTCTTATTTTCTTTTAATTCTTTTGCGATTAAAAGTATTTTCTTCAAAAACTTTATAATCATCCATTTCTGCAAGTCCCAATAATTGTTTTTCTTCTTGGAGGGTCTGTTGTTTATCTCGTTCAGTTTGGATCCATTCTCTATTTTAGAAAAAAATTAGATTATTTTATAAAAAATTACCTTCTGGGTCTATTATATATTTCTTCTCTATATTTTAGAAAGTTTTCAATCTTCTTTGTTTCCATATCAGCTTTTCTGAGTTCTTTTTCTAAACTTTCTTCTTTCAGAATTTTTTGGAAATCTTCTTCCATATCATAAATTACATTCATGCATTTCTTTATCTTTTTTTCTTCCATTTTCAATTTTTCATATTTTTCCTTGCAAGTTTTAACCATTTTTTTGAATTTTTTCCTAAAATTTTTATTTAATTATCTATTTATATTTATCATTTTAAACATTTCAAATTCATTGCAAAGTGTCACAGATCTTCCTGATTGTCCAGCCCTCGCAGTTCTTCCGATTCTATGGATATATCTCTTTAGTTCGATAGGTAATTCATAGTTTATAACAGTTTGGACCTACAAAATAAATTTTTAATTATGCTTAAAAGAAAATAAAAATCAATAAATAAATATGCACTTCTTTGACATCTAATCCTCTCGCTGCTAAATCTGTTGCTAAAAGAAATTCATATTTTCCATTTTTAAAGTCTTGGAAGGCTTGAATTCTTTGTGTTTGTGAAAGATTTCCATGCAATTCGCATGAACTGATATTATGCAAGCCGAAAAGAATTGCCATTCGATGGCATTTCCTCTTTGTTTTAAAAAAGATAATTACTTTTTTATTGTAAAGCTCTGATGCAATCAATAAAAGACAAGCTTCTCTATAATTCTCATCCATATTCTTCAATTTTAATACTTCTTGTTGAAGATTTTCTGAAGTTGTATGATCTGGATTGGCTTGTATGCGTATAGGCTTTTTTAAAGTTAATTTGGCCAATTTCGTAACATCAGATGTCAATGTGGCACTAAATAATAAGGTTTGTCTTTCTGAACTCGCATTTCTTACGATTTCACTGATTTCTGCTTCAAACCTTGAATAAAATTAAAAAATTAAAAATATTATTAATTTTTATTAAAAAATACCCTAATTCCAATAATTTATCAGCTTCATCAAAAACCAAAATTTCCAGATTATCAAGATCAACATTTTGTGAGTTTTTTATTAAATCAATCAATCTTCCAGGCGTTGCGATGATAATATCAGGATATCTTCTTAATTCTGCTTCTTGTTTTGCAATAGGAACAGCGCCTATAATCAAACAGGATGAAATCTTTGTATAAGTATTCAATTCTTGAAGCATTTCATAACATTGTGCAGCCAATTCTCTTGTTGGGATAATAATTAAGACTTTTGAATAATTTGCCAAACTAGTTTTATAATATTTTTGCAGAATCGGCAATAAGAAAGCAGCTGTTTTGCCGGATCCTGTTAAAGAACTCGCTAGGACATCTTTTCCTAATAAAATTGGAGGGATAGCCAACTTTTGAATAATAGTCGGGTTCACATATCCAAGATCATCACAAGCTTTTAAAAGAGGTTTGATCAAATTTAATTTTTGGAAACTTATTGTAGCTTCAGTAGATTTTTTTTCTTTTGGAACAGTTGATTCTAATTTCACTTCATTTTGCGAGGCCTTTGCATCAGTTTTCTTAGCTTTCTTAATTTTTTTGATTTTCGAATCTATTTGAACATTTTTTTCAGATTCTTCATCGGCAATCTCTTTATTTAGGATAGGAGTTAAGGCTTTGGCATATGCAAGTCTTTTGTTCTTTTTTTTAGAAATTTTTTGTATTTTTTCCTCTAATGTCAATTGTTTGAGTGCAGAAGATTCGTCAGAGATCTGAGAGATCAGTTTGGACTTTCGCTTCAATAAATTGGAATTTGATGATAAATTATTGAAAAAATTGTTGTCGGTATTTATTTCGAAATCAGAGGCATCTGATTCCTCTTCCAAGTCTAAATTTTCAGTTTCGACTGTTTCTTTTGTCCTAACAAAATCGTCATTGTATTTATTATTTTTCATTTTTATATCCAAAAAATTTTTTATGGATTTTTGTTTGTAAATATTTTGAGAAAAATTAAAGTTTTTAATTTTGATAAAAAATAATTTAAAGGTTTTTTTTCATTTTTTGTTTCTTTAAAAATCAAATTCACATATTTTTTTTAATGAAATCAAAATTTTGGATTTTTTAAACAATAAATAAATATTAAATTTTTTTATATATAATGGATATTCCATTGTTGATAAATTTCCCACCTTGCTAAACCTTTATAATTTGCAGCAAAAAATGAGGCACCATCATCCAGGGTTGTCAAACAAGAGCCAACACGATTATAAACGATCAAAGTATATCCTGGATAAAGCTCATTATTAAAATCAACTTTTGTTTGCATTTTGTCAACTAAAATGGCGTTTCGAGCACCATCAATATAAAGATATTGATTGTTATATAAATTCTTCAAACCAGAATCACATTTTACCCAATAATGAGTCTCTGGTATTGCGTTAACATTTTGATTTGTTACTGTCTAATATGAAAGAAAATTATAACAATAATATGGAATATAAAATACCCAATAATAATTCTTTCCATTTTGATCTGTCACTTGAATAGCTAAACTTAAACTATATCCAGTTGCTCTTGAAATAATCATAAAGGTATTGCTACAATGATCATCTTGTAAAGCAGCATTTTTTTTAATTTTTAGATGACTGGCTGTTACAACAATAAGAGCAATTAATAGGAAAAACAACTTCTTCATGAGAGAACAACTTGGCTTTGGGGAGTTTTTGTGATGAAAGGATATAAAAAAGTGCCCAATTTTTTCCCTTTTTAAGATGAGAAAACATAACCGTTTTTTCAATTATCCGTTTTCTTTCATATTTTTTAAATTTCCAAATTTAAGTAAAAAACTAAATTAAGTAAGGGCAAAACATTTTTATTTTAATTTAATAGTAATTCGTAAGTATAATTTTCAAAAATTTTTTAAAATTTTTAAAAAAAATTAAAATAATTTCCAATTTTTATCCATCATCAATAAACAATCATTTCATCAATGCGAGGAAACTATGAAAACTCACCCCCCCAAAAAAATAAAGAGAATAATTTGATCGACAACTTTGGCTTCATCATAGAAAAAAAGCTAGAGCAGCAAAAGTTCACATAATAATTTAAGCTTTAGTTAATAGGTTTCTCATAAAGCAAGGATGTCTCGTCTTCCAAACAAAAAGTAAGGCAAGATGAAAAAAAGAAAAACGCCAGAATTGAAAAATGGAGATCTATGTTGCAAGATTTAGAATATTATAGGCAAACTAATGAAAAAAAATGTAATGAATTAAAAAACATATAAAATTTCAATTTTTTTGAAAAAAAGTTAAAAATCGAATTCGCAAAGGAATTCCAGATTGTTTGAGAATCTTAGTCTGGCCCAAATTGGCAGAAATTGAAAAATTCAAAATTTCAGAAAATTTGAATTTTAATGTTTTTTTTCTTCACCCTTTTTCTTCAAAATATCAAAGACATATAGGAAATTTTAAAGAAACCAACATTTTGTGAAAAAGCAATCGATTTGGATCTGAACAGAACTTTTCCGAACCATATAGTTTTTGGCGAAGAAAAAAATATAGGGTATTTTTATCAAAATTATTGAAATTAAACATTTTTTCGAAAGGCAAACGGCTCTTAAGAATATTTTAAAGGCTTTATCAATAGTTTTTCCAGATGTGGGTTATTGTCAAGGCTTGAACTTTATTGCAGGCATATTTTTGATGTATTTGAATGATGAAGATGTTTTCTGGATTCTTTATAGTCTATTCGTGAAACACCAGCGAAAAATATTATATGTGAGCATTAAAGATGTTGAAAGATATGTTTTTATCTATGAGAAACTTTTGACCAAATTTTTGCCTCAACATTTAGAAAAATTAGTTATTTTTTGTTATAATTAAGTAATAATATTTTTTTTATTTCTTTAAGAAACAATGCAATTTGGAGCCAATTTTATTCTCTAATTCTTGGTTTATCACACTGTTTATTAACGTTCTTCCTTTTCAAACAGTTCTCAGAATTTTAGATATCTATTTGGTGGAAAGTGAAATCATACTTTATAGAGTCGCAATGGCTATAATCAAACTCTTAGAAAAAACGATTTTATCATCAGAATCCTTGGTTGTTGTAATGAACTGTTTTTCAAACCTGCATACTCCTGAATTCCAAAATTCAGATCTTTTAATAAAGACTGCTTATTCTTTCAACATTGATGAGAAAAAGATCAAGGTAATTTTTTTATTTATTTTTGTACAAAAGCATTTATTTTATTTATAAAATAATTATTTTTATTAATAAAAAGAGAAAATTTAATTATTTTTGAAAAGAAATGGGATGAGGAATATAAAAAAAAAAATCCACAAATTTTAAATATTGAAATGGAAAAAAGAAAAAAAGCTAAATCAATTTTTGAAAATGCTGATTTCAAAGATGAAATGGACGAAGTCAAGAATTTTGATATAGGGGCCTTGAATAAAAGTATTTTTGATGGCACTTTAAGAAAAAGTCTAGGCTCGAATAAAAAAATGAACAAATTAATAAAGGAGACACTTCCATTTGTTGATGACATGCATCCACAAAATTAATTAAAATTTATAGATTTTATTAAATAAAAATTTTGGTGTATTAATTAAAAATATCATTTTTTCTCGTTTGTTCTTCTCTTTCTCTTTTCACCGGTTCAAGTCCTTCTTTCAAATCACTAAAATCATCAGATTCTATATATTTATATCTGCTATAAAGGTTTCTCTTTCTTTTGACACATAAGTTGACCATAATTAAATCAACTAAACTTTTCAAAAAAACTGATAACATTAAAAACATTGCAATCTAAAATAAAATAAAAAATTCTTTTTTAATATTATTAGTGTTGAATTTATAAACTTGAGTAAGTAAATTGAAAAAATTAAATGATTTCGCAAAGCCTTTTGAAATCAAGTTAAATTTCAATCCCACACTAAGAATATAATCTCTTTTTTCATCATAACTGAGAGATTTTTCCACAAAATATCCCAAAGGAGATCTCATTGGATTTAGCGAACTTGTTTGATTAATGAACTTCACTTCTAAATTCGGTTTGCATTTAGCATCATCAAGCTCACAATTCCAATTCATAATCAGTTCGAAAACCCCTCCTATTTCTTTGATTAGTGTCACATTTACTTGGGCCAGTTGAAATAAATCCTTTATGTGATATGTATTTGCATCAGGATCAGGATATAAAATATTATCTCTTGAATGTGTTGAATACAATAAATTATTGCTTCGTGATGGAAAATCAATCGTTCCAACTAGTTTTATAGCAATATTTTCTACATCTTTTAAGAGTATTTCTGTGCCACCATCCTCTATCGGAGGACACCATCTGTAATCCTTTTATTTTAAAAAAATATTTAATTAAATTTATGGGAAAAAAACTTTGCATCTTCCAGAAGACAGACAAGTTTTAAATTTGATTGGGGGATCTAAGAAACAATCATCATCAGTTACACATTTTTTTCCACAATAATCCATTTTCTGAGTTATTTTATAAGATCTAACATAAAGAAGTTTTATAAAGTTTGTTTTTAATGACTAAAAACTTTAGCATAATAATAAAAGCATCATTTTCCTTTGTTTCAAGCAGATAATCTCCGCTTTCAATTGTTTCATTGTCTTAAAAAACAGAAAAAAAATCATTATTTTATATAGTATTCATTTTACGACTCGTTGATTGTGCAAATAATTGTCCTGAAACTTTTGGAAAAATCTATTTATAATTCAAATAAAAACTATAAATAATTAATTTTTTGATTACATATCCTTTTCCTTGAACGCAATCCTTGTAAGACTGTTGTAAAATAATTTGATAAACAAAAATGTAGAGTAATATGGTAAGCAATAAAAAATAATATAAGAGAGCAAGCTTTCTTTCTATATTTTTAATTTTCTTCATTTACATGTTTATTTCTTACTTGTCTCCAATGATGACTACTCTGTCAGTTGTGTAAGAAAAAACTCGATCAATGTCATATCCAAAAATCATTTTTCAAATATAAAAAAAAAATAATTAATAAAAGAAATAATTTTCTCTAAATAAATAAAACAAATAATATTAAAAAAAAAAAAAAAGAAGAAAATTAATAATGGAAGCTAAGAATCTGATTGAAATTGAAGGTTCAATTTTTGAAGGAGGCGGTCAAGTAAAAAACTTTCTTCATTTTATATCGATAATTGAAATGCAAGATTCTCAGAAATTCAATGGCTTTAAGCAACGTTCTTCAAAAACCATTCTTTATCAAGAATATAAGAAAAAGTAGACCGAAACCTGGATTGAATAATCAGCTTATTAGCTCAGTAAGGAGAGTATATTAAATCATTTTCACAAAAAAATTAAAAGATAATGTTGATGAAAGAAATTTCACAGGCTGTGGTTGAGGGTGATAAGCTATATTCACAGTCCCTTTACTTCTATCCAAAGAAGATAACCTCAGGGGTGTATAAAGCAGAGTGCTTTACTGCTGCAAGTATGACTTTAATGACACAGTCTTTAATTCCAACTTTAACATTTGGGAACAAAACAAGCGAAGTTACATTAAAAGTGAGTTTTTTATTTTTATGTGAAGAATCTCAATATTTAAATTTATTCATTTGATTAAAGGGAGGAACTATTGTTTCTAAATCCCCTCCTAGTTCATCAATTAAAAACATTTTAAGTGTTATGCTTAAAAAAATGGGGGTTTTATTTGATTTCGTTGTTCAAAAAGAAGGCTTTTATCCTAAAGGAGGTGGAATTGCAAAATTGAAAGTGCAGCCAGTTATATTTATTTAACAGAATTTTTTTTTAATTTATTAAAAATATAATAGATTTATGGATGTTTTAAAAGTATAGAAATGCTTGAAACCTCAAAGATAACCAAAGTAAATGTAGAAATTCTTCATTACCAAGAGAAACTTACGGGAAAAGACATTAGAAAAGATTTCAAAAAAAGGATTAAAAAACTGATTAATTCCCACAAATCCATTGATAAAAATGATTTAAAAAAAGAAGAGGAAAAAAATGAAGAAGAGCCAAATATAGAAGATCAGCAATTAGAAATAGATATAAATATAAAAGAAATGAATACTGGAAAAAAGGGTAAATATTTTCAGAATCTTTTTAAAATAAAATATTTTCACAAAGAAAAAAAACTAACAACTTATTGCATAATTTTTCAAGCTTTTGGCGAACATAATAAATGTTTTTTCGACTGTTCGAATTTCCCAGAAACAAATATTTCTGTTGAAGTAAATAAAATCAATGAATTGAACTTTAAAATAATAAATGACATAAAAGAATTGTATAGATCAAGTCTTAGATAAATTTCAAATGTATTTAGAAGGAGACACTTGTTTTGATGAGTTCCATCAAGATCAAGTTCTTTTTAATCTCATTAAAAAAAAAATTAATTTTTTATTAAAAAGCTTTTAATTTATATGGCTTTGGCAGATGGAATTTCACGAATAAAAGTCGGAAAAACTATAACAGAACACACAAGAGCTGCTTTATATGTAATTGATAAATTTATTCCTGAAGCCAAAGTTAAAATTCGAGATACAGAAAGCAGAAATGGTAGTTTAATAATAGAAATTGAAGGTTATTCTTTGTTTTTTTGATAAAAATTATCATTCTTTTTAAATTATAGGAACAGCACACAGAAATTCAAATTAAACTTAAAAAAAATCCTTTTAATAAAAAGTTTTATGTTAAATTAAAAGATTTTTTTTCGTTAAAATTTTTTTTTGAAATGAATTCTTCTTTATTTTTCACAGGAACAGGTAAAACTTGACTTTTATTCAAAGAACTGCCAATAATTTTCGAAACATTTCCTTTATTTGGTGAAGCCATCAAACTGTTTCTCAAAGGATTTCCGTCTAATGATTTCATATCATTTGGCACACCAGCTATATGGTATGAATCTGCTTGAACTCTCACATTAAAATCATATAATTGTTCATTGTTTTTTTGCACAAACCCTGAAAATTGATCATTGACTTTTCGATTAAGAAGCTCATATTCTTTGTTGGCTTTTTCTGAATATATATCAAATTTTTCTTCAATACTCTCTATAATTTCATCTATTTTCTTCTTCAATTTCTGCTGGGTTTTGACCATTTCATCAGTGATATCCTGTTCTATTTTCTGGTTATCTGCAATTAAATTGGTATTTTTGATCTCCATATTTTTGATTTCTTTATCCAATTGACTCGATATTGTTTGAAACTTATTATTTATTTCTTCAGCTTCCGTTTTTAAATCCATATTTTCTTCACTAATCACTGTATTCCTTATTTTTAAATTCTCTATCACATTTTGAAGCCAGCCCAAACAATCATGATGCTCTCTCTTTATTCAAAATAAAAACATCTCAAAAATAAAATTTAATAAAAACCTCAATTAGCTTCATTTCTTTTCCACATCCTTTTTCACAAACATATAAACTAAAAGGACAGTTTTCAGAATGGATTTTTTCTTTGCCTTTATGAGTTTTTTGGACACATTCGGGATATTGGCATTCAGTTTTACCAAAATTGCATGTTTCTTCATGTTTTTCTATTTGTGAGACCTTCATCATTTGCAAGCATCCATTCATCCAATATTTGCATTTTATTGTCATTTCATCGATTTTGTTCTTCATGAATTTATTTGGATCCGAATATTCATGTTTGCAATTCAAGTGAGCTCTTTTTAAAATAGATTATTTCCATTAAAGGTTAAAAAGAACTACGAATTTAGAGAACATGATTGACAAACCCATATTTTGCATTTGGAACATTGCACTGGAAGATTCATGACGTTTTGGCAAAGGAAACATTGTGATTCTGCAGGGACAATTTTCCGAAGAAATCTATTTAATTCGAAGCCGACCATAAGTTTTTTTGTTTGAAGAGGATTTTTTAAATAAAATTTATAAATTTTGATTATAATTTATAAATAAAAGTTTATTTATGATCGTTAAGTTCATTTTAAAAAAATATTATTTTTAGAAACTGATTTTATTTTATTTTTGAAACACAAATTCTTTTTATTTTTGAAAATTGTTTTCAATTCATATAAAAAAAAAGTAAATTTTTAAAAAAATAATTAAATCACCTCAACCTCTTTAGTCTTTTATTCAATTTTTTTTAAAAATTAATAAATTTAGTATTTCGAAAAATTTACATTTATTGGTGTTTTTTGAGTATATATTTTAAATGAAAAATTGCAATGATTCTTGGAATTTTTGCGTTTCATATTTAAGAACCACAGCTTGCTATGAAATTTTTATGTTCTTTCAATTGAGTATTTCCGCTATTTTGCTCCTCCTTGTTCTTAAGTTTTATTTAGAATTCATCTCCTAAACCTATTTTTTTTTTTTTTAAGGTTTTGATAGACCCCTTGAATTAGTTCCATTTTCATATTTATTTCTTAAATTTCAAATTAATCAACTTATTACAGTTTGAATAACATAATATTGATATTGGTTGAGCTCTTTTTGAATGTTTGTATCATTTTAGATGTAATATTTCGATCATTCTGTTTAAAGCAAGTTCAAACTTTATGGAACCTTTCTCTTTTCTTATAAAATTATTCAAAAGGCGACTTTTAAGAGATTGACACATATATTCGATATTTTTATTGTGCTTTTCATTGTTACAACCACAATTTGCTTTTATTCTTTTGATTTGAATTAGTCGTTTAATAATCGCCATTGTAATTTCTGAACTATTTTTAAAAAAGTGCCTTTATGGATGATGAATTTGGAGAGCCACAAGAGATTTACGCAATAATTATACTTCTAATGCGAGATATTTCAAGAATGGGCTATCTTGCAAAACAATCTTTCGAAGTTCTGGAAATAAACGAAAATGAAGCAAAAGCTATTAATTTTATTCAAGAAGAAGAAGATTTAAATGATTCATTAAGAGAGCAGTTAGTGTGGAATCGACTCACCAACATTTATGAGGTCACTATTTAAAAAAAAAAATTTTTTTTTAGATTATAAAATTTTAAGAAATTTTTAAAGTGATTTAATTGAATATTGATTATTTTATTTTTTCATCTTTCTTGTACATAAAAAACTATTCAAACCAGAAGCTAACCAATATTCTTTGTCATTATTTAGAGGTACTTTTCCCTCATCTACAATATTCCAAAACATAAATCCTCTTATATCCATATCCATACATTTCAGTTTTGAATAAGCCTCTTCAAGTTCATCAATATCAATAAGAATGAATTTTCCGTCTCCAGCCCAGCCGTTTGCCAATCCTATCACAAGATTTTCTTTTGGAATTTTAATGATTTGATTTTTTAAACCAGAATCTGAATCTTCCTCGAAAGTCACTTGCCATCCACTAAGATATTTGGGTATTATTTTCATGAGATAATCACTTGCATTTTGCTTTAAAATAGTTGTATTATATTCAATGTGACTATAACCTTCATAAAATTGAACTGAAACGAAATCATAAGTAAAAACATTTTGGTTTTTATGAATTAATGTCAACCCATATTTTGCGATTAAATATGCATAGACGTTATGACCATGATAAGTAAATTTCGGTATAAGAGTCTCCCATTCTGGGTAAATATGTTTTAAACTTCGATCAAATCTGCTTGTGGTTGCATCCAAATATGATTCAGCAGGAGCCATAGAAACAATCAATCCATTTTTTTTAGCTAGTTGTGACATTTCACCTATCAGATCTAAACATTCAATTGTGAAATAATTATATTTAGAATTCAAATCATCGTTGCCTTCAAGATCCCAATCAAATCCATCAAATCCTTTGAAACCCACAGAGAAATTAGCATTTTGATGATTCCAATTTAACCATGCTTCATAATATGCTGATGCATTATTTCGGGTATCTGGATGCGGAGAATTCCATCCTCCAATTGAAATCAAATGGATTGTAGGCAAATTGTTTTCTTTTAGATAAGATGCTGTTTGTGCAACACATTTATAATCCGGACCTCCTGAAATTTCAGGAATCCCTGTTTTTTCATTTGTTATTAGATTGATTGCGAACCAGATTATTACATTTACTCCTTGTTGAGCAGCTTTGATGACTTTTGCATCACATTCTTCCCATGAAGGGTATCCTACTATTAATTTTTCAGGAAGAATTGGATTTGCTAATGCTGCACTGAACATAAAGAAAATCGAAATAATAAGGATCATCTTAATATTTAGAAACAAATTTATGATCTCGATTTCTGAAAAATTCCAAGTTTTAGTTTGCAATTTTTTTAATTTTTTTAAATTTTTTAAATTTTTTTTATATACATAAAACGAAAAATGAATAAAAAATCAGTTATGAATTTATCTTATAAATTTCTCAGAAAAAAATATTTTAGCGAAATTTATTTGTATTGCTTTAATACTTTAAAATTTAGTTTCTATAAATATTGTTTGAATACTTCATTTTTATTAAAATTTTCAAAGAAAATTGAAATTTCATCCTTCTGTGGCCACTTCCTGTTTATCATGATTCCTTTGAATAAATTCGGCGCCCCAAAACTTCGACCATGGTTTTTTCTTTTCTTTAACTCTTTCTTAGTTAAAGTTTTTTATTGCATGCAAATCATTGATAGTATTCAAATAAAAACCGTTACTTGGATAAAGGATTCCCATGGTTTATTTGATTATGAAAGCAGACACTTGAATATGAAAAAGTTCATTTCTGAAAAGCCTTGTTACATTTGGAAAAAAGGTGCTTTTCTTTTAAAATAAAAAAAATATTAATAATAATAATTTTAGAAAATGAAGTGTTTTTTGATGATCAACCTACAAAAGCTCAAGATGTTAATGGAATAAACGAAGATAATAAAATGTTAGCTCAAATAAATCTCAATTATATAAAGAATTCAACCACCATTGCAGATTCCTTTTCATTAAACCCCAACGAAGAAGAAAATAAGGAAATTTATTTAATAGTTAGAAGTTTGAATAATAAAGACGGAACACAGAAAGTATGAAAAAAATTCATAATCAGATAATAATTCTATACAATAATCCATAGGGTTATAAAATAGAGCCAGGAGATATGATAAAATTGGGCAGAATTGAATTCAAATTGCTCGAAACCAGAGACAACGAATATGTGAAATCAATCATAGAAGAGACTGAATATGTAAAAATTGTTAATTCTCTTTAATTTTCATTGATATAATTTGTGAAAAAAAAATGTTAATTTTTTTTTGTATAATTTTTTTCAAATACTGTAAAATATAATAAAAAATTTGACAATTTTTATCATTTTCTACAAATAAAGACTTTTAACCTCCCAATCAAAAAAGACAAATCAAAAAAAACTTGTAGAATTTGTTTAGGTGATGATGATCCTATTGATGAAGACACCATATTCGTGAATCTTTGCAAATGCAAAGGTTCTTGTGAATTCGTTCACATCATTTGTTTAAAAAATTGGATTCAAAGCAAAATCAAAACCAAAATATCAGGTCCTTCAGTGCTTTATAAGCTAAAGAAGCTCGAATGTGAAGTTTGCAAAGAGCCTTTACCAAGTGTTTTGAAAATAAAGGATAAAAAAATTCCTATTTTTCATATTGAACGTCCAGAATGTCCTTATGTGATTCTGCAAGGTTTTTCAAAGGAAAAAACAAATTCAAAAGAATTATATTTGATACCTATACTGAACAATGAACCAATTAAATTGGTATTTTTGAATTTGATAATATTTATGTTTAAATCAAATTTTATTATTTTATTTATTTAATTAATTTTATTGATTATTGATTTTTTAGGGTAGAGGACATTTATGTGATATAAGAAGCTCTGATATTTCGGTTTCAAGATTGCATGCCTTCATTAGTTTTGATAACGGAAAGTTTTTTTTAAAAGATAATAGCTCAAAATTTGGAACGTTAGTCCTTTTAAACCATCCGATTAGCATTTGTGAAGAAAAAATCGCTGTTCAAATTGGAAGAACTGTGCTAACATTTGCTTTGAAATACATTCAAACAGAAGCCAATCTTCCAAAAATTCCTGGGAAAATTAATAATAAGCAATTGAAAAAGGCTAGTACTACAAATTATAATGAAAAGAATCCTTTCATTCAAAAAACGAAGGTGGATCTCCTTTATGACTAAAGAAGAAGGAAGGAGAAGATTTTATTCACTATTTGTGTCGTTAAAAATTTATCTAATATAAACATGAAATTTATCTCAAATATTATTTAAGACATTTAAAATCGATAAATGTTTAAAAAAGAAAAAATTCAAGAGAACTGGTTAAATTAAATTTCCCTCGTTTATTTTAAAATCAACACAAATTATATTAATATTTGATTCTTCTCTTATTTTCAAAGAACAAATTAAAAACAAAATAAATTTACAGTGAATATAAAAATATCATTATCCCAAAATATAAGATTTATAAAATCCAAAAATCCTTTTGTTCAAAATGCATTCATTTCCCCAAATCTTGCTCATCATTCTCCTTCTTTATGTATTTTCTTAATTTCCATTATAAATTACACATTTTCTCTAGTTTCTAACCACAACCTTTGCAGAATCTTTCTCATTATCCCTTGATCGAAATTCAAATATAAGTTTCCCATTGGTCGATAAGGGCAATTCTTATTATCTTGAACTCGGAACTCTATCAGAATTTCCAGATTTACCTTTAGGTCGGTTTTGTTCGCTTCACCAGCCTTCTCCTTCAATAAAATACTATCAAAGCGAACATGATCAAACAGATGAGAGTCTTTTACTAAATCAAAAACACATCTTATCAGTAAATAATATTTTATATGTGTTGAGTGATGATGCTCTCTTGAGAGCTTTTAATCTGACCTTTGAAGAAACTGAAAATTTTGCATCAAAAACTGTGTTGTTAAATCATGTCAATGAAATTTATTTGAAAAAGGATAGCCTTTTAGAAGAACTTACAATACAATCCTATGTAAAACTATTATTTTCGGAAACGAAACAAATGCTTTTAATTGTTTCTAAATCGGTAATTTATGCTTTGAGCTTAAATAATCTTGATCGAAGAAATTGGATGAGACCTATTAAATTAAATATAACTGAACAAGAACCGATAGTTAGAGCCGATGTCATTAACGATAAACTGTATGTTTTAAGAGTTTCAAATACTTTAGAAGTATGGAATTTCAATAATATTGATGAAATTATTATGGTTTCCAAAATCAATCTTAGTGAAAAAGTTGAGGCCTTTCATTTGCAGCCTGAAATCAATGTGACAGATTTTGATGTAAGCAGTGGATATTTAGCTATCATTGAGAAGAATTCAAAGAAACTGTTGATTTTCGATGATGAAAACCTTGGAAGTCAATTCACTTCCTCTTTGGTTTATGTTGGGAATTTCGTTAATCAGCCAATTTCTTTATTTTTATTCGCAAATAAACTGATTGTTTTGGTTGAGGGTTCTGTTAATTTTAAATATTCTTTAGAAGAATATGAGTTATTCGAAAATAAAAGCATCAACTTTTTAAGATCAAGAAAAATAAATGTTGATGTAAAGGATCTTGTCATTGGAGATATTTATGTAATAATAGCTTTTGAAAACAGTTTACAAATTTTTCCACATTTCTATATTGAACCAGTTCAAACACCGATACTCATCAACTTTTCTGAAAATGTTACAAATATAGGAAATCTTGAATTTTTCCAATTTTTCGGCAATGCAAAAACAAATAAAACTGAATATTTTACGATGATGAAAGAAGGCCAAATTACGATTATAAGAATCGAAGAACTCCCAGGGATAATGTCTTGTTCTCCCTCAAAAGATATTGAGCCTGGGGTTTATTACAATGATGTTATATTCTATGAAATAAACTGTCAAAATCTCAATCAATATTGCAACAGTAGCAATATTAACAAAAAACAACAATTGATAAAAATAAATGTGCAACAGAATGGATATGAACAAATTACTATTCTCAAACAAGATAAATCAATTCTATTAATTGGGTTATTAGGTGGAGTAGGCATAGGTGTGGTTTTAGTTTCAATTTTCTGCTATCTTCATGTGAGATCGATCAAAAAGAAATATGAAAAAAGATATTCCAGTTCGAATTCGAGTCCAAATTCAAATGACAAAGTAGAAAGAATCATGAGTTTAGATGAATTTCCACTTGCCGAAAAGATAAAAGAAGATAGTGTAAAATTATCAGAAGTTTAATTAAATAACATTTTTCAGATAAACATAAAAAATTAAAATTCATCATTTAGTTTAATTCTTTGATTATTTTAGAAAGCACATTTTTTTCGGGGATTGGATATTCTTTTAAAAATCCTTTTTCTAATTTCTCCATAATTTTTGGCAACTTTTGTTAATTTTTCAAAAAAATACGTTTTTTTAAATTGAAAATAATTTATTACATTTGCAAAAAGTTCTTGAGGACTATTAAGACCAAATATATAGTTCTCATTTTTCATTATATCGTATAATTCATTCTGATGGTTATTCATTAAGGAATTATTTATTACCACCAATAAAGGTTTCTTGCTTTTTAAAACATCCAAAATTGTTCCAGCACCTTTAACATAGAAAATAATATGATTTATTTTTGTATTTCTAATAAAAACCTCCATGACCGATAATAAAATCCGAATTCCGAATATCATCTTCATAAGTTGGTTTATATTTATAAATTTCAACTGAAAGTTCTTTAAATTTCTTAAAAGCATTTGGATAATAAATTCCACTTTAAAAATGAAGGTTCAAATAAAATGTTAATAATATTAATATAATTGTTTTTCTTACTTTCCAATTTGAAAAATAATATTTGTGAATCCATAACTTATTAAGATTTTCATAATTTCTTCTTGATCAACAGCTTTAATTAATTCCTCGAAATTTGTGGTTCCGACAACAATCATAATTTTTTTCATTTGTATTTATTAATATTTTTTGTTTTGTGAATAAATTTAATTTTTTATTATTATTATATTTTTTTCTGAAGAAAAATAATCTGAGAGAAATTTCAAAATAATGTTTTTCAATTAATTTATCCAACTTAGATATAATCAATCATCATAATTGTTTTTCATTTTTTTTTATTAAATATTTTATAATAATTTTTGTTTTATTCAAAGAAATATTCAGAAGAGATCGCAACATCTTTTTTAGGAGTAAAGTTTTTCAATTCTTCCCAGGTTATGAGATCATTTATGTGCAATTTATTTGTAATTTTAAACTCACAAAATCGACAAATTAACTCCTTTATAAAAGATGAATTAATAGATTATAAATTAACAAAAATTTTCATTTGTATAATCAAACTTCAAATTTGAAATAAAAAATCAAAATTTTCTTTGTATTAACAAAGAAAATTGATTTTTAAAAATTAAATTTTCAATTTTCACAACAAAAAATAAAATAAAATTTTGAATTTTTTTTTTTTTTTGTAATATCATGATTTGTTTACTTCAATGTTGTTTGAACCTTTTATTAACGAAATTTTCTCATTCGAATCAAAAGAGTTCAAAGTTTTTTCTAAGACTTTAATGATTTCAGGAGAAAAATATTCACTTCCTATTAAAAACTTCAAAGAATATTAAAAAATTATTAAAAAATTACTAATGATGAAATTTTTATTTGTTTGGTTTTCAATTTTT
>JFJP01023557.1_pt1 | contig 23380 bp, 15 predicted proteins | sample 431651 | NCBI WGS metagenome assembly JFJP01 (sample SAMN02602958, study PRJNA72255) | Microbial mat metagenome, whole genome shotgun sequencing project. | biome: fresh water; feature: sink hole; material: water; isolation source: purple microbial (photo- and chemosynthetic) mats found in...
GAACTCGACATGCGCGCCTCCTTCTATGTGACCATCCACGGCGAGGCCATCGTGCTGCGGCTTTTGAACCGGCAGGGCAACCTCATCGATATCGTAAACGTCGGGATGTATCCGAAAATTCTCAAGCGGTTCCTTGATGGAGCCCTGTCCAGGCCAAGCGGCGTCGTGATCATCACCGGCCCCACCGGATCGGGCAAGACGACCACGGTCTACAGCTGCATCCACCACCTGAACACGCCACTCCTGTCCATCATCACCGCCGAGGAACCGGTGGAGTACGTCATCCCGGGCATCTCCCAGTGTTCCATCGATCCCAAGATCAACCTGACCTTCGAGGAGACCTTGCGGCACATCGTGCGTCAGGACCCCGATGTCATTCTCATTGGCGAGATCCGGGACAATTATTCCGCCGAGGTGGCCGTGCAGGCCGCCCTGACAGGCCACAAGGTCCTGACCACCTTTCACACCGAAGATTCCATCGGCGGCCTGATCCGGCTCATGAACATGGATATCGAGGCCTTTCTCATCTCCTCCACCGTGGTCAGCGTGGTGGCCCAACGTCTCCTGCGGCGCATCTGCCCGGAATGCTCCCAGCCATACAAGCCAAGCCCCGCGGAGTTGCAGCTCTTCGGCTATGCCCAGACCTCGATTCAGGGTTCGAAATTCCGCAAGGGTACGGGATGCGCGCACTGTCGCTACACTGGGTACCGAGGGCGCATCGCGGTGTTCGAGCTTCTCATCCTCGATGAGATGGTCCGGGCCGCCATCCTGGAACGCAGGACCAGCTTTGACATCCGCAAGATCGCACTGGAGAGCACCGGGCTTGTGACCTTGTTCGAGGAAGGTCTGGTCAAAGCCTCCGAAGGCCTGACCACTCTGGAAGAGGTCATGCGCTGCCTGCCTCTTGTACTGAAACCACGCCCACTGGAAGAAACCCGCCGCCTGCTCGGAGTCTAGCAATGAACGAGGTCAAGTCCTTTATCGAAATCCTCAAGGAGCACGTCAGCTCCGACCAGGTGCCGCTCCCGGCCTTCAACCGCACAGGGTTGGCCATCCAGCAGGAAATGGCCAATCCTGATCCGGACATGCAGGTCATCGAAAAACAGATCCTGCGCGATCCGGCCTTGTCCGCTCAGCTCCTCAAAGTGGCCAACTCGTCCTTTTATCGTGGCATGGTCGAAATCACCACGGTCAGGAACGCCATGGTCCGCCTCGGTCTGTCCGAAGTCTCCAACCTGGTTACCCTGCTGACTCAGAAGCAATCCTTCTCCTCCCAGGACCCATACATCCTCAAATACATGGATCAGCTCTGGATCCACTCCGTGGCCTGCGCGCTTGGCGCCAAATGGGTCGCCAAGGAATGCCGACTGCCGAGCAAAATGAACGAGGCCTTTTTCGCGGGTCTGCTGCACGACATCGGCAAGGCCTTTCTGCTCATGGCCATCGCGGACCTGAAAAAAAAGGGGCAGCTGGACGAAAGCGTCCCCCAGTCCTTCTTCGACGAGGTCCTCGACACGCTGCACCAGAGCATCGGGGCGCAGCTGCTCAAGACCTGGAACCTGCCCGAAATCTACTGCAACGTGGCCCTGCATCACCACGACGAAAACACGGACTCCCAGGACACAATCCTGCTCATAGTCAGCCTGGCCAACAAGGTCCTGGCCAAGGCCGGGATCGGTCTCATCCACACCCCGGATATCGATCTGGCGACCAGCCCCGAGGCGATCCAGCTGGACCTCTCCGAGATCAAGGTCGCCGAACTGGAGCTGACCGTCGAGGACTACGTCGATTTTGTTAAGGAAATGGGCTGAGAATTCCACCCGCTGCCGCCGAGCGGGCCATAAAAGTTCAAGGGCCGGTTCGACGGAACCAGCCCTTGTTGGAACATGGACGAATGAAAAACCCCGCCACTCATTGTCGGCGCGCCCTTGAGCCTGCGCAGCCATAAGGAATAACCTTACCGGCACAGTCCTGTCCCAGGGACGTTACCATCCGCCCCCTCCGCCACCACCCCCGCCGCCACCGGAGGAACCGCCGCCGCCCATGCCCGAGGAACTGCCGGGCGCGGTGGACGCCGAGGATACAGCCGACTGCATGCCACTGCCCAGCCCCGAGGCGAAAGCGCCCGGATGCATCCGATCCCATTGCCGCCCCGCGTACCAGCCCGGTTCATATCCGGATTTGTCCAGCAGGCTCGCGAACCTCTCGCCCCACTGGTTCTCGACGCCCAGGGCAATGGCGTAGGGCAGAAACTTCTCGAACAGCTCCGGGGTTTCGTCCGGAGGATGGATGAAATTCAGCCGGTCCTCCTCGGCCACGGACAGATAGAGTTTGAACCCTTCGATCTCGTCCAGGGTCTGGCGACCAATACGCGTCGGCGCTTTCAAGAGCTGATAAAACAGCCCGTTAAGAAGAATCATGCCCCCGAACACCCCTGCCGCCGCCAGCCCGGTCTGGCTGGCCAGAAACCAGAGCCCGCCCATCTCCCCGGCCAGAAACGGCAGGGCGAAAAAGGAAAGCGCCACCGCCGAAGCCTTGCCCTTGATGCCTCGCGCCCGCCAGGCAGCAATGACCTGGCTGACCAGCACGAAACAGCCAAAGGTCCAGCCCGTCAGCCAGACGCAGATGAAAAGCAGCGCGGGCGGAAAAGGCGCGGCCCAGGCCATGCCCCCTACCGTGGCCAGGGTCAGGCCCAGGCCCGGGGCCATCCAGCCCGAATTGGTCATGAAATATGTGGACGCCAGCTCCCGGCTCAGCTTGTCACTCATGGCCTGCCTGGCCCGGTTGAGCGCCTTGTGATTCACGTTTTTGAGTTCGATCCTGGTCCCGGCCTTGCGCAGTTCGTCCCAGGCCGCCCGTTCCCCTATGGACAGCTCCGCCGGGGCCTGCGCGGCCAGCTCAAGGCTCATGGATCCATTGTCCACGATGGTCAGCGCCCGCTTGACCGCCATGTTGACCACGGCGGCGGTAAAGGCCGCATTGTCGAAACCCATGCGCCAGAGCATACGGACCATGGCCGGGGAAAAACCCTTGGGCGGGGCAAAACGGGGGATGATCACGCCCCCCTGCGGATCACGGCCGACCTTCATCCAGGCCAGGACATAATAGGCGAAAAGAAGAACAGCTCCCAAGGCCACGGGAATCAGCGCCCCGCCCTCGCCCATGACCCGCGCCGCCTGTTCTGCCGCCGAGGGAGGAGTGACAAAGCCCTTGGGCCAGGACACGGCGATGGTCAGCCCCTCGCCGGGGGCGTAGGGTCGCGAAGAAACGAAGGTCACTTCCTGCTGCCCGGTTGCGGGAAAAGTACGGCTGTCAGTACTGCCCATGGGCCCTTCATAGGCCACGGCCTCCAGAGCCCCGGCCCCGGCCGGAAGACGCACGACGCAGCGGACCTGATCCAGGGGCATGCGCCACCCGTTGCCGTTCACGTTCCAGTACAGTTCGTCATGCCCGCTGAAGAAGCCCAGCTGGCTGGTGGTACGGTATATGAGCGTGTAGGAATAGCGCCCCGGCCGCAAAAAGACATCCCGGCTGCCGACATAGATGGCAACCCCGTTGGACAGATTTTCTGTGTGATAGGGCTCGACCATACCGTCGCGCGTCACCTCCAGAAGAGTGAACCCGACTCGCACGCTGCTTCCGTCGCGCCCCCTGTAAAGCGTCGGGAATTCGCGCACGATCCCGCGCCGGATCTGCTCTCCCGTGGCCTGAACCGTGATGGTCTCCGTGACCACCACCGAGCCGTCGGGATCGATCAGGACCAGGGAGGAAAAATCAAGAATCCTTTCGGTCTCGGCCAGCAGAGGCGCGCAGGACAGCAGCGTGAACAGCGCGGCCAGGACTATCCGAACATGGGAGCCCGCCACCTTAGAACTCCACCTTCGGCACGGCGCGCTCCGCCGGACTCTCAAGCTCGAAGAATTCCGCCTTCGCAAAACCGAAACGACCGGCGACCAGATTGGACGGAAAAGATTCCACCGCAATGTTCAGATTGCGCACCGACCCGTTGTAATAGCGCCGGGCCAGCTGGATCTGCTCCTCGATCTCGCCCAGGGACGCCTGCAGCTGTGCGAAATTGGCGTTGGCTTTAAGCTCAGGGTAACTTTCGGCCAGGGCGAAGAGCTTGCCCAGCGCCTGACCCAAAAGACCCTGCGCCTGGGCGGTCTCGCCCACGCCCTGGGCATTCTGGGCCAGACCGCGCAGGCGGATGACCTCTTCCAGAGTGCCTTTTTCGTGTTCGGCATAGCCCTTGACCGTGGAGACGAGGTTGGGGACCAGGTCCGTGCGCCGCTTGAGCTGCACGTCGATCCCGCTCCAGGCCTCCTGCACCATGCTGCGCATCCTCACCAACCCGTTGTAGATCAGAACGGCCCACAAGAAAATCGCGGCAGCCAGGGCAAGCAAGACAGGAAAAGCGATCATGCTCCCTCCATGGTAGAATGTTTGTGCCTTGTCATGTAGAGCAAAGCCCGCTCGTTGAAAAGCCGGGCCTTGCTTTTTGAGCCGGTCCTTGCCAGATTATGAATTCCAAAACACAATTCACCGTGCGCGAGGTTCTTATGTCCACCCCCAAAAACTGGATCATCGCCCTGCTCCTTGCTGTCGTCGTCGGCCAGGCGTGGCTGTTGAAAGACCGGCTCTCAAGCGATGAAACGCAAGCCCTGTCCGTGAGTAGCGTCAGCCTCGACAGCGCCATGCGCACCACTCTGGCGGTGGAATTCGACCAGCCTGCGCCAGAATCCGTGCGCGGACAGGCCGCACCGGCCAGCATCGACCCCGTCGCCGATGGGCAATGGGTCTGGACCAACCCCTACACGCTGAAATTCCTGTCCCAGTCGCCCTTGCCCCTCGACATGCAGTACACCCTGACCCTGAGCCCCGAGGTCTTCCCGGACGGGGTCCTGCGCGGGGAACGCAGCGCGCTGATCCGCACCGGCAGCTTTGCCGTGCAGGAGATGACCGTGGACGAAATGGCCTCCGACGCCGGGCCGGACATGGTCGAACTGGAGGGGCGCGTCGTTTTCAACGCGCCCGTGGACCCGCAGAACCTTCTGGCCTCCTTGCACCTGAGCGAGGAAGACGGCACGCCCATCGAGCTTTCGCTCCTGACCCAGTGGCGCACGGTCAGCTTTGGATTCCGCAGCGCGCCCGTGCGCAAAGACGCGGCCGGCCGTACCCTGACCCTGCGCCTGGACCCGGGGTTGACCGTGGCCGAAAAAAGCCTCTCCCTTGGCCAGGAATTCCGCCGGGACATCACGCTGCGTCTGGACCCGGTGCTGCGCGTCGTCGGCGTGACCCCACAGGCCGACAAGGATGCCTCGCGCATCGATCTCGAATTCTCCGCCCCGGTCAGCGCCACCGCTATCCGAGACCTGCTGCGCGTCGAGCCCGATGCCCAGATTTCGGTCTCCGCCCATGGCAAGACCGCCTCCCTGACCGGCAAGCTCGAACCCGGAACCGCCCGCACCGTGCGCATCGCCAAGGGGCTGCGGGCCGAAGACGGGGCCGTGCTCGAGGCCCCCTTCGAGCAGACCCTGCGCATGCCGGACCTTCCTCCCAGCGTGGACTTCTCGTCCGAGGGCATGTTCCTGCCACGTCAGGGGCAAGGGCTCCTGGGGCTCGAATACGTCAACGCCGACGCGGTGGAACTGACCGTGAGCCGTGTTTTTCCCAACAACCTGAGCACCCTCTTTCAGGACTACGGCTATTCCATTTTCGACGGCGGTTCGGCCAGGGACTCCGTACCCTATCATCTGGGCAGCGAAATCCATCGCGAGACGTTCAGCGTGATCTCCGCGCCCAACCAGGTACAGGAGCGGACCCTGTCCATGTCGGAGCTCATCCCGGACCAGCGCCCTGGCCTCTACAAGCTCGGCCTGAACCTGCCCTCGGACTACCGCGGAGCCACGCGCTGGGTTCTGCGCACGGACATCGGCCTGGTGGCCAAGCAGGACGGCGCGGGCTTTCTGATCTGGGCCAATTCCGTGCAGGACCTGCGCGCCCTGAATGGCGTGGAACTGACTCTACTCAGCTTCAGGAACCAGACACTGGGTACCGCCCGCAGCAACGCCTCCGGCCTGGCCCGCATCCCCTACGCGGGCAGCGACGACGAGCTTGGCTCACCGGCCATGATCCTGGCTCGGCATGGCGAAGATTTCAGCTTCATCTTCCTGGACCGCTTCCGCATAGACACCACGGGGCTTGACGTCAGCGGCACATCCCTCGGCGAGACGGGTCTGCAGGCCTTCATCTACGGCAAGCGCGACATCTACCGTCCCGGAGAAACCCTGGACGCGGCGGTGCTGGTCCGTGACGGACGCATCGGCACCCCGCCGGACCTGCCCGTGACCATCGAACAGCGCGACCCCGAGGGGCGACTGCTGCGCACCCTGAACGCGGTCCTGGACCGGGGCATGGCCGGGTTCAGCCTGGACATCCCGGACTGGTCCCTGACCGGAAGCTACCTGCTGCAAGCATTGAGCGGCGGACAGGTCATCGGCTCCTACGCCTATCAGGTCGAGGAATTCATTCCCGACCGCTTAAGCGTCGAGATCGCCGCCCCGGAAAGCACGGGCGGACCGGGACAGAACCTGTCTTTCGAGGTGATCTCACGCTACCTCTTTGGTCCGCCCGCCTCGAATCTGGCCGTCTCGGCCAAGGCCAGGCTCATCGCCGCCAACTTCACGCCCAAGGGCTATGAAGCCTACAGCTTCGGAGATCCGGGCCGGACCTTTGAACCCCTGCCCCTCCTGACCACGGAAAATCGCCTCGACGCCGGCGGCCGGGCCGCCTTCAGCGTGAGCATCCCGCAGGACCTGACCCCGCCCCTGGCCCTCTGGGCCGAGTTCACCGGCAGGGTGCGCGAGCAGGGCGGACGCGGTGTGACCGCCAGAAAACGCGTCCCCGTGCACGCCTACACCCTTTACCCCGGCATCAAACGGCCAGAATCCATGGAGCTTGAACCGCGCAAGGCAGCCGTGTTCGAGTTCGTGACCGTGAATCCCGAGGGCAAACGGGCCGCGCACCCGGAACTGATCGCAACCCTGTTTCAGGATCAGTGGCAGACGGTCATGCGCCGGACCCAGTCCGGCTTCAGCTACGAATCCGTGCGCAATCCCGTGGAAGTCTCGACCCAGCGTCTGGCCACGGGCGACGGCGCGGGCTCCTTCTCCGTCACTCCCCCCGATTACGGCTCGTACCGGGTGCGGCTGACAGACCCGAAAAGCGGCGCGGCCTCGGAGCTGGAATTTTACTGCGGAGGATGGGGCTATTCGCCCTGGGCGGTCAAGAACCCGGCCCGGCTGGAGCTGGTTCCGGACAAGGAAGGCTACCGCGCCGGTGAGACGGCATCCATACAGATCCGCTCGCCCTTCGCGGGCAAGGCCCTGATCACGGTCGAAGGGCAAAATGTGGAACATCTCGAGATCGTCGACTTGAGCGGTAATACCGGCCAAGTCCGCATTCCGGTGCGCGAGGAGTGGCAGCCCAACGTGCATATCACGGCCACCCTGGTCCGTCGGGCCACGGACATCGCACCCGGCAGCGCCGGGCGGGCTTTCGGAGCCACGGCCCTTTTCGTGGACAGCCTCTCCAACCGCATGGCCCTGCGCGTCGACGCCCCGGAAGAGGTCCGGCCGCAGACAGACCTTGAAATCCGGGTCCAGGCCGAACCGCATGCCCGGGTGACCGTGGCGGTGGTCGACGAGGGCATCATGCAGCTGGCCGGAGGCAAGAACCCGGACCCCTTTGCCCATTTCTACGCAAAACGCGCCCTGGATGTCATCAGCTACGACAACTTCGCCTTCATGTTCCCGCACCTGGGCGCGGCCAGGCCCCTGGCCGGCGGAGGCGACGACCTGGGCGGAGCATCCGCCTTCATGCGCACCGAAGGCATCCGCCGCGTACGGCCCGTGACCTTCTGGTCCGGGGTTCTTGACGCAGGTCAAAGCGGGACCCTCGCCCACCACGTGCGTCTGCCCGATTTCCAGGGCGCCTTGCGCATCGTCGCCGTCGGCAACCAGGGTAAAAGCTTCGGCGCGGCCACGGCCATGACCCGCGTGCGCACGCCCCTGGTCCTCATCCCGACCCTGCCCCGATTCCTGTCCCTGGGGGACGAAATCGAAATCCCCCTGACCCTGCGCAACGACACCAACTCCACCGGCTCATTCAACGTGAGCGCCAGCGTTGCCGGTCCGGCAGCGCTCGGAGTCATGCCCGGCCCCCTGACCCTTGAGCAGGGACAGGCGGACACCATCTACCTGCCCCTGCGTTGCGGTACGGAAGAAGGCAAGGTCACCCTGTCCTTCACCGCCACGGGCAGCGGCGAGACCGCCACGGCCACGCAGGAGCTTGATCAGCGCTCACCCCTGCCCGTGACCCGGACCATGGACATCCGGGTCCTTGATGCGGCCGCAGGCGAAATCGGCGCAGCTGTCCCGGACTCCTTTCTGCCGGGTTCGGTCAAACGCACGGTGCGCCTCTCCACCCGGCCGCTGCTGCGCTATTCCGGGCACCTGGAGAACCTGCTCGGCTACCCGTACGGCTGCGCCGAGCAGACCGTATCCAAAGCCTTCCCGCTGCTGCATTTCGGCGCCCTGGCCCGGGATCTGGCGCCGGGACGCTTCAACACCGCCGGCCCGGCCGGGCTGGTGCAAGCGGCTATCCGCCGCCTGCAGACCATGCAGACGCCGTCGGGCGGCTACGCCTTCTGGCCAGGCGACAGCGAACCCGACCCGTGGGTTTCTGCCTATGTCTGCCACTTCCTGCTGGAGGCCCGTCTGGCCGGACACACGATTCCCGAAAGCATGCTCGATAGCGCATTCTATTACCTCGAATCATTGTCCAATCCGGAAGCCGGGAGCACTTCGACCAAGATCGAGCAGGCCGCCTACGCGCTTTATGTTCTGGCTCTGGGCAAGAAATCCAACCTGGGCAGCCAGGACTATCTGCGCACGACCTTTGAAAAATCCCTCAGCGGCGTGGCGAGGACCCTGCTGGCCGGGGCCTATCTGGAGACGAGCAATCACGGCGCGGGCTTTACGCTCCTGCACGCGGCTCCGGCCATTGACGACGCGCGCCGGGAGAGCGGCGGCAACCTGGGTTCGGGCCTGCGCGACAGGGCGCTTATCGCGCTCATCCTGCTCAAAAACATGCCAGACGACCCCCGCCTTCCGGAACTCATGACCCGTCTGGGCGAGGATCTTGCTCGCAGCGAATGGTTCTCGACCCAGGAGACGAGCCTGGCCTTCATGGCCCTGGGCAAGTTTCTGGCGGGCCTGGACGACAGCCGCCCCTTTGCCGGCACCCTGACCTGGCCAGAGGGCGCTGAAATCTTCGGGGACACGAAGCTCTTTGTGCGGGAAAACATCCCGACCCCGGGCGCACTCACCCTGGACAAAAGTCCTGCGGACCGGACCGTCTTTGCCACGGTGCTGACCTCGGCCACTCCCAGGGCCGACGCCCATGTTCCGAACAGTCAGGGACTTGAGGTCGAGCAGACGCTCTTGCGCGAGGACGGAGGCCTTCTGGATGACGGCACCGTGCGTCAGGGCGATCTCATCGTCATGAGCACAAAGGTGCGCAGCACTTCCGGACGCATCGACAACGTTGTCGTGCAGAGCCTGCTCCCGGCAGGACTGGAAGTGGAGAACCCGCGGCTGGCAACCACGGAGCGGCTTGACTGGATGCAGGAGGAAGAAGTCCTGGAAGGCCACCAGGATCTGCGTGACGACCGCATCCTCGTCTTCACCGATCTCGACAACAGCGGCTGGAAGGTGCGCTACAGCGTGCTTCGAGCCGTTACCCCGGGCCGTTTCACGCTACCGCCGGTGCAGGCGGAGGCCATGTACCATCCCGGCCTGCGTGCCAGCGGCGCCCTCGGCACCATCAGTGTCAAGCGCGATGCTCCGACCCCATGAACACATTCAACAGGACCGTGGCGGCCTTGCGCTGCGCCGCCACGGTCCTCTTTCTGCTCATGGGGCTTGCGGCCTTGGGGCTGCTCCTGGACCGCCTCTTTCCCTTTCCCCTTGAACGCCTCTCGAACCCGGCCTCCACCCGCGTCCTGGACCGGGACGGCAAGCCCCTGCGCTTTTTTCTGGCCGCCGACGGGATGTGGCGCTTTCCCCTGACGCTGGACGAAATCTCCCCCGACCTGACTGCGGCCCTGATCGACTCCGAGGACCGCCATTTCTACCTTCACCCAGGCATCAACCCGCTTTCCGTAGTGCGTGCGCTGTGGATCAATGTCCGGCAAGGACGGATTGTCAGCGGAGCCTCGACCATCCCCATGCAGGTCGCCCGTCTGGCCGACCCGCGGCCCAGGACCATGGGGGCCAAGGCCGTGGAGGCTTTCCGCGCCCTGCAGCTGTGCTGGCATCACCCCAAGGAAAAAATCCTGCTGTGGTATGTCAACCTTGCCCCCTTCGGCTCCAACGTAGTCGGGGTCGGGGCCGCCGCCTGGCATTATTTCGGCAAGGACCCGGCCACCCTTTCCCTCGGCGAGATAGCCCTGCTCTCGGTCCTGCCGCGCTCTCCAAGCCGCTACAATCCGCTGAAAAACCCCGGACTCGCGCGCAAAGTCCGGGACAGGGTCCTGGACCGTTTCGCGGTCCATGGCGTATTCGACCCGGACCGTGTCGCCGAAAGCAAGACCCGCCCGCTGTTGGCAAGACGCGCCAAAGTGCCCCAGTACGCCCCGCACTTCAGCCGCTGGGTGCGTTCACGTCTGCCCGATACGCCGGTGATCCTGAGCAGCCTGGACAGGCGGGCCCAGGATATCGTCGAGGCCCTGGTCCGAGGACGCATGGATGGCCTGCGCCGTCAGGCCATCGGCAATGCGGCGGCGGTGGTGCTCGATATCAAAAGCCGAGAAATCCTCGCCTACTCCGGATCAGCCGATTTCTGGGATGACGCCCGGCAGGGGCAGGTCGACAATGTCCTGTCCAGGCGCTCCCCCGGATCAACGCTAAAACCCTTCCTGTACGCTCTGGCTTTTGACCAGGGGCACCTTACGCCCGGCTCCATGCTGCTCGACGTGCCCACGGATTTCGCGGGCTACGTCCCGGAAAACTACGGCCAGAATTTCCAGGGCCTCATCAGTGCGCGTACCGCGCTGGCCACTTCTCTCAATGTCCCGGCGGCGCGCCTTCTGACCCGCTGCGGACTCATCCCCTTTCACGACCTGCTGCGCGCCGGAGGGCTCTCCACCCTGGACAACCCGGCCAGCCACTACGGGCTGTCAATGGCCCTGGGCGGCTGCGAGGTCCGTCTGCTGGAACTGACCAACCTCTACGCCACCCTGGCTGACGCAGGAGCGTACAAACCCGTCAGCCCCTTCCCTGAGGCCACCGTAGGGCAGGAAAAGGGCGCCCAACTCTTCTCCCCGGAAGCGTCGGCCATGATCCTCGACATTCTGGCCACGACCAGAAGGCCCGACCTTCCCGACGCCTGGGAGTTCACCCTTTCCGCCCCCAAGGTGGCCTGGAAAACCGGGACGTCCTTCGGGCACCGGGATGCCTGGGCCGTGGGCCTCAGCCACGACCTGGCCATCGGGGTCTGGGTCGGCAACCCTGATGGCTCGCAGTGCACGAACATCTCCGGAACGCGCCACGCAGGGCCCCTGCTGTTCGATCTCTTCCGGGCCCTCTCCCCCGGCAGCACGCAGCTGCCGGCATTTCCCACGCCCGCGCGGCAGCGCATCCAGGTCTGCGCCGTCAGTGGAGAACGCCCCGGCCCGAACTGCCCGACCACCACGACCACGGCCATTGCAGGCGTGACCACGCTGCCGGTCTGCGGCATGCACAGACAGATCTTCGTGAATCCGGACTCCGGTCTGCGCCTGCACGGGGACTGCCTGCTTGCAGAAAAATCAAGGGAAGAGACGGTCCTGGTCTGGCCGGCCGAACTGGTGGCCTTCCGCCGCGCCCAGGGTGCGAGCCTGCCGGGGCTCCCGAATGTTGACCCCGGCTGCCCGGACGTGCCTGAAGAGAGCGGACCGGTAATTCAATCCCCCTCGCCGAGCACGCCCTACCTGGCCCGCCCCGACGCGCCTCCCGAATTTCAGCGGCTGGCTTTGTCGGCGGCCGGGGCAGCAGGCGCTTCGGTGCACTACTGGTACGTGGATGGACGCCATGTGGGCCGTACGTCCCCTGAAACACCCTGCTTCATCCCCCTTGCAAGCGGCACACATGAGGTCATGGTCACCGACGACCACGGGCGCAGCGCCCGCACATCCTTCACGGTGCGCGCTCCGGCCAAGGCCGACCTTGGCAGCCGGGACCAGCCCTGATAGGCAACGACGTTCAAGGAGGGTCCATGGCCATCAAGCTCCACCTCGTCTTTCAGGACCGCGTCGGCATCGTCGCCGACCTGTCCCGCCGCATCGCCGACCGCATGTTCAACATCGTGGCCATGGAAGTGGACCGCGTAAATGACCTGGCCCATGTTTTTGTGGAGGCGGATGACCGGCAGCCCGAAGCCGTGCCCACGGACCTGCTGCAAGCCTTACGTGACATCCCGGGCCTGCTCACCTCCCGCACCATCGACACCCTGCCCCAGGAGGAGCAGGCCCGGCGGCTGCGCGTGGTCCTGGACAACATCGCCGACGGAGTCGTGGCCGTGGACGGAAGCGGTCGGGTCACGACCATCAACGCCGCGGCCTGCCAAATCCTGAATCTGGATCAGGACAGCGTAACCGGCATGGACGTTCGCGAACTGGGACTTGCAGACTCGGCGATCCTGGACAGCCTCGCCGGCAGGGAAAGCGCCGATGTGAAGCGCACCCTGGTCACACCCTCGGGACGCTTCCAGTACTTTGCCACCTGCCGCCCCATCCGCGATGCCGAAGGACACATCATCGGGGCGGTGGAGATCGCGAGGGACATGCAGGAGATCCGCATGCTGGCCCGCAGCATCTCCGAGCCTGCCCAGATCAGCTTTTCGGACATCGTCGGCCAGAACCAGAACATCAACAACCTCATCGGCTATGCCCAACTCATCGCGGCCACGGATTCCATCGTCTGCATCCGCGGCGCGTCGGGTACGGGCAAGGAGCTTTTCGCCCGGGCCTTGCACACGGCAAGCCGCCGGACAGGGCCCTTCGTGCCCATCAACTGCGCGGCCCTGCCTGAACAGCTGCTGGAGAGCGAACTCTTCGGCTACGTGAGCGGCGCGTTCACCGGCGGCCTGAGGGACGGCAAGCCCGGATTGTTCGAGGTCGCGGGAGAGGGTACGGTCTTTCTGGACGAGATCGGCGACATGCCGCTGCCCTCCCAGGCCAAGATCCTGCGGGTCATGCAGGACCACTGCGTGCGACGCATCGGCGGATCACGGGAGATACCCATCCGCGCGCGGATCATCACCGCCACCAACGGCAATCTGGAAAAAATGGTCGAGGAAGGAAGCTTCCGGCAGGATCTCTACTACCGCATCAACGTGCTGCCCATCCACATCCCTCCCCTGCAGGAGCGCCTGGACGACATTGGTCTGCTGGCGGAGCATTTTCTGTTCACCCTGGCATCGCGCATGGGCCGGCCCGTCAAGGCCCTCACCCCCGAAGGTCTGGCCAAGCTGCGCGCCCACCACTGGCCGGGAAACGTGCGCGAACTCAAGAACGTGGTCGACCGTGCCGCCATCCTCTGCCCGGCGGACAGCATCGACGAACGCTTCCTGATCCTGGCCCACGAGCTTGGCGACGGCATTCCGGGTCAAACTCGCCAATTCCAGCCAGCCGAGCCCGGAAAACCCCTCAAGGAGCAGCTGGACCGCGTGGAAAAAGACATCCTCGAATGCTCCCTGGCCCGGGCCAAAAGCGTGCGCCAAGCCGCCCGCACCCTGGGCCTGTCCCACACCGCCATCCTGAACAAAATCAAGAAACACGGCCTGCGCGTATCCAGAACCGTGCGCGTGGAGTAGTCTGTGTTTCATGAACAAGAAAGACACTCCCCTGCCCGTATTCGAGCAACTGAGCGGACGCAGGATCATTCACCACCAGGACTTGTATAATTTGACGCTCAAGGACGCTGGACTATCATGAAAGGGTTCTTCGGCAGTCAGGCGGGCCAAATGTCGGTGAAGGGGATGGCGATGCAAAAGTTCTTGCTGTGTTTCGACTAGCGGACATGGTCTGGGATTGCCCGGATCATGAACTCATCGAACAGCGGCACGGTAAAGGCCATGTCGCCATGCGCGGGACTGTAGATCATCCCCTTTTTGATCAGACGGGCGCGCAAAAATGCAATCTTGAATTAACACTGCAAACACAAGTTTACACGTAAAAATTCATTATCGTATCCATGGCCCGACAGGTACTTCCCGGCCCCTGGAAATAAAAAAACGCGGCCTTCCACCTGGGAGGGGCCGCGCCTTTGCGCCTGATTGGAACAGAATCTATTTCTCGATGTCGAGTTCGCGCTTCTTGGAGTAGATGAATCGCACCAATTGATACTCGAAAGGACTCCCAGTCTCGTAATAGCGAAACTTGACCTGATGGCGGGCGTCCACGGCCTTGATTCCGTAAACCCCAAGGGTCGCGGAACCGCGCGCGGCCCAGCCCAGGCCGTCGAAGAGCATGTCCGAGGGGTTCAGGCTCATGACCGCATCCACTGCCAGACCGCCAGCGTCCCGCACCCCCGAAGGCCCGAACACCGGCAGCACGAGATAGGGGCCGGAGGCCACGCCCCAGACGCCCAGAGTTTGTCCGAAATCCTCATTTTCCTGATGAATGCCGCCGTTGCCGAGTACATCGATGATGCCCCCCAGCCCGATGGTGGTATTGAAAATGAAGCGTCCCAGCGAAACCGATGCTTTTTTGGCATTCCCCTGCAGAACGCAATTCACGAAAATCGGAATTTCCTTGAAGTTGTTGAAAACATTCGAAACCCCATGCTGCACGCTGTCCGGCAGCACGGCCTCATAGACCCTGACCACGGGCAGATACACATAGCGGTCCAGTTGGGCGTTGAAATGGTACATGTTGCGGTTGAATCCCTCCCAGGGGTCTTCAATCTGAAAATGCCGTTCCACGGTGGGGTCTTTCGGCAACCCGCGATGGACGGGAGCCTGAAAGGGGCCAGGGCGATGATCTCCGGTGCTGGCGCAGCCAGCGGCGGCAAAAAGGATGAGGCAGAGCAGGAATGTGCGCATGGTGTCTCTCAGTTGCGGAAAAAATCGAGCATGGCGGCGACGTTGTCCCGATAGCGAAGATTGCCGCAGTGTCCACCGGCCGGATAGAGCTTGAGCCTTTCGGTGAACGTTCGCTTCAAAAATCCGAAGTTGTCCGGAGTGAGGATAGGGTCGTCCGTGTTGGTCATGACCGCGATGTTTGCGGCTTCACGCAGAAAAGGGGCTATGGATTCAAGGCTGCTCGCCGACACGGCCCGCTCCCGGGTCATGGCCGGGTCTTCGAAAGCCAGGAAAGGCATGAGGTACTCGTCCACATAGTCTTCGAAGCTTACGCCCACGGCCGCATCCAGATAGGGAGACAGGGATTCGTTCTTTTCGATGAGGTGGCCTCTGGGGGAAATGTAACCGGCACCTGTGCAGACATCGCTGGTAAAGACCATGGACGCCAAGGATACGCGAAAGGCCACGCCGATCAGGATCTTGAGCTCCTTCTCGGAAATGGAGCGGCTTCCATGCAGCGCGAAGAGAAAGTCGTCGCCGAAGTTGACCTCGTCGCTGCCACGGTAGGCTTCCGACAGGTCCGAGACCAGATCGGACACGACCCTGGAGGCTTCGGCCCGGTCGGCAACGTTGTCCGACAAGAGCCGGTCGAGGATGGTGGCCGAGGTCAAGAGGCTGACCGCCGGGTTCAGAAGCATCACCTTGTCAAACCCGAAGCGCCCTTCGCGCGTATCCAGTTCGGCCAGAAACGCACACTGGGTCCCGCCGAGGCTGTAGCCGGTCAGATTATAGGAGGAGATCTTCTCCCGCCCGATCCCGTTCACGATGGCATCCATGGATTGATACAAATCCGCCACATCCCGGGGGATGAAACCTGGCACCTGGGTCGTGGACGCGCTGACCACGAAATTCGGATAGGTGGGAGAGGACAGGGAGACCACATGAAACCCGGCCCGGTAAAAAACCTGCTGCAAAAAACGACAATTGGCCGAGTCATAGGAGGAGCCTGTCCCGGCGATGATGAACAGCAGCGGGGCGGTCGAGCGCTGCAGGGCCGCGGAGTACTGCAGGGTGTCATTGTACCACAGGATCTCGGGCACTGGGCGGTCGTTCAGCAGGATCTCGCGGTCGCGCACCGCTCCCAGATCCTTCAAGGGATTGAGGTCGCCCAGCCCTGCGGAGCGGATGGAATCCAGCGGAAACTGGTCTTTTGGCAAAGTGCCGAGCACCGTTGCCTCGTAGGGATTCTTGAACGGGTAGTCATAGGCTCCGGCCGGCGTGAGCCAGGCCAGAACAAACAGACATGATAACAGAAAGCGGTGCATGCGCCATTCTCCGGGGATGAAGTATGCTGATCAACTAGCCAGTTGATGATGTAAGCGCAAGCGTGTTCGCGCCAAAACGAAAAGAGCGCCCGCAGGCGCCCATCTCAAAAGTTCCGGGATCAAAAAACTCAGCGCTCGTCAAAATACACTTTGTGTTTGATATTCACCCCTTTGGCGATGAATACGACGGACTCGGCGATATTTGTGGCCAGATCGCCGATGCGCTCCAGGCGGCGGATGAGGATGATGGTGTGCACGGACCGCTCGATGGCCGGGGTTTCGTGAATCATGTACTCGATAACCTCGCGCATGTTCTTGTGGTTCAGCACGTCGACCTCATTGTCCAGATGACAGACCTGCATGGCCGCCTCCACATTGCCGGAGGAGAAGGCCTGGGCCGCGTGCCGCAGCATGGCCAGAGCCTTGCCGCCCATCTCCTGCACGTTCTGATGAAAGGGCAAGGCCGGACGGGAACTGAGCATGATGGAACGCTCGGCAATATTCACGGCCTCATCGGCAATGCGCTCCAGGTCCACGCTGATGCGCATGCAGCCCAGAATGAAACGCAGATCTCCGGCCACTGGCTGTTCCAGGGCAAGGAGCTTCAGCGCAAGCTCATCGATCTCGACCTCCAGGCGGTTGACGTCCACGTCTCCGTCCTGAACCTCCTCTGCCATATATAAATCCTTGTTGACATAGGCCTGGATGGATTTGCTGACAGCGTCCTCGGTCAGGGCCACCATCTTCAGCACCTTGAGCTTCAAGGTTTCGATTTCTTCGTGCAGATGCGTATACATGTTTCACTTCCTTTGAAAATTTTACGGACCGGTCATGAGAACGACATGCATCAGCCAAAACGGCCGGTTATGTAGTCCTCGGTCTGTTTGTTCTCCGGTCTGGTGAACAGTTTGTCCGTGGGACCGACTTCGATGAGCTTGCCCATATAGAAGAAGGCGGTTCGATCGGAGACGCGGGCAGCCTGCTGCATGGAATGCGTGACAATGACAATGGTGAACCTGTTTTTGAGATCGTGAATGAGCTCCTCGATCTTCTGGGTGGCGATGGGGTCGAGCGCCGAGGCGGGCTCGTCCATGAGCAGGACTTCAGGCTCCACGGCCATGGCGCGGGCGATGCACAGCCGCTGCTGCTGACCACCGGACAGGCTCAGGCCCGACTGGTCCATACGGTCCTTGACCTCGTCCCACAGTGCGGCGAGCTTCAGGCTCTCCTCTACCCGCGCGTCGATGAATTCCCGGTCCCTGACACCGTTGACGCGCAGCCCGTAGGCCACATTCTCATAGATGCTCTTGGGAAAGGGGTTGGGCTTCTGAAAAACCATACCCACCCTGCGCCGAAGTACAACCACGTCATGGGAAGAATCGTTAAGATCTTGCCCGTCCATGGTCAAGGAGCCCTCGACGCGGATGCCGTCTATGAGGTCGTTCATACGATTGATGCAGCGCAGGAATGTGGACTTGCCGCAGCCCGAAGGCCCGATCAGGGCAGTGGCCTGATGCTCGAGCATATCAAAGGTGATGTCCTGGAGCGCATGAAAATCCGAATAATAAAAATTGAGATTTCTGGACGAAATCTTGACCGAGTCTGTCATGTCTATTCCTCTGAAATCTGCCCGGCCAGGGGCAAGGTGATGATGAAGCGGGAACCGGTCCCTGTTTCGGGCACGGGGCTCTGCACCGTGATCCGTCCTCCGTGGTTGGCCATGATATGCCTGCAGATGGCCAGCCCCAGGCCCGTGCCGCCAATGGAGCTGTTGCGGTCCTTTTCCACGCGGTAGAATCGCTCGAAAATCCGGGCCTGATCCTCCACCGGGATGCCCGGCCCGTTGTCCTCCACAAAGATGACCAGTTCCCGTCCGCTCGGTTGCGCGTGAACACGGATGACTGCGGTTTCCTCGGGCACGTATTTGACGGCGTTTTCAAGCACATTGCGAAAAACCTGCACCAGTTGCTCGAAATTCGCGCGCACCGCAGGGATGGTGGCGTCCAGTTCGTTCACAAACTCGATGTCCTTGCTCAGCGGGTGGCAACTTTTCCAGGCCGAATACAGGGCCGAGGCTGGATCCACCGAGACCAGGTCCACCCTCTGTTTGCCATGTTCCAGGCGTGAAAGCTGCAAAAGCTCATCAAGCATGGTGTTCATGTGGTTGGCGTTGCGCAGGATGACCTCCAGAAAGGAGCGCGTCTGCTCGGGATCGTATTTCTCGATGCCCACGAGAGTCTCAGCGTATCCCTTGATGGATGTGAGCGGTGTACGCAACTCGTGCGACACGTTGGCCACGAAATCGCGACGAATCTGCTCCACTCGCTTGATTTCGGTGATGTCATGAAAAACCATGATCACGCCAAGCTCGGCGTCGCCCTTGATGGGCACGATGGACACGTCGAAACTCCTGCCGCCCGCCAGGGACACGACCACTCCAACCTGGGAAAAATCACCGTGCCGCCGCTTGTCCAACGCCGCGTCACAGGCGTCCTGCAGCCCCTGCAGCAGGGACAGCTCCATGGGCTTGCGGCCCGCGAAAGTCGAAAGGCCGGGAAAAATCTCCTGAGCGGCGTAGTTGCCACGCAGGATGCGCCCGTGTCCGTCAAGAACGATGAGGCCGGCCTTCATCCCGTTCAACACGGCTTCGGACTCCATCTTCTGCTTGACGATGGTCTGCATGTTGGACTCGATGCGCTCGACCATGTTGTTGAAGGCTGCAACCAGGGGGGTCAGCTCCGTGCTCGGCGAAAAACGGATGCGCTTGCCCGGCTCGCCCTGGCCGATGTCGGCGGCAGCCTGGGCAACGCTGGCAATGGCCCGGCCGACCTGACGCGAGGTCAGGGAAACCAGTCCGAAAGCCAGAATGACGCTCAGCCCGTAAACCCAGCTTGTGCGGCCGTAGAGCCGCTCCACGGTCTTGCGGAGCTGACTCTGGGGGCGGGCGATACGCACGATCCCCTCCGGCATGATCCCGCTCGCCTGCGTGCGCATGGCCGCATACAGCAGATCCTGTCCCAGGGTGTCGCTGTAACGCAGGCTGACACCAATCTCCCCGCCAAGGGCCTGGGTCACCTCCGGTCGGCCCAGGTGGTTCTCCAGGCTCTCCACCCGTCCCGCCGTCACCCCGGAATCGGTCAGCACCCTGCCGTCAAGCGTCATGAACGTGATGCGGATGTCCATGCGCGCGGCCAGTTCGCGCAGGGCCTCGTTGACCTGCGCCACGGAGTCATAAGAGCCGGAAGAGAGCATCCACTCCACGGAACGCAGGTCCCGCCGCGCGCCCTCACGGGCTTCGCGCTCACTGGTCTGCCCAAGATTCTGGTGCAGATAGTAGGCGGGCACGCCCAGCGCAAAAAATAAAATGGCCCCAAAGGCCAGAAACAGCCGTAGCCGCAAGGAAATCGTCGTAGTGGTCATGCCCCGCCCTAATCGACCTGATTTTCACGTTTCATGCGATACCCGATGCCCCGGACCGTCTCCAGCCAGTCGGCATAGGGGCCGAGCTTCTTGCGCAGCCGCCGCACATGGGTGTCCACGGTGCGTGAATAGCCTTCGAATTCATAGCCCCAGGCATTGCTCAGAAGTTGCTCACGGGAGAGAACCTTGCCTTCGTTGCGCACGAACTCGCCAAAAAGATTGAACTCCGTCGGAGTGAGATGCGCGTCCACCCCGTCCACCAAAAGCGTATAGGCCTCGAAATCTGCAACCAGTCCCTCGCGCTGCCAGTGCGAAACCTTGGGCAGAATGTTCACATTGCGGCGCAGGACCGTCTTGATGCGCAGCATCAGCTCCCGGGGGCTGAACGGCTTGATGACATAATCGTCCGCGCCGAGCTCGAAACCCAGGATGCGATCGACCTCGTCCCCCCGGGCTGTGAGCATGATGATTGGTATATGCGCGCACTCGGGACTGGCCTTGACGGCCTTGCACACATCCGTGCCGCTCATGCCGGGCAGCATCAGGTCAAGCAGCACCAGGTCCGGGCGTTCGCTCTGGACCAGTTGCAGCCCCTTTTTCCCGTCCCTGGCCACAAAACAGTCGTATCCGCCCGACTTGAGATGAAAGGCCAGCAGGTTGGCGATATCAGGTTCGTCTTCGATGAAGACAATCTTGTGAGCCATGTTTCCCCCTTGTTCACGAAAAGCGCCCCGCCTATTTCCGGACTCAACCCCTTTCGTACCCAAGACTGGCTACAGGGGCCATGTGACAGCATTGTGACGTTGATATGAAGTTACTGTAACATTCGCCCTGAAACGACTCAATCAAATCGCCGCAGGCGTGTCACCAAAATGTCGCCAAAATGTCGCATCAACCCGACAAAGAGCATCCAACTTCAATTTTATCTCCACAGCGATCCGCATCAATTCCTTAGTGAGGAAAATATGTCCCACTCCCAAGCCGAGACCATCAACCCTGCAGCACATCAAATTCTTGGACTCAGAAAATTCTTGCACGCCCACCACTGGCTGAGCATTTTCATATTCCGTCTCAAAGACTTCACCTTGTGCAGAGAGCTTTACGGCGACCATGTCGCCGAAGAACTGGAAAATATGCTGCTCAACGCACTGAACCAGCACGATCCCGGCAACCCGGGACTGACGCCCGGACACGCGCTCCGGCTCGCCTGCGGAGAGGCATTGCTCATCCGCTGCCTCGGACAAGCCAAGGATTCGCTGCTCATGGACCAGGCTTTCAGCCTCAAAGTCAAACTGCAGTCCCTGCTCCGCAAACACACCATCTCCTCCCTCGGAAGGGAATTTGAAATCGAGGTCGGCTTTGCCATGCTCCCTGAATCATCCCTTTTCGAGAGGGAGCGCATTTTTCACGAGGCCATAAGCGACGCACGACGCATGGCCCAGGGTGGACTCGATCTTGAAGCGGTCAAACTCACGTCCACATTCCGCTCCATCATCCGCAACGACCAGATTCGCATGCTCTTCCAGCCCATCTACGATTTCAAGAGCGGGACGGTCATGGCCTGGGAAGCTCTTGCGCGCGGGCCGCACGGATCCGATTTCGAATCACCGCTGATCCTCTTTGATTTCGCCGAACAGTTCGGGCAGCTTTTCGCCCTGGAGCAGGCCTGCCGCTCCAAAGCCATGGAAACGGTGGGAACCCTGGCGAAAGGCCAGCGGCTGTTCCTGAACATTCATCCACGCACCGTCGTCGACCCGACCTTCGCACCGGGCAAAACCCTTGAAATCCTGGATGCACACGGTTTGAAGCCCGAAGATGTCGTCTTTGAAATCACCGAGCGCCATTCCATCAAGGACTTCACCTCATTCCACAAGACCCTGGACCACTACCGCAGCCAGGGCTTCCAGATCGCCGTGGACGACGCCGGGACCGGCTATTCGGGCCTGTCCACCGTCGCGGCCCTGAAGCCGGACTTCATCAAGGTGGACATGTCGCTGGTGCGCGACGTGGACAAGGATCCTGTGCGCAGGGCACTGATGGAGACCATGGTCACGCTGGCCAGCCGCATCGGCTCCGAAATCATCGCCGAGGGGATCGAGACCAAGGGCGAGGCCCGTGCGCTGATGGAGATCGGAGTCCATTTCGGCCAGGGGTATTTCTTGAGCCGGCCCCACTTTCCAAAACCCGAGAGCCCTTTGGACCTCAAGGAACTCGCCCCGCTCCGGCCGGACAACTTCGGCAGGCTCTCCTGTTCGATCCCCATCGGGCAACTGGTGCAGAAGACCTTGACGGTCAGCCCGCGCACCCCGGTCCAGTCGGTGCAACGCATTTTCGCCACCAATCCGGCGCTCTCAAGCGTGGTCGTGGTGGATGATGAAACGCCGCTGGGGCTGGTCATGGGCTACAGTCTGGACAGACATCTGGCCACTCTTTACGGAAGGGCGCTCTACGCCGAGAAGCCCGTGGCAGTGCTCATGGACAGCGCGCCCATGATCGTCGATGAACGGGAGCCTGTGGAGTCTGTGGCCAAAAACGCCAATACCCGCGAAATGCTCAAGGCCTATGACGAAGTTATCGTCACCAACGGGGGACAATTTCTGGGCGTGGTCACAGTGCAGAAGATGCTGACCACCCTGGCGCAGGTGCAGGTCGAAATGGCCAAGGGCACCAATCCGCTGACGGGCATTCCGGGCAACGTGGCCCTGGAAAAGGAGATCGAGACACGACTCCGGCGCGGAGCCCCCTTCTGCATGCTCTATGCGGACCTGGACAATTTCAAGGTGTACAATGATGTCTACGGGTTCAAGGACGGCGACCTCGTCATCTTGCTGCTGGGCCGCATCATGACCTGGGCCATCGCCCGGCACGGACACAGCGGAGACTTCCTCGCCCACATCGGTGGAGATGATTTCGTGGCCATGGTCAACCCGGAGAAGGCCGAGCGCATCTGTCAGGCCGTCACCCGGTGCTTCAAGCGTCTCATCTTGAACTGCTACCATACCCAGGATCGCAACAGAGGCTGGATCATGGGCAAGAGCAGGGACGGCAGGGAACAGCAATTTCCCCTTGTCTCTGTATCCATCGGCATCGTGGACTGCCTGGCCCCCTGCAGCCTGCAGGCGCTCGGAGAAAAAGCCGCCCAGATCAAGGGCTACGCCAAATCCCTGCCCGGCAACGTCTATGTCCGGGACCGACGCGGCCAGACCGCTTGCGATGCGATGCCCCAACGCTGCGGCCCCATTGTCCCAGATTCGGCATCCACGCCTTAGCTCCTGACTGTGCGGGCCCGCACGCGACATTTTGGCACTTCCCGTTCCGGACGCCCAACCTGAAATCAACACTCATGGAAGTCACGTTTCCGCAGGATGTGTCCTTCCGGTCAAAAAAGAGTCCAAAATTAAAAAAAAAGCTTTCAGAACCCTGTGCAGCAACATATATTCGGGGGAACCGAAATGACAGGCCGGAGGCGGAGAAGGCTTCTTTACCCTGTCTGACATTTTTTGTAAGGCGCA
>JFJP01027316.1_pt1 | contig 23378 bp, 10 predicted proteins | sample 431651 | NCBI WGS metagenome assembly JFJP01 (sample SAMN02602958, study PRJNA72255) | Microbial mat metagenome, whole genome shotgun sequencing project. | biome: fresh water; feature: sink hole; material: water; isolation source: purple microbial (photo- and chemosynthetic) mats found in...
CGAAAATCTGGGAATTCATTGATGAATTCATTGATAAATTCATTGATAAATTCATTGATAAATTCTCAATTTTTGCAGCTTTTGCATTGATTTTCTCGAAAAAAGAAGATATACAAATAGCAGCATGAGAGATAAAGGAACAATTGAACTTGTGATAGGATATAGGGTTGGTTTTTGGCTTTTTATCCTTATTATAGGCTGCGAAAAAGTCCATTTCCGGCATTTTCTCATTAAAAACACTTTTAAATGCAATAAAGTCATTTTCCTTGTGTTTATAGATAAATTTGTTATTTTTAGCGTAAAAACTGATTTTTTCTTCAAATTTCTTGAATTTTAAGAGATAAAACTGGTTTTCTTCATAGTTTCTATTGTATTTCAACATGGTAGAATCATCATAAATCAGGTAAAATTCATCAGTATTGTTAGGGTCCAGAAGAATCTGCGATACTGGCTTGTGATTTATTGAAGAAACCTTGGAATTCATCACATTTATCACGGTTTTCTGAAGAAAATCCACGTTTAGCACACAATAATTCTCGTAACAAATCAAAAGACTTCCTTGGGTTTTTTCAAGTTTTTTCCCTTTATTTTTTTCGCTGTTTTTTCTTGGTTTTTCCTGGGGTTTTTCTGGAAGAAATTCAAAAGCTATAGGCAAAAACCCTTCATTAACATTTAATTCATCGAAATTCATTTGATTTTTTACGGAAATCTTACGATTTTCACTGTTTATCTCAAGGATTGAAAGGTCTTCTGAAGCTTTTACAGCCAAAAAACGATGAAAATATGCTGTTTGAGGGTAAAAAGGCTTTAGAAGATTAGCATTTGTGTTGATGTTCATTGCAAAACGGAAATTTATCGTTGAGTTTTTCTTTAGAAGTTTAGAAGAAAGCTAATGGAAATTTAGGGGTTTTTATAAGGATTTTTATAAGGAATTTACTAAACAATCGTCAATTTTTAAAACGCGATCAGAAATGAGGGTTTCCATTGAAAATTCGAAAAAAAGTGATTTAAAAGGGGAAAATTGGTAAAAAGAGAAAAATATGATAAAAATATGATAAAAATGATAAAATACTATATAAAAAATCAAGAAAAATCAGTGAAAAAAAATGTAAATTACAAAGGAATTTTTTTGGTTTTTTTAAGGATTTAAGGAAAATCATCAAATTATTGAATTTTTCACAAAATAATTCTTTATTTTTCAAAGAAATTAATGAAAATTCATTTATAATTGTTCGTTCTTCAGAAATCGATTGCCTTCACTCTTGGTTTTAATGTTTTTCGAGGGGTTTTTGTGCTTATATTTCTCATTATATTCAATAGTGCCTTTAAACACTTGATTTTCTTCATTATTCTCTTCATTTTTTCCATATTCTTCTTTTTTTTCCTCATTTTTTTCGATGTTTTTTCCCTGAATTTTCTCTTTTTTTTCATTTTTTTTCTCGAATTCTATCTGAATTCCATCGATATTCTTGAGTTTCGGCATAGAAATCAGCAGACATTCCTTATATTTCTCATATTCCTCTTCATTTTCGCTAAAAAATGGGCATAATTCGTTCTTTAAAAGGCTGATATGTACCAAATTCGGGAATTTCTCTGGTAAAACCGTGCAAAAATCGATTAAATTCGCGAATTTATTCTTATTTGCACTAAAAGTCATTAAAAACTCCATTTTTGGGAAATCTTCAATAGAAAAGAAGCTATTATTATCGATTATCAATGTTTTGAGGCTCTTAAACCTTGCAAATTCCTGGCCTTTATTGAGGAAATTGTTCGAAACATCAAGATGCACGATTTTTTCAGGGGTTTTCAAAGGAAAATCTTCAAGGGAATAAAGCGATTTACCTTCCAGGATTAAATTCATATCGGGGAATTTAGCGATTTTTTAGGGAATTTATTGGGGTTTTTTAAAAGAAATTAGTGTTAAAAATACAAAAAAAACTAATGAGAAAATTTTAGAAATTATCATATTTTTAAATTTTTCTTGGCGATTTCTGGGTTTTTCTCAATTTTCTCTTATTATTTATTCAGCTTTTTTCGAGCTTTTCTAAAGCTTTTTCTCAGCATTGACATTGAGAAATATCAGAGATTTCATCATCATTTAATAAAGAAAGCTTAATCCCTGTTTTTTTATTCTGAACTTCTGAATCTTCAATAATAAGGGTATTATTGATGTTTTTCTCATGGATTTCCTTAACTATAGTTTCGAAGGCTTTTTCAATGTTTATATTCATTTTCGCACTTGTTTCGAAGAATTTCAAGTGATATTCTTCACAAAATTCATTGATTTTCTCGAGATTTACTTTTCTATTGCTCATATCACATTTATTACCCAAAAGCACGATTGAAGCATTTTCTGAAGAGTATAGTTTTATTTCTCTGATCCAATGTGGGATATTATAAAAGGAATCCTCATCTGTTAGATCGAAAACAAGCACTATCCCGTCAACTTCCTTGTAAAAATTAAGGGTTATTGAATGGAATTTCTCTTGCCCCGCAGTGTCCCATATGTGCAATTTCAACTCTTTTCCTGAAAAATCCAATTTCTTCACTTTATAATCGATGCCTATTTAATTATTTATATAGTAAATTCAATGCTTTTTATGAATAATTCAATGTTTTTTTATATATATATAAATATTCATAAAGATGTTTTATGTGCTTATTATAAAAGAAAACCCGAGCTTTTTAATACAAAATTCATTGATTTATATCGTTAATTTACAGGAAAACACAAAGGAAAAATCCTTTAAAAAGACCTATTGTGCTTGCGAGATTGTGATAGTAGTTGTTATCGACGTAACGAGCTATTATCGAGCTTTTTCCTACACGGGAATCGCCGATTGTGATGATTTTAATGCAGAATTCTTGGGGTTTAGGGTTAGAAGAAGGGTCTGGTTTTAGGCATTCTGGATTCATCAGTTTTTTATCAAATTTAATAATTATTTTGCTTGATTTATTGAGTTTTTATAAAGGGAATTTACTGTAAAGCTTTTATTTAAAAGGGATTTTTCTGAGTTTTATATTGATTTCCTTGATGAAATTATTTATAAGAGGGAAAAAAGACTGATTTTTCATAAAAATATAGTAAAAAATTAATTTTTTAAACTTTTCATCAGAACTTGATACTTATAATATTATTTCTCTTATATAATCAAAAATTAATTAATATCTCTTGAGACTTACAAATGATAAAACTCGCAGCCTCTTTCTATTTCCCTCTATTGGCTCAATTTGTAAGCTTTCTTTCTTTATATTTGCTTTAATAAAACTACCCTTTTCGAGCATAAAGGCCTGACACAAAAAATCGTGATTCTTTTGTTTTTCCCGATTTATAATCTTTTCGCTTTGACAGTCCTGGTAAATTTCTTTTGAATTTTAAAGGGTTTTTTCATGTGGGGAATCCTTTAAATAGTTATTGTTCTATTTACTGATACAAGCAGTGGAAAAATACTATGAAATGATGAAAATCATCATGCATTTAAAGAACAACATAAAGTAAAATTTTATTTTATAAATTAAAGAAAAAATCGAAAAAATTGAAAATCGAGAATCGAAAATGATCATTGAAAAAATTAAAAAACAATAGGAAATCGAGAAAAATAAAAAATTGAGAGAAAAAAATGAAAAAATTGAATTATTTTTTAAAAAAAGCTTCAAAACGATGATAAAATTCATGGCTTATTTCATTTTTTGGGCGATTCTTTCATTGACCTCCTCGGGAATGATCGCGATTATCTCAGGAGGAATACTTTTCATTGTGGCTGTTGTTTTAATTAACATCCCGATTTTTCTGTTTATATATTGCTCTTATAAAATGGCTAAACCACTGAATGAAGAAGAATTTAGTGAAACTGAGATTCTGGTGAAAATTTGAAAAATTTTCAAAGTTTCTACATAAATAATAATTCAATTCAATTCATTAGGAATTTTTTAAAAAAAATCATGTAAATAAGAAGAATTGATAATTTTTTCTTCCTTCCGTTTTTTTTTCATCTTTCTTCCTTTTTTCTTCTAAAAAATCCAAAATCAACCCAATCATTATAAATTTTATCTGATACACTAAAACCATTCGATTTAAATTTCTAAATTTCATTCAAAATTCATGCATTTGGATATGATGAGATGAAAACAGTTTGAGTGTACTGAAGATAAAGTTTTAATATTAAAAATTCAAATTTAAAAAAAAATTCATTTTCTTTTGATTTTTAAAAAAAATCAATAAAACTTTTAAATGCGTAAATGGTTCTCAAATAATTTAATTAAATTATTAATTTAATTACTGAAAAACCTCATCTCAAACTCTCTAACCTTCCCCCCTTTCTCTTTCTTCCTTCTCTTATCCATCTCCTTTGCAAAAGTCCAATATATTCTCAAATAAAGCATCAGCACCACCGCATAAATACTCATACCCCGACTAACTCCAAAATTATTCGCAAGAATACCTCCAAAAATCGGTCCAAAAAACTCAGAAATTGCTAATCCTGCATTAAAAAGTCCAGCTGCCATTTCATTGATTCCCTCATTTTTCCCGAAAATTCCTTCTAAAGCATCCATATATTCTGGAATCACTGGAACTGTGAAGAAAACCTGCGCGAAGCCATTAAAGGCCATTCCCAACCCCACAATATAGAGGTTATTAGGTAAAAACGTATATTTTTCAGGTCCTATGATCAAAAGACCTATACATGCGATGATACCTCCAAAAAGAAACAGTTTTTTTCTTCCGAATCTAAGAAAATATTTAAAGATGAAAAGTGCAGTGCTAGCATAGGTGATATCACATGCTGCGAAGATAAGCCCAATGTCCTGTGAAGAACCTCCTAAAGACTTCACATGTTCTGAGAAGCTCGGCTGTAAGAGCGTTACAGTAATACAGCAGAAACATTGGCATAGAAAACTTATCACGAAATTCTTGTTCTTCAAAATGAGAGAAAAACTCAAATCTTCATCATGTATTTTATTGAAAAAACCATCACTGCTATGAATCGAAAGATGTGAAACCTCCGGGTCTTGTATCATAATCCTTTCTATTCTCGACTTCTCAAGCTCGTATTCTAACGATTTAACAAAAACTATAGAAAAAACTACATAGATAACAGCCATTAGGAGAAAAGAGAACATGTAGCTTGTATATTCATAGAGAAAACCAGCAAAAATAGAGCCAAAAACCACACCACTTCCTGTAGCAATTTCTAAGAAACTATAGGTTTCTTCTATTTTATTGGGGTATTTAACTGGGACATAGGAATATAATATCGAAGATGCTCCTCCTATGCCTACTCCTTGAATAGATCGTGCAACTATTGATATGAAGATGCAGAGGGCTGGAGACTCCACATGAGCCATTAAGGCATATATCACATTGGATATCGTCAAGAGAAATTGGCAAAGGAAAAGAAGATTGATTTTAGAATAATGATGAAGAATTTTACCAAAAATTATGCTTATTATGAAATATCCAATAGGGTAGAAACTAAGGATAAAGCCAAAAACACTCAAGCTGATCCCTCGGGAAAGAATGAGGTCTGGAAGGAGGGGAATGATAAAGCCGAAGGTCGCTGTGTCAAGACATAGCAAGGAAAAGAGACTGAAAATGAAATAATCGTGCATCATGGAAATATTTATTTTTCATATATTAAATTAATTATGAAATTAATAAGTAGATTTCTGTATTTATACTCGATCGATTTTTGAATGAATCATAATAGAAATTTTAAATTTATTTTTGATCTATTTTTACTGAAATGCCTAAAAAAAATATTTTTCGTAAATTTGATAAATTTTTTGTAATTATTTTTTTCAGAATTTATAAAAGTTCTTAATTTTTTAATTTTTTCTGAATAATCAATCTTTCACTTTTTTCATATTCTTTAAGAAAAAATTCTAGATTTTCTCTTTCATCTCTTTGAAATAACTTTTCATTATCAAGAGAAATCCCTTTATTCTGTCATTCATTCTTTTCTCAACGTATCAAATAATTATTTTGTCTAAACTACCATTTAAAGAACCTAATTATTTGAGTGATCAAAATAAAATTACACCCACAACTCTCAAACATCCCAATTTTTTAATATATTTTTAAGGTTCTCATTGTTAAAAATATTATTTAAACACATAAAAGTCAAGAAAGAGATCATGATTTAAAAGCTTTTTAAATATCAAAAAAAAGACTTTAACTCAAAAGCATATTTTTTTAATCATTTCCTCTAAAAAATGAGCACCTATTTTCTCGCTTGTTTCGGGAAATTAGCTGTCTTCATAGAGAAAATTGAAAAGAAAATCCCAGCTTACGCAGGAATGCTTTATGTAATCCTCTTTTGTTTTTTCTTTTCTTTCGGTTCGATGTTTATTAAACTATTAACTCGAGTTCCCATCTCTCAAAAAATGCATTTCTCTTCTTTGTTTAGCTTATGTTTATGTACAATAACCGATCCTTCTGAAAAAGTTCCTAAAGATCAAAAAACCTATAAGCTCTTGTTACAAAGAGGAATATTGGGCGCTCTAGGTTTGATTTTGTATTATCAAACTCTTGCTTTGCTTCCTTTATCGATCACTATCCTGCTTTGGCTATTAAATCCGTTATGGTTAGGAATTTTGGGAAGATTATTCTTTAAAGAAATGTTCACATTTGTGCACTTATTATTAACTTTGATTTGTTTTCTTGGGCTGATCTTGATTATTCAACCTGAATTTATATTCAAAACTGAAGAATTGAAAGATTATGATAAGGGAAAGTTATTAATTGGCGTTATTGTGGGAATTATTGGAAGTATTTTGAGTGCTTGCGTCTTTTTGACAATTAGAATCTTGAAAGGAAAAATAAGTGTTGTGGTGATTCTTTATTATTATAATTTTTTCAGCGTGATTGTTGGAGGGGTTTTCAGTTTTTATGAGCCGTTGGTGAAATTGAATTTCAGGGAAATGACGTTAGTTTTTTTGGTGGGATTTTTCTTTTTTTTAGCACAGGCAGCAAGGAATAGATCTTTGTTTTTGGAGAAGCCATTCCTTGTAGGAATTGTTTCCTATTTACAATTGATTATTACCTATTTTTTCGACATTTTTATTTTCAAAATAAAGTTGAATATATTGGCAAATTTAGGTTGTGTCATTATGGTGATTTCTCTGATGAGTTTAATGTATTACGAAAATAAAACGAAAATGAAAAAAATTATTATAAATTAATCATAATTGGACTGTCAGTTTATTTAGGGACTATAATTTTTTTGTTATGAAAAAACATTATTATTTACAGAAATTAAAATTAAAGAACAATCTTTCGTATATTTCAAAATTTTGCCGCAAAAACTAAGATTTCTCATTGAATTAATAATTAACGAACTCAAATTTCAAAAAAATTTAATAAATTTTCAACAATGTCTCAATATCAAGAGATGAAAGATGACTTCCAAGAATCAGTGCCGAAAGAATCGTTTGAGAGAGTGATGCCTGATTCTATGCCCATGAACCTTCAAATGCGAAAATACTTCAAAACCTTTGGCAAGAAAAAGACCTTTGATAAATTGCATTCTTTTGTGAATTGGGTTGAAATGAAAAAACCTCCCCAAGGCAAATCCTTTTACAATCAGGTCAGGGATTACCAATATTCTGAGGATAACGTTTTGGTTGTTCAGCACGAAGTTGAAGTGAGTTGCGTCGATATATCCCGATTGACTCAGACAGTGGCTGTTGGCCTCATTAATGGTGTTGTATCCCTTATACACTCAAAGACAAGCAAACTTTTAGCTAAGGTTGAAGCAGATGTAAACAAAGTCAATTGCTTAATCTTGAGTGATCAATACCTATACACAGGAGGGAATAGTGCTGATATATGTATGTGGAATTATGTAGGCCAAATAGAAATTACCAAGGAATATACTTTTGAAGGACATTCAGCTATAATCTTGTGTATGATCATGATTCCCAAAGATAAATTTTTGATTTCGGGTGATGCATTAGGTGTCGTCTTTATTTGGAACATTGCAGAAAAAAACAATAGAAAATTGATTGCTTCTGAAGGCTATGCTATCAATGCGCTCGCAGTGACTCCAGATGCAAGTAAAATTATATCAGCTGGTGATGACTACAAAATAAAATTTTGGAATTTTGCCGATCTCACACCTCTAGAAGTGTTTGAAGGTCATGAAGAGAGAATTATAACAATTGCAATATCCCCCACAGGAGATCGATTAGCGTCTGCAGGTGGAGATAAAGTGGTCAAGATTTGGGACATGAAAGAAAAGAAAGAGAAATTTTCTATGGAAGGCCATGAAGAAGACGTTAATTGTCTAGCTTTTTTGCCGAATGGCAAAGCTCTTGCATCAGGCAGTGACGACAATTCAATAAAGATTTGGAGTTCCACTAAAGGACTGTTGAAAACAAATATTGAAGGCCATGCAGGAGCGATCAAATGCTTTGCAATAAATCAGAAGAACTCATATTTGATTTCAGGAAGTGTGGATAAAACTATCAGAGGTTGGAACCTTAATCAATTCAAAAACACCAATGTTCTTGCTGGCAGCACAGCTCCTGTATTGGCACTTGTCGCTATCCCTGGAACCTCTTACATTATTTCTGCTGGAAAAGAAAGATTTATGAGGGTGTGGAGTTTAGAAAAAGCTATGAAATTAGAGGAGTTGGACTCAAATGGGACTGGCATTCTTTCATTAGATGTAAATTCAGAAGGTACCAAGTTTCTTTCAGGAGGACTTGATGGAAAAATAACTCTTTGGGATATTGACCTCAATAATTTTCTATTTACGAGTGAAACCACTGCTAAAACACATTTAGATGGAGTTTCAGTATTAAAGTTCACTCGGAAAGGAGGAAATATAGTTTCAGGCAGTTTGGATCAAAGCATTAAAATATGGGATCTCACATTGAATAAAGAATTGAGGGAATTAAAGAAGCATCCAGGAATAATCTCTGCTATGGCAATTACTTATGATGATAATCAGATCATAACAGGCAGCAAATTTTCAGGATTATATATGTGGGATTTCAATACATTGAAGAATGTGGGTAATTTGCAAGGTCATCAAGGTGAAATCACTTGTATAAAAGTGACTTCTGATTATAAATTGATTACAAGTTGCCAAGATTGCACAATCAAAATTTGGAATTTAATGACGAAAAAATTGATTAGATCTTTGGAATTGCACGAAAAACCTGTGTTGTCAATTGAAATTACTCAAGATAATAATAGAATAATTTCTGGTAGTGAAGATCAAACACTAAGAATATGGGATCTAAATAAGGGAGAACAAATTGGAATAGCTAGAAACTATACAGAACCGATAAGAACTATGACTATTGAATCCGGTAATTACAGAGTGATCACTAATGGAAATAATGATTTTAATTTAAAAATTGTTGATATCAATGAAATTAAAACAATTAAGATACTGGGCGATTATGAAAAAAGCTTAAATGTAATAACCCTTTCTCCTGATCAAAAATTTCTGGTCACAGGAAGTGAAAATCATCGCATTAGAATATGGGACTTGCACAGTTGGAAATCCTATCCTGAATTGAAAGGTCATGTTGGCACCATTTTGGATATCAAATTCACCTCTGATAAAAAGCGAATGATCTCTTGTGGGAGTGACAATACAGCTCGCATTTGGGATGTGAAAAATATGGATGATATTAAGTGTATTAAAGTATTTAGGAATTTTTCATCCTCAGTCTCAAATGTGCAGCTTTTTGAAGATGATAAAAAAGCAGTTTTTTCTTGTTATAATAATTGTCTGATTTTTTACGATATGGAAAAATATGAGTACATAGATACAAAAGCTGTTCATTATAGTAGAGTTATTTGCCTTGCCTTAGACAAGAAAGATAATATATTGTATTCTGGATCCCTTGACAAAAGAATAATGGTTTTTTCTTTGAAAGAAATGAAAAAGAAATTTGAATTAGGTCAGCATAATGAAAAAGTTACTTGTTTATTGTTAACTCCTTCTTATGACAGATTGATTTCAGGTAGTAATGATCAAACTATAAAAATCTGGAATCTCAAAGAAAAAAAACTTATTAACACAATTAAAGGGCATACCAAAGCTGTCATGTGTTTGGCAATAAATTCAAGTGGAAGCAAATTGTTCTCAGGTTCTTTGGATGAAACTATACAAATATGGGATCTGAACAAATATAAGCGTTTGGCTGTGCTTGATGGCTCATCTGAGTCAATTAACTCAATCGTGATTAATTTGAAAAACACTCGATTATATTCTGCCAGTTCAGATAAAACTGTTCGAGTTTGGGATATCGATGATTCTAAACAATATCCCTTTTGTGAGGGACATTTTGATGAAATCAGAAGGATGGAAGCCACTCCTGATGGTAAATTTATGGTTTCAGTTTCTTCTGATAATAATATAATCATATGGGACATAAAAGAAGGCAGACAAAAAGCTAAATTAACAGGAAATACTTGGAGTGTGACTGCTTTAGCTTTAACATCAGATGGCTCCAAAATTGTAACGGGGACCTACAATGAAGATTTAAGAATATGGGACTTAAAAAAACAAATGGAAATATCCTCCATATCGTTAGGATCTTCTACTTGGTGTTTAATTCTTAGCAACGATGATAAGGAAATTATTGTGGCTTGCTGTGATTCCATTATTCGGATTTTTGATTTTGGAACATTGGTTCTTCTCAGAAAATTTGAAGAAGGTCATTGTTCAAATGTCAGAAGAGTTATTTTGTCTCCCGATGGGGATAAATTGGTTTCTGCTTCAGAAGATAGACTCATAATAGTTTGGAATTATAAAACCACTGAGAAATTATTAGTTATGGAAGGTCATGAAGATGGTATCCAATCTCTCGCTTTCATTAAAGGTCAGGATATCAAGCTTCTTTCTGGTAGCTCTGACAAAACGCTTCGAGTTTGGAATTTCAAAACTGGTATCAATGAAAAAGTTATTGAAGGATTTTCAGGAACTCTCATGGACTTGATTGTGACAGCAGATAACAAAAGGGTTATTATTGGAATCGAAGAGAAATCAATTCATATTTATGATCTCAACTCTTACAAAGAAATAAAAAAATTTGATAATGTCAATTTCACTGTTAATGATATCCTTCTAACGAAAGATGAGAAACACTTCTATGCAGCTGGAGAAAAAACAATTGGGATTTGGAATTTCACAAATGGCGAGTTTGAAAAATATCTAACAGGTTTTTCAAGCAAAATAACCAGGGAAATATTATTACCAAATAAGCGTATGATATGTTTTGCCACAGACGATTTCGTCGTAAAGATTTGGGATTTTCATAAAGGATTAATCATGAAGCATCAAACACATACAAAGGAAATAACTGCATTGATAGTTACATCCAATAATCAGATATTAATTTCTGCAAGTAAAGACAAAACAATCGTTTTCTTTAAAGTTCAGGATTCATCTATCCTTCTAAAACTTAAAGGTCATTCAGCGCCAATTAACGCTCTTGCATTGAGCAAAGCTGAAGACCTTCTTATTTCAGCAAGTGAAGACAATACAATTAAATTGTGGACTTTCCCTAATGGTGATAAAAAATCTGAGTTCAAAACTGGCGAAGACAGCATTTTATCTATTGCAATAATTTCTGATCTGCATTTCTTGACTGGTGGAATTGAAAAAAAAATCAAACTTTGGAATATTCTAACTGGAACGTTTCAAACGGTGGCAATAACTGCTGAAAAAATTCAAGGAATCATGTTGTCTCCAGACAATCATTATATGATTCTCATTCTTGAAAATAAAATGATGCAAATTTGGGACACTTATAATTATTCTTTAATTAATCAAATAGAAAAACGTGAAAATATCACAACCTATCCAGTGTTTCTTTCTCAAACAAATAATAGGCTGATGCTGTATTATGAACAATTAATTGATTGTATGAATGGGGAAATTATATTCAACTTCGAAACAAATCGAGAAATGATTTCATTTTTCTTCGATTATAACACAAATTCCTTTTTTTATATTACTCCAGAGTTTGAGCTCTTTAAATTGCATGATTATTGGCTGCAAACCTATATCTTTCAATACTTAAAATATGATTCCATAACAACTTTAAATAAGAATTCAGAAATATTTGTTAAGCGACCTGCGAGCACTTATCCTTTTTTCTTATCTTTCTTGCATTTGATTACTATATTTGAGAAAACCGAATTCTTTACAGCAGAGACTTTTGAGCAGATTTATGCAGGAAAGGTCGAATTGTCCTATTTTTTCTCTCTTGATATTTTTATGAACACCCCGTTAGATCTTATGATCTTGAAGAAAAACACGACTTTGATGATGAAGTATTTCAAGATTTTTTTTGAATATTTTGAAAAGGAAAATGCTTCTTTTTTCCAAAAAGCTCGTTTCTTGAACTATCATTTTCGAGAAGATTATGATATTCTCAATCTTATGAGCAATATTATGGAGTTATGCACACCAGATTTTTCCATAGTATCTAAACTATTGGACCTTGCATTTATGCCATTAGATCCCTCAATTTATGATAATTCACTGATCTTCAAAGAATTAGAGGAGTCCATTCTCATCAGCACTGATTCTCTATATATGGCAGGAAAGGGATATATTGAAGAGAATTTAAAGGAGACGTTAAAGAAAATAGGAGTGATTAAAGAACCCAATCCGAATCCAAAGAAGGAAAAAGGTGAAATTGAAGAAATTGAAGAAATTGAAGAAAATCAATCGATGGTGAAAGCAAAACTAATTTGCCTGCCAAATATTTGCGATATAAGCAACGATAATACAGAAAGAATTTTTAGCACTTTGGCTGATTGTGAGCCAGACAATGAGATTTTTGCCAACAAAACCCTGAAACTCTTGGCGTTTTATATCTGGTCCAGCCAAATAAAATACCTATATCTTACAGATTTCATTGTGTTTTTCCTCTTCTTCGCTCTGTATAACATTAATTTTATTTATCTTTATCCACTGAGAGTCAACATATACTACAATGAAGAATCTATTTTAGAAGTTATTACATCAGCCACCTCTATGATTGATATACTTTTATTCATTTATGCACTTTTTTCTCTCACAAATGAGTTGAGACAAATGTGTGCTTCAGGTTTTTCTGGCTATTTTAAATCAATTTGGAACTATTTTGATATTCTTTTAATCCCTTTATTATTACTCACAGCATTTTCAGATATTTTAAGAAGCACAACAGAACTTTCTTCTGATATTCTTTTATATATTAAGCTTGTTTCAGCCATTTGTATGTTTTGTTTCTGGTGCAGATTCCTTTCATATTTCAGAGCCATGACCGAAACTTCATCGATGATACGCTTGATTTTAAATGTGATCACAAGCACAAGGTTTTTCCTTTTGTTTATGGTGATTTTCATGCTGGCACTGAGTTCAACATTCTATCTGTTGCATAATGATAACCAAGATGAAAATCCAGTGTTTTGGGACACTTTCCTTGTATTCTATAGCACCACTGTCGGAGATACTTCAGGAATCACAGATTATGATCTGGAATTTTCGCAACTAAGCAACTTTTTTGTGATTGGTTCAACATTTATCTTCGCAATCATACTACTCAATTTACTTGTGTCGATTATAGGAGATATCCATGGTGAAATTAAGGATGCTGGGGAAAAGACAAGACTTTATGAGTTAATAAATATTATTGTTGACACAAATTTCGCCTTAACAACACTTATTGTGAGATGTTTTAAAAAATCGGAGAATCAAAAGAAGTATTTGATTCAGCTTTATAATGAGAAACATGAAGAAAAGGAAGTGAATGTATATGAAGCATTGGAAAAAAAAATTGAAGAAAAATTAAAGGGTGTTAATAAAGAAAATGAGAGATTGTTTAATGAAAATACTGAAAATTTGGAAAAACTAAACGGAAGAATGGAAAAAATTGAAAAATTGAATGAAACTATTGAAAAAATGTTTGAGAATGGATGGGTAAAGGTCAAAGATTATTTGGAAAAGGAAAAAAAAAAAAATTAATTTTTTTTTAAAAAAAATTTTAGAATTTTTTTTTTTAAAAAAGATTTTTAGAATTTCTCCCAGTTTTTTATACAAAAAGCAATTTTTAAAATAAATTAATTTTCATTAAAAAATAAAAAATTTCGAACTTAAAAAAACAAAGAGATTATTTTTATTCACAAAAAAAATGGCAGGTTTTTTATCGATTTTTTATTTGAAAAACTTATCTTTTTATTTTTCACAGAAGAAAAAAACAAAGGACCTTTCAGTCTTACGATAAAAAACGTAAAATAACCCCATTTTTTAAGCGAATTTTCCTCAAAAGCTCAATAAAAAAAGCCTAATATCTCTGAAAAAGACCAATAAACCCGATTTTCATACCAAATTTTATCATAAATACCAGCTTTTAAGCCAAAATGATTTTTATGTAAAAACGCTAAAAATCGAAGGAAATTTCGCAAATAATTACATAGAAGACTCACAAAGTGGTAATATTGACCTTTTTATTGAGAAAAATCTCCCTTTTCATTTGAATTTTATCGCAAATTATCGTATTTCACTGAGAAAAAAATTGGAAAATACTAAGAAAAAACACAGAAATTTCTTTAGTTTTGAAAGAGAAATTTATGGAAAAAATGACATAAAATGGTTTATAAAGATGAAAATTAGTGAAAAAGAACCGATTTCTATAGAAAAAACACTAAGAATCAATGGTTTATGCAGTAAAGTGAAGTTTCTGATGAATTCTCATCGATTTTCAAAGGCGAAACTCGAATTCAAAAGGAAAACCGGCTTTTTTATCATGAAAATCGATAGAATGTGTGTAAAATAAAGGGTTTTTCTTTAAAAAATCCAATTTTTTTTTAAAGAAAACAGGGGAAAATTGAAAGAATCAAAGGAAATTTCAGAGTAAAAACAAGCTTTTTTCACAATAAAGCAGATTTATCAATGAAATTATCGCTTTTTCCTTTTGAAATAGTGAAAACCCCTGAATTTTCTTGTAATTTACAGGGAAAAGAGCTGTTATTTCTCGAATCTACGATGAATTTATCAGTAATTTGACGATATTCTTTATCTTATTTCTTTTGTTTTTTAGGGTGATTCTAAAGGAAAAATCGGTTTTTCGCTGAGAAAAAAACTGAATGAAAATATCTCCTTCAATTGGGAAATGGCGATATTTGACTATCTGAAATTCGAGAAAAAAACAATGGGAATTCATATAAATTTAAATTTATAAAAAGTATTAAAAAAGCCTTCTTTTTTTAATAATTATCGTATAAACTGATAATCTTCTTGATGATCGTTTTTTCGAAACAATCCTTGCAAATTCTCGCCTTTTTTCGAAGGTTTACCTCAGGAATTATCAGCTTTTAAAGAAAAAATTGATAAAAATTCGTTTTTTTCAAAGAAAAAAAACAATGAAAAATTTCAAGGAAAAAAATGAAAAATTTTAAAGGTTGAAAAATATAAAAAAAAGGATATTTTACTTTAAAATCGCTACAATTCATGCAAAGGCTTGCGGAACAAAGGGAACAATTGAACCTTTTATCCATTAACCCCAAAGGTTCTTCACATTTCTCGCATTTATTGACTTCAAGCTTCACTTTTTCTTCATAATTCCTATAAATAATTAAAAAATCAATGAAAAAAAAACCTTGAAAAAAACATTGAAAAAAATCAATGAAAAAAAAACATTGAAAAAAACATTGAAAAAAAAACAATGAAAAAAACATTGAAAAAAATCAATGAAATGTAAAAGAACCAGCTTAAGACTTCCCCTCCTTCATGAAAGCTGATCATCCTGCTTTGATCCCTTGAGAACTCAATATTGATGACCTCCTGGACTCCCTCTTGTATGGTAAAAACCCCTACCAGATCATAAGGAGGGTAAACGCTCTCCACCATAAGACTTTTCTCATTATTATTACGATAATGTTCATGATAGAAATTTTTTGAGGAATTTCTCATGAATTTCATGTCTTTTTTATCATTTTTATCGTCTTTTTGATCATTTTTATCGTCTTTTTTTAAAATTTCTCGCAATTTTAAGATCCAAAAACGAATTTCTCCTGTTTTATGACCTGTTATTATATAATCATCTTCATAAACTTGGGAATTCCTTTGTAAATTCACACAAGAAAAGGCTAAATTCTCGCCTTTTACAGTAGATAAAAGCACGCAATTCACTGTATAAACTGTTAAATAAGACTGTGAAACTATCGCAAAATCACCATTTTTATGAGAAATTGACATATTTCTTGTGATTTCTCTCTCTTTTAACGCTTTTATATAGGGTAATCCCTTATTTTCTTCAGTAAAAACTGAAGAAATGACTGATGGAAAGGCTTGTGTCCACACTTCGAAGTCTATATAATGAGGAATCGTGATTTTTCTAAAGAATTTAAAGGATTCCAGGTCCCAAATCGCTAGAATCCCTGATGAATCAACACTAAATATCAGAGAAAACTCGCTAATCGCTTCTAAAATAATTATCGTAGAATTATGAACTCCTGCATAAAATCTAGCTATTTCTTCAATAGAAATTAAAGTATTTTCATTGATAAAATCCTTTTGATTTTCCTTTGGATTTTCAACAATAAATTCCTTTGTAATTATTATTGGATTTTCTAGTAAATTTTCCTTGAATTCCTGCGTTTTTTCGAAGATATTCAAAGGAAATAGACGAAAAATTAACAAGCCTTGGGAAGATCCTTCGATTAAAAGCCGTTTTTCTTCAGAATAACACAAAGAACTGACCTCGGAATGGCCTTTGTTCAAGGAAAACGCTCGATTATTCGAGGTTTTTATCAAATAATCTTTATTTCGAACCTCAAGAATCTCAGTTTCACCTAAAGAAATCTCGTTTTCACAAAGAAAACCCTGAAATTCATCAACGGAATTATCGATTAGCGCATCATAATTCAAAGAATTCAAGCCAAATCCTGAGAATTGTTTCTTTTTTAATCTTTTTCTCAATTTTCTTTTGTTTTTCTCTACTTTTTCAAAATTTTCGCCTTTTTCCAATGAATCTTCAAAAATCTCAAATTTATCATGATTTTTCCCATTTTTTTCATTTTTTCCATTTTTTTCATTTTTTTCGTTTTTTTCAATTTTTTCATTTTTTTCACCTTTTTCAATTTTTTCACTTTTTTCAATTTTTTCACCCTTTTCACTTTTTTCATTTTTTTCGCTAAATTTCTCTTGAATTCTCCTATATTTCAATGCTTTCAACCTATCTAAACAATAGAAAACAGCTTTCGATTTGCCAATCGCCTTCTTCTCTCTATGTGGTTTTTTAAACAATTGTTTAGGAGTCTGTCCATATTCATTAATCTGATCCAAATATGCGTTCCTTTCATTAGGATCCTCTATATTTTCTAATTCAATACTATCTTCATAAGTGAGAAAATAGAACAAATTCAGTGCTTTTATCGCATTTTCTCCTTTCTGTTTAAATCCAAAGATCAAATCGATCCACTGATGTAAATTCTTTGAAACATAAGGACTTTCTAGTGATTTCCTTTGCATTTCCACGAAAAAGCGAGGGTCTTGATAAGTCCATTTCGGTAGTATTATATCGTTAACAGGCGATTTATTTTGAGTTTCTCCGAATTCGAATTTATTCAAATTAATAAGGAATTCTGATAAAGTGAACACTTCTGGGATTAGTTCTTTGAAATCGACGCTATTCGCAAGGGACCAAGTCTCAGGAAAACTATGAAAAAGACGATCAGAAAGATCGAATTTGCCTCCTTGAAGATTAATGGAGTATTTAGCATAAGGCATTAGTCTTATTAGATAATAAAGGACTAAAACTGCTGATGAATAATGACTTCCATAATGAAAAGGAGGAAATAACGCGTTTTCTTCTTTAGAATTCTGGTATTTCTCACGGGCTATACGAGCTCTTTCTTCAGTAAAAGCACCGACAGGCTTTGAAAAATCACGATAGTTTTTCTCAAGGAGGAGATCAAGGGTTTCAGAGGTATAATTCGTTAAAACCCAAGGAAATACCGGATATTGGGCTAAATCAGAGAAAGTTCGACCGGAATAAATGTTTAAAAGCATTAAATAGTCGAAATTTGAAAAATCACCTTTTTCCCAGGAAATGCTCAGTTTTTTCAAAATATCGCGATTCCAAAGGAAAAAACTAGCCGTTTTTGACTCGAAAAAACTACTTGTTTTTGACTCGAAAAAACTAGTCGTTTTTATCTCGAAAAATTCAGGGATTTCAAAGGAAAAAAAACTAAGGTTTTTCGAGTTTTCTAAAGGAAAAGGCAAAGAAGTTATCGCTTGTAAGAGTTTTTGAAAGATTCTAGCTCTTTTAAAGAGATTTACTATGAGAAAATAGGACTTTTGCTTTGTAAAGAACTCGATTGCACATGGTTTTAGGCAAAAACGCTTTGCATGAAGCTCTTTTATAGAAGAAAAAGATATATAAATAGCAGGTTTTTTGATAATTTCAGGGTTTTCTTCACGTTTTTGAGGAGTTTGAAGGATATTCTGATGTTTTTTCAAAAGAAATTTCGATTTATCACATAATTGCTCATTTCCTTTGTATTTTTCAGGGATTTTATGCGAATTTAACCCATAATTCAATAGAATTATGAAGGAATTGGTAGAAATTAAGGTAATTCCTTCAAGAAAAAACTCTCGTTCTTTTAATAAAGCCATAGGGAAATAATCAGTAATTTCATCAGAAATCGCGTTTTCAGAAAGAAATTGTCGAAATTCGGGACTTTTTATCCTAAAAGCCAATTTTTCCTGCTTTTTCTCAGAATTGTGATAAACCCCAGATTTTATTGAAGAATTATCTTGAATTTCCAAGAAATTCTCCTCTTTTGTAAGGGTTTTCCGGGGGATTTGATGCAAAAAAACGGAAGAATCCTTGCGATTTTGGACAGAAAGCCATGAAAATCTTCGTTCTTTTGATATAGACGAAGAGATTTTCTTATAAAAAACCAATTTTCTCGTATAATTAGGTCCAATTCGTGAAGAAAGTGCCAAAGCTGAATTTATAGGTAATTGACGGGTTTTTCTTAGATTTCTTAAGGCTTTTTGGCTTAAAAGTGCTTTTTTAGAGTAATTCGCTCGGGAAAACATCTGATAAAAAAACAGATTTTGTGCTGTTTCTTCACATTTTAATAAGAAATTTGGTGATTTTTCATTTGATTTTATAGATAATTTCTTCGTTAATTTCCTCGATAAATTTACTGATGATTTATTCAATAGATTATTTGATAAATTTACTGATGATTTATTCACTAAATTTACTGATGCATTTTGTGAGAACTCAGGCTTTAAGAAACAAACCCATTTCTTAAATTCCTTCTTATTTTCTTCAATATTAGAAATCAGTTTTTCCTTCATTTTTACTGAATCAAAAGAGGTTTTTATCATTAAATTTTTGCTATTTCCTCGATTATTCAGCCAATCCAAAAACTCGATTTCTTCACAAAAGACCAGTAGATTTTCCAGTTCTATAGAGTTCTTTCTATAGAATTCCTTCAGAAATGACTGATATAATAGCTGAAGCTTCTTTGTAATCACCATATGAAGCCGACAATGGATGTCCTGTGAAGAGAAGATATACACAAGAAAATCAAGAGGAACCTTTCCTGAAGGTTTTTTGCCTTTTTCTTCAGGTTTTACTTCAATTTTCATAGGGGTTTTTCCTTCTTTTTCAGCATTTTTCATTTGAATTTTCTCAAGGAAATCGAAACCAGAATTCCATGCATTAATATCGTAAAACTCCAGTAATTTCTTCAAAAGCTCCTTTGAACAAACCTCGCAAATTGTTACCAAAAGCCTTATTGTGAGCTCAGCCAATTCCTTGTCTTTTTTCAAGAAATCCCATGAAATATAGAACAAAGCAGCTAAGAACTCCATGTTTTCGGTCTTTAGAAACAGAATTTTTTTCTTTAAAATAGCGAAATTGATGATTTCTTGTAGAAAAACCCAATTTTTTTCATTTTTTTCATTTTTTTCATTTTTTTCACTTTTTTCATTTTTTTCATTTTTTTCATTTTTTTCATTTTTTTCATTTTTTTCATTTTTTTCATTTTTTTCACTTTTTTCACTTTTTTCACTTTTTTCATCCAAATATACTTCAAAATTCTTTAAAATGACGATAAAAATGGCTTGTGAAACCTCAATGATTTTTTGCTCATAAAATGAAAAACTCTTTGATTTTTGAAATAAACCCGTGAAAAAAGACGTTTTTTTCATTGTTTCGTATTCAATTGTTTCTAATCGGATTATCAGATTCTTTAAACACCAAAAAAGCTCATTATCGTTTTTTGACGAAATTACTGAAGAATTGCATATTTTCAATAGAAAACGATCATCAATCCAGCTTTTCCTTTGCATTTTCTCCCATAATTGTCGTTTTATTGTGAAAAAAATGGGATTTTGTGATAATTCCCCTTGAATAATCAAAAGGATTTTATCATAAATTAGATAATTATGAGTTTTATAAGAGAAATCCTGATAATCTATGATAAAATCCGTTAAAACTTCAATGAATTCCTCCTTTTTATCATAAAAAGAGAGATTTTTGAGAATATTTAATGAAAAACCGAGAAAAAACTCAGAATCTCGTGGTTTTATGAAGATTTCTCTGATTTTTAAGCTAGAAATCAAAGGTAATAGTTTTTTTTCAAAGAAAATACAAAGGAAATCAGGTTCTGGAAGGCTAAAAAGGACAAAATCTGATTGAAAACTCCTTAAATGTTCATTTAGCGCCTGCAGAAGATTTATTTTGTTTTTATCATTAATTCCTTCAGTAATTCCTTCAAAATTCTTCATGTTTTCTTCAATAAAATTCATTGAAAAATTGCATATTTCTAATGCTTTTGCAAAAAACCCCATTAAAAGAAAGAGAAAATCTAGTTTTAATTGATTTTCCTTTATCTTTTCAGCCAAAAACTGATAAAAAGCCTGATTAAAGCAAAACGGTGATAAAAAACCAAGAATTTCGAAGATTTTACAAGGGAATTCCTCAGTAAAAATCCCGTATTTTATCGAGCTTTGAAAGAAATTTACTAGAAATTGTTCAGTTAATTGGAAATCTTCTTTAGATAATTCCTTTAAAGGAAGTATTTCTAATGTATTTAACCCAGAATTCAAATAAATCTCTATAGAAAATGAAAGAAATTCGAGAAAAACACCAGGAGTTAAAACATTCACAATTTTCGAGCTTTTTGCTAATAAAGGTAAAAGAACTTTTGATATGAGAATTAGGGTATTTTGTTCGAAAAACTCACTTTTCGAGAAATTCTTGCTAAAAAAAAGCTGGAAATTCAAAAGGAATTGCTCTATAAAGGTCGATTCTAAAGAAAATTCATCAGTGAGAAGTTGTTCGATTATCTTGGCGATTTGTGAGCTTTTTTGCGATTTTTGAAGATTTTGTGAATTTTCAATAGGATTTTGCGATTTTTCAACATTTGAATTTTGATTGAAGAGAAAATTGAAAAGCTTAGGTTCTTTTCTGAAAAAAGCAAGATTTTGTGGATAAAACGTGTTTTCCCTGCATAAAAGCTCATCTTTAATAAAAAGAAAGATACTTTCTTTATGCGAAGGCAACAAAATCTTCACAAACTCCTCATTGAATAAAAACTCGAAGAATTCCTTTGGAAAAACCAGGCATTTTTGAAAGGAAAAACAATGGAGAAAAAGCTGAAGGACTTCCTGATCGAGATTTTCTTTGACTTTTTCGCATAAAACTGTAAAAATTCCAGCCTTTATGACCATTAGAAAAAGCTGTGAATTCCCTTTATAAATTCTCAGTAAAAACATCATGATTTTCTTAGAAAAAGGTTGAAAAGCTAATAAATTCAAAAGAAAATCACATTGGTTCATTTGATAGCTAAAGCTTCGAAACTGCGAAAAAGCCTCAATTTCTTCACAATTTGTAACGAGAATCGCATAGAGCTTTTCTTTGTTTTTATCGTGAAAATCTAGGTCATTTTCAAAGTTTTGTGAAGGAAAAAGTCCGTTTTTTATAAAAAACAGGTGATTTTGAGATATTTCGAGCTTTTTCTGAAGATTCGCACTTAGTTGGGAGATGAAAAAATTCCTTTTTTCTATTAAAAACGCCTCTTTCATCGATATTTGCAAAGAAATCGCATTTTCCATCGCTGAAAAACTCATTAAAGGGATTTTCATTGATTTTTCTCCATTTTCTTCATTAAATTTCAAGGATTTTTCTTCAATAAATTGAAGAATTTTAGTGAAATTCTTTGATAAATTCAATGGATGATAGAGAATAAAAGGGTTTATCAGTCCTGAATCGTCTGTTATCATTAGAAAAGCTTGAATTTCTTTTGAAGAAAGGCTTTTTTGGAAAAATGTTAAAGGACCTAGATAGAAGCTCGGGTTTTCTTCAGTAATTTCAAAGGAATTCGTATGGGAAGAAAGGCTTTCACTTGAATTTGTGAAAATATCAGCGTTTTCCTTTGATTTTTCATTTGATTTTTCATTTGATTTTTCATTTGATTTTTCATTTGATTTTCCATTTGATTTTCCATTTGATTTTTCTTCAAAAAACATGTTTTTTATCAGTATTTTATCAATTTTTCCGATACAAAGATCGATATTCTCAGGGAAATCAGCGCTTTCTTCAAAGGAAATCAAAAGAACCCCATCTTTATACACTTCAAAGACGATTTCTTCGAAATTTCTCTGCAATTTCACGCAAAAAGCCATCTGAAACCAGCTATTTCCTTTATTTTCAAAGAAGAATTCATGTGGTTTTTTCCTTAAAACGAGATTTCCTTTGTATTTTGCAATATTCTCCTTCACATTTTTCTCCATTTTTTCCTTTAAAAAACTCATTGAAATCCACGAATTTTCTTGATCTAGAAAGGAAAATATCGAGATTTCACATCGAGGATTTCTTTTGATTTTTACCCAAAAAACAAAAGAAAAGCCTTTATTGGGAAAAACCCTGATTTTTGGCACGATTAAATTGTGAATGTTCACATCAAATTTCAAAAAAGCTGGTGAAAATCTCGATTTTCTTTCAAAAAAAGCCAATTTTTCCAATAGAAATTCCTCTTGTCCAGTTGCGAAAAGTTCAGTAAAAACGTTAAAAATTTCAACATCGTTTTTATTGATAAAAAGCTCGTTTTTCTTTATAATTTTAAAGAAAAAATCACTAAGAATTTTAAAAAAATCCGTTCTTTTTTCCGATAATTCCTTTCGAAAAACGTGAAAAACAACAGGAATTATCGATTTTTCTATCATTTTCCCTGCATTTGAAGGTTCTTTTTCAATAGAAATTGTCAACTTTTCAAAGAAAATCCTGATAAAATCAAAGGAGAAATCTTTGAGGTAATTTTCAATAAAAAATCGAAGAGTTTCAGTTGAAATGAGCTTTTTATCACAAAATGAGATTTCTATGAATTTTTCCTTTAGAAA
>JFJP01037805.1_pt1 | contig 23377 bp, 17 predicted proteins | sample 431651 | NCBI WGS metagenome assembly JFJP01 (sample SAMN02602958, study PRJNA72255) | Microbial mat metagenome, whole genome shotgun sequencing project. | biome: fresh water; feature: sink hole; material: water; isolation source: purple microbial (photo- and chemosynthetic) mats found in...
GAAATTTGATAATGTTTTTTCGCCTACCATGCCTATTTCTCCTAAAGAAGCTATGCTTTTTCTGGAAAAGGAAATGATTGAAAACCAATATGATTTGGTTATTGGCTCTAGTTTGGGAGGATTTTTGGCTATGTGTTTGCACAAAGAATTTGGGGTGAAAGTTTTGCTTATAAACCCCTCGCTTGCACCATGGGAAAGTCTTAAAAATCAGGTTGGTATTCACAAACGATTTGAAACCAACGAAACTTTTGAATGGACTGAAGACTACAACGAACAATTGCAAACGATTGATAACCATTTGAAAAATAATACTATTTTAAGCGAAAAACTCTATTTTTTTCTTTCCTCCGACGATGAATTGCTCAACCATAGCAAAATACCCGATTTATTTCCTAAAGCGACTATCAAATATTTCGACAACGCCGGACATCAATTTACAGCTTTTACTCGAACCATTCCAGAAATTAAGGAAATAATAGAATGCCCTTAAAATAAGTCATTCAGCACTATTGTGTTGTCAATTATTCCAAGGCTATTTTCGTTGTGCAAAAGACCAAATGTTGTTATTAAAGTGTTGAAAATCTGACGCTTACTTTTGCTCACATTTTTGAATAATTCGTTTCGTATTCTTAGTTTTTTAGCATATTCTTTTGTTAGTTCAAATTCGCTGGTATAGAATTTCATTTCGCATAAATTTACGGCTTTGTCTGCTCTTTCAATGAGTAAATCAATCTGAAATCCTTGGTTTTTTTCGTCTCCTTTGAATAAAAAACTACTCTCATTGGTGTAAATTCCACTTATTTTTAACGTATCTTTTATTTTATTAATATGTTTTAGGCACAAATTTTCAAAAGCAAATCCACTCCAGCTTATCCATTGCTGAGTTTGGCTTAATTGGAGCCAAGTGCCTGATTTACTTTGCACATTGGGTTTGATAAATTGTAAATAAAAAAGAGAGTATTCGTCGGTAAGTCTATAAAGTTTTTCTTTTTTCTTTTTACCAAAAGGCAGATAAGTTGTTATAAATGAAGACGTTTCCAACTCATCGAGCAATTTACTAAGCCCACCGCCATTTGTAAATTTACTGTGCGCTATAATTTCGTTTCGGCTAAAACCTTTCCAGCTTTTTGCCAAAGTTTCCACTATTTCGGTATGATTTTCTGAGTGTTCAAACAAAGCTGCGTATAAATTAGTATATTCGTTTTTAAGCAAGCCTTGTGAGCTAAAGCAAATAGAATCAATGTTTTGAGCCGCAGTTTGTCCTGCTTTAATTTCTTTCAAATAATGAGGAATTCCCCCCATTACCATATAAATCAGAGAAATTTGGTATCTATCTAAATTAATATTTCTACTTTTCAAATATTCTTCTGTTTCTGAAAGTGTAAAAGGCTTTAAATTAACTATTTTTGTAATACGATTGTGTAAACCTCCTTTGTTGTTGATAACCTTGTCGAGCATCCACGAAGCTGCTGAACCACAAATAATTATAGTAAATCCACTATCACTCGCCCAACTATTCCAAAAATGGGCAAAAGCTTCTACAAAGCCCGATTTGTGTGTCGAAATCCATGGAAATTCGTCGAAAAAAAGTATCTTTTTTTGCTTATTTTTTATTGATTTTAAGTATTTTGTTAGTAAGTTGAATGCAGCAAGCCAGTCTTTGGGCATTTCTATTGGAAATTTACTTTTACTATACTCTGCAAGTTTTTCTATAAAAATTTGCAATTGGTTTTCGATGCTACCATTCTGTAAACCAACCATATCGAAAACAAAAAGCTTACTATAAAGGTTCCGAATCATAAACGTTTTGCCAACTCTTCTTCTTCCTACAACCGCAATTAGATTCGATTCGCCTGATTTTAGTGCATCAGCGAAAATTTCTTGTTCTATGTGTCTTCCAACAAAGTGTCCCATTTCATTTTTTTTAAAGAAGCAAATCTATTAATTAATATTGATTTAGCAAAATTATTAGTCGCTTAATCTAAGTTTTTTAAGTGCATAAAGCGAAATATTATTTACTATTAGTAACTTTAATTTCATTTTATATTAAAATTAAGCGAGTAATAATTTAAAATTATTTGCTTAATCTATCAAAAATAGTTAGATTAAGCGAGTAATAATTTAAAATTATCTGCTTAATATAGCAGAAAAAGTTAGATTAAGCGAGAAATTATTTAAAATTGTATGCTTAATCTTATTTTAAATTACAAATTAAGCGACTAATAAATCTAAATTATCTGCTTAAACCTTACTTAATTTAATTTTAAATGTTATTTTCGTACTTAAGGTAAGTATTAGATTTTGAGTGTTTTAATTGTTTTGGTTTTCAAAAAGATTCTTTTAAAATTAATTTAAGAAACTTTAAATTTAAGTTTTTAATAATAGAAAAAAGTTGTATTTTTGAAGAAATAAAAAACAAATAATGTTTGTTTTAAATAATTGGAAATCAAAAATATATCTTTTATTTACATACATTTACTACGAAAAATGGGAAAAACATTTGTTGAAAAAATATTTGATGCTCCAACTGGAAGCATCGTTTTTAAAAAGCCGCATATTGTTCTTACTCACGACAATACGCCAAGCATTAAAAGTACATTTGAAAAAATGGGTGGACAAAAAATAGCAGATCCTAGCCAACTTTTAATTGTGCTCGACCATAATGCGCCGCCCACAAATGCAAAATTAGCGACACAATATCAAACAGTTAGAGAAATTGTAAAACAGCAAGGTATCGAAAAATTTTATGATGCTGGAAAAGGAATTTGCCACCAAATCATGTCGTATCATGCTGAGCCAAGCATGATTATAGTAGGAAGCGATAGTCACACTTGCACTGCTGGAGCTTTTAACGCCATGGCTGCCGGAATTGACAGAACCGAATCGGCTGGCTTGTGGAAACGCGGCGAAACTTGGTTTAGAGTGCCTGAAACAATGAAAGTTACACTTCATGGAAAGTTAAATGATGGAGTTTATGCAAAAGATATTTCGCTTTGGATTATTGGCATGATTGGCTCTGATGGCGCAAATTATATGTCAATTGAATATCATGGCGAAGGTGTCGAAACTTTGGGCATTTCTGAGCGCATGACCTTGGCTAACTTAGCTTCCGAAATGGGAGCAAAAAATGCAGTTTTTCCGCCAGATGCTGTGCTTGCTCAATTTTATGGAAAAGAAAAAATTGAAAATGGAACGTGGGCTGACGCTGATGCAAATTATGAAAAAGAAATTGAAATCAATTTGTCTGAAATTTTTCCGGTGGTAGCTGCTCCTCACAATGTTGATAATGTAAAAGCGTTGGCTGAAGTTTACGGAACGCCAGTGCATCAAGGTTTTATAGGTACTTGCACCAACGGAAGAATTGAAGATTTGCGTCAAGCAGCCGAAATTTTGAAAGACAAAAAAGTAAAAGAAGGCTTTCAGCTTTTAGTAACTCCTGCTTCGCAAAAAATTTATATTGAGGCAATGAAAGAAGGATTGATTGAAATCTTTTTGGAAGCTGGAGCAAATGTTCTTTCAGCTTCGTGTGGTCCGTGTTTAGGCACAGGTCAAGGAATTCCTGCCGATGGCTACAATGTAATTTCAACGGCAAACCGCAATTTCTTGGGAAGAATGGGCAACGAAAAAGCCAATATTTACTTGGCTTCGCCAGCAAATGTTGCTTATTCGGCACTTTTTGGCGAAATTAGAGATAGCCGCGTAATTCAAACAAACGATAAATTTCCTTACTTAATATCGCAAAGCGCATCTTTAACTATTTCGGAATCAGATAATAGGCGAGCCGATGGTGTTTGGAATTATGCCGACGTGGACAATCTGAACACAGACCAAATGTTTGCAGGAAACTTGACTTACAATGTGTTAAGCTCCGATGGAGCTGCCATTATGCCTCATTTGTTTGGGGGTTTTGATACTAAATTTAGCAAAAATGTGCAAAAAGAAGATATTATTATTGCTGGCGATAATTTTGGTTGTGGAAGCTCGCGCGAACACCCAGCCGTTGGTTTGGCGTATGCAGGCGTTAAAGCTGTGATAGTGAAATCGGTAAATCGTATTTTTTATCGTTCGGCAATAAATCAAGGTTTGTTATTAATTGTGTTGCCAGAAGTGGTTGAAAATTACAAACAAGGCGATAAATTTGCTATTGATTTTCAAAAAGGAGAAGTAATAGTTAATAATAAAGTATTTAATTTTGAGCCACTTCCACAAAAATTGATGGAAATTATTGATAAAAAAGGTTTGGTAAATTGGATGAAGGCAAATGCTTGATAAGATTTTTTTTTAATCATTTAATTATTAAAATCATAAACAGAAAAGCTCGAATTTTCGGGCTTTTTTTCTTCAAATCAGAGTTTCTAAAATAATTTTTATATGAAAAATAAAATTTTTAATGGAATAAGTGTCATTTTTTTGCTTTTTTTCGCTTCTTGTGGGAGCGGAAATGCACAGAAAATGAGTACAAGTTCTCCAATGTTTGACAAAATAGTCGAATTTACAAAGCAAAAAGGCATGAAAAACGCATCTGTTGGCTTTTTACTTATCGACACAAAAACAGGAAAAGAAATTACATCGTTTAATCCAGATATGAGTCTTTCGCCTGCTTCTACCATGAAACTTTTTACAACTGCCACAGCTTTAGAGGTTTTTGGTGCTGATCATCAGTTTGAAACAAAAATTCAATACGATGGAACAATTGATAAGTCAGGTGTTTTGCATGGCAATATTTATATAAAAGGCGGCGGCGATCCTACTTTAGGCTCTAAGCGATTTGAAGCAAATTATAAAAATCCTTATTTTTTAACACAATGGGCGGATAAGATTAAAGCTTTGGGAATAAATAAGATAGATGGTGCTATTGTTGGCGATGCCCAATATTTTTCTACCAACATAATTCCTCGCTTGAGAGCTTGGGAAGATATGGCAAATTACTATGGTGCAGGAGCTTGTGGATTGTCTATTTTTGACGACATGTTTGAAATTTCGTTAAAATCGGGCGTAAAAGCTGGCGATACTACTTATGTTCAGAGTGTTGAGCCTGAAATTCCAGGACTTACTTTTGTTAATTATGTAAAAGCCTCAGATTCTAGTGCCGATGAAGCCTTTATTTTTGGCGCGCCTTACGATTTTGAGCGCGAAATACGCGGCACAATTCCCAAGGCAAGTAGCAATTTTATTATTAAAGGAGCTTTGCCCGATCCTGCTCTTTTTGCTGCTCAAAAGCTGGAGGAATATTTAAAAATAATAAATGTAGTTGCTTCAAAATCAGCTACAACTGTTAGAAATATGAGCTTAAATGGCACATATAAACATACACAACGCACTGATATTCATACAACTTACTCGCCCAAACTTTCTGAAATTATTTTTACAACCAATAAAATTAGTTTCAATTTATACCCCGAACATTTACTTAATCATATAGCAATCAAGTTATTAGGTGAAAATGATTCTGAGTCGGGAGCTGAAGCTGCGAAATACTTTTGGTCGCAAAAAGGCATGGATATAGAGGGCATGTTTGTAAGAGATGGAAGCGGTTTAACACGTTATAACTTTATAACAGCAAGGCAATTAACTTTTATTTTGAGCTATATGAAAAATAAAAGCAAGTATTACGACGCCTTCAACAATTCTCTTCCGGTAGCCGGAAAATCGGGAACGTTACGCGGTATGTGCAAAAACACAAAAGCAGAGGACAATGTTAGAGCTAAAAGTGGCTCTATCAGCAAAGTACGAGCCTATTCGGGTTATGTAACGGCTGCATCGGGCGAAGAGATGGCTTTTACTATTTTGGTAAATAATTATACATGTAGAGATGCCGAAATGCGCGATTACCTCGAAAAATTGATGGTAAATATGGCTGAATTGCAACTACAAACCGAAAAGTAGCTATTGTTTAGATTGGAAAAGAAAATAGGTATTTGATTAAGTGCAATACTAAAAAATGAAAAAAACAAAATTAATTCAAATATACGGGCGCGTGCAAAATGTAGGCTTTAGATATGCTGCAGTTCAGAAAGCTAACGAATTGGAAATAAAAGGTTTTGTGAAAAATATGCCAGACAAATCAGTTTATATCGAAGCCCAAGGCACTGATTTGGCACTTGAGCATTTTTTGCTTTGGTGCCAAACCGGACCTAGCTGGGCTTCTGTTACTAATTTAATTGTAAATGAAGTACTTGCAACTGAATTTGTGATATTTTCGCGAAAATGAAATGTTTGTTTTAGTTGAAAATATTATTCTTTTTTTTCTTCTTCTTCTTTATCACAAATCATTTTCTTTTTATCTATTTTTGGCTTTTTAGGTTCTTTACCACGGTCGGTGCGCTTACGATTTTTGTAGTCAAGTTTTCGTTTTTTTTCCTCTATTTTCTTTTTCTGCTTAGGTGTAAGTGGCTTTTTTATGCTATAATCTCTATCGCCAAGCTCAAAAATACAAACAAATTCAGCCTCTAAGTGAGTTTTCATCGATAAGCCGATGGTATTATATCGAGTGTCGAAAATTGCTTTTCTTTGCTTTTTTGCTAAATCGGCAGAAATTAGATTTAATTCTAAGCTTCCAGCTAATATACCAATTGCAATATCAAGTGGTTTGCTTTGAGAGTAAAGCATTAGTTCTTTTACGTCAAAATATTTTTCCGATTCACATATTTTTTTTATTCTTTCGAGGAAATTATGCGAACCTGTTTGTCCAGTTTTTCCTTGAAAAATGGCGTAATTTTTTGCAAACTGGCACAATTCTTTTTCGGGCGAGAGAGGTTTGGCTTTCTTCTGAACCATCAAGTCGCGTTTGAGCGAGATTATTTGGCTATTTGAGTTTCCAACAGAATCGATATAGTCATTTAAAATTGTTTTAGCAAAGCGTTTTGAGTCGATTCGCGCTAAATTGATATAAAATAATATCATTTTCTCATCTAAAGTAAGATAAGAAATTTTATGAAAAGTGTTGGCTTTGTTCAATTGTTTAGAACTCCAGCCCGTTTTATTTATGTCAAAGTCTTTTCGTGAAAACTCTGTTTTCGACTTTATTTGTGCCAATGAGTTGAAAAAGGCAAAAATAAATACGACAAAAATGAATTTTTTCATTTGCTTACAATTTAGAAGATTTCTAAAAACGAAGTTTTTAGAGTACAAAAAAATTAAACTCTAAGTTTAATTTATCTATTTTTTAGAATTATGTTGTGTCAAAAAATGAACAGTCTTTTTATGTTTGTTTATTTTAACTATTTTCATAAAAAGATGTTAATTTTGAATCATCTTTTTTCTAAATTGAAAAAATAGGCATATCTTTGTGATGTTTAATAATTTATAAATGAAAATTATTTTTATTTATATTATTTTTTATCAAAGCTGTTCTCCTTTTACAATGTTATTCTTTATTTAATAAAGTTATAATATATATTTAACTAATTGATTTACATGTTTATAATTGTAGAATAAATTAGATTGAATTTTTTCAAATAGTACATATACACTATTTTAATTAAAAAAAAACATAAACTTTTTCACAAAAATACGAATTTTTATATTTTTTATCTAAAAAAAAATTACTTTTGCCCGCTTTTTTATTGAAAACAAAAATAGACAAAAAGAAAGGTTTCTAAATAAAAATAAAAATTCAAAATTAATTATTTAATATTCTGATTTAAAAATTAGGTTAACTTTTTTAAACAAAAATGAAGGAAGATATTTTTGAAAATGGCTTGAAGCTGCCATTAATTGAAGAATTTTATACCGTTCAAGGTGAGGGCTATCACATGGGCAAAGCGGCATATTTTATCCGACTTGGCGGTTGCGATATAGCTTGCAATTGGTGCGATACAAAAATTTCGTGGCGTGCAGATAAGCATAAATTGGCAAGTGTGGAACGTATTGCAGAAAGTGCAGGACGCTCTGGTGCGAATACAATAGTTGTAACTGGTGGTGAACCAACAACTTACAATTTAATGCCACTTTGCAATGAATTAACCGAGCGCAATATTGACTTGCATATTGAAACCTCTGGTGCTTATCCACTTACAGGTGAATGGGATTGGATTTGCTTATCGCCTAAAAGGCAACAACCACCCGAAAAAACCATTTACAAGTTGGCTAATGAGTTGAAAATCATTATTTTTAGTGAAGAGGATTTTGAATGGGCAGAGGAGTGTGCAAAGCAAGTAAATAAAAATTGTAAGCTTTATTTGCAGCCTGAATGGAGCCAGCATGTTGAATTAACTCCTAAAGTTGTTGAATATGTGAAGCAAAATACAAAATGGTCTATTTCTATTCAAGCTCACAAATTTATGAAAGTTCCTTAGTCTTTTTAAAAAAAAAGAATTTTAACTCAACAAGTCTAACGTTATTTATTCAAGATATTAGTTAATTTAATGCTGATTACTAAATAGTTAAGTGCTTATTTGTAAAAAAATACAATTGTATTTTTTTAAAATTTTTCTATTTGGTTGTTTTTTCGTACCTTGCCTGCAGTTGTTACAATTTAATATAATTGCAAGTTGTATATGAATAAAATTTTATTAGTAGCTTTTTTTATATTATTGCTTTCGTTATCTGTATTTTCGCAGCAATATACAAGTGCTTCGCGCAAGGCTATTAAAAACTACGAAAAAGCAATTTCAGAATTTAAGCAGGCTCATTATGATGCTTCGTTAATCTCTGTTAATGATGCAATTAATGAGGATAGTCAATTCATAGAAGCTTATCTGTTGCAAGCTGAGATTTTTCATTCGTTGAAGAAGTATGAGCTTGAAATGGAGGCTTTTGAGAAAGCAATTGCTATTGATAGAAATTTTTTTCCAAAAAGTTTTATTTTTCTTGCCGAATTACAACTTAGGCATGGAAAGTATTCTGAAGCGTTAAAAAATAGTATCGAATTTTTGGCTTTTCAAAAAAATACAGAAAGCTTAATTAAAAAGGCAGAACTTATAAAAAGAGATGCTCTTTTTGGTAATTTTCATGTTCAAAATCCGGTAGCTTTTAATCCTCAAAATTTAGGAAATACAGTAAATACTGAGTATAACGACTATTGGCCTTCGCTAACAGTTGATGAAACCCAGCTATTTATTACCGTTCGAATACCTGACAACCAGGCAATTAGCAAATATAGAGAAGATTTGTATGTAAGCTATAATGAATCAGCTTTTTTTACAGATTCAGCTTGTGGGAAGTGGACAAAATCGAAAGTTTTGCCAGCACCGCTAACAACTTCGGGAAATGAAGGCGCTTGCTCTGTGTCTGCTGATGGAAGGATTTTGTTTTTCACTCGCTGCACTTGCCCCGATGGCTTAGAAAAATGTTGCGATATTTATTATTCAGTAAAGCAAGGAAATACATGGTCTGAAGCACAAAAAATGCCAGGTTTTTTAAATTCAGAATCATGGGATGCGCAGCCTTCGATTTCATCTGATGGAACAGAACTTTATTTTGCTTCGAGCAGAAAAGGCGGCTTTGGTGGGCAAGATATTTGGGTTAGTAAGTTGAATTTGGAAACTGGAAATTGGGGAAAACCAATAAATTTGGGCGACAGCATCAATACAAGTGGCGATGAAATGTCGCCGTTTATTCATCCAGATAATCAAACTCTTTATTTTTCATCAGATTTTTGGCAAGGAATGGGTGGTTTGGATTTGTTTTTGAGTAGAAAAAACGAGAATGGAAACTGGATTACGCCGCAAAATATGGGGTATCCAATCAATACGTACAGAGATGAGATAGGATTGATAACAAATTCGCGAGGCAATTTAGCGTATTTTTCGTCTAATCGAATGGCTAATGATTTAGATATTTACACTTTTGAATTACCACTAACTATACGACCTATTCCAGTCAAATATATAAAGGGAATTGTGATTGATGCACAAACAAGAAAGCCTTTGCAAGCAAAATTTTCGTTTATCGATGAAAAGACAAATATTCAGCTAATTTCTTCATATTCAGATTATTCGTCGGGGGAGTTTTTTATCAGCTTACCAATAAATTATAATTATTTGCTCAATGTACAGAGGTCGAATTATTTGTTTTATTCTTCAAATTTTTTGCTTCAAGAGAACAAAAATTCACTTAATCCATTAATTCTTACCGTAGAATTACAGCCCATTAAAATAGGTGAAACGATTGTTTTGAAAAATATCTTTTTTAAAACGGCTTCGTATGAATTGCTTGATAAATCAAATTATGAATTGGATAAATTGTACCATCTTTTGCTAGAAAATGAATCGATTAGTAAGGTAGAAATAAGAGGGCATACCGATAATGAGGGAACCGAAAAATACAACTTGGAGCTGTCGGAAAATAGGGCAAAATCTGTGTATAACTATTTGATTAATAGAGGAATATCTAAGGAGCGTTTGACTTTTAAAGGCTATGGATATCAAGTTCCGGTAGCCGATAATGCAACGCAAGAGGGTAGGGCTTTGAATCGACGAACAGAGTTTAAAATACTGAATTGTAAATGATTGGGTTGCGCAAATTGATAGTAACTGAGAATCTAAAAAAAAGCGAAATTGTGTAATTTTGACGAAATTCTAAGAATAAGTAATGAAACAATAATTAAAAACATTTTATATTTTGCAAAACATTTATAAATCAATTATTTAAAACAATTATTTGCTGTTTTCTACTTAAATTGTTGAATTGTTATTTTAGTTATTTCAAAAAGATGAGAATTTTGAATCTTATTTTTTTTTTAAGGCATTAGTTTATTTCGCTATAAATAATTTAAAGTAAAATATTTCGGTGCTTTTAAATTTCGTTTTTTAAGTGTGTATTATTTTGTTTATTTTTTGCGTTTATAGAATTGAATTGTAATTTATCAGAACGTTTTTGAAAATATTGTGTTTTTTTTAATAATTAAAATAAAAGAGTTATGAAAATAATAAAATTTATTGCTATCTTATTGTTAATTAATAGTTTCGTGCCTTTATTTGCACAAAATGCAAAAGACCCTAAAATGGTACCTGTGGAGGGAGGCTCTTTTATAATGGGAAGTCAAGAGGGTGAAAATGACGAAAAACCAGCGCATCAGGTAAATTTATCTGCCTTTTTTATAAGCAAAACTGAGATAACAGTGGGACAGTATTACGAATTTTGCACCGAATCGGGTTGGCCTAAACCTGAAGTTCCAATGTGGGGCAATAATGCTGATTTACCGATAGTTAATGTTTCGTGGAAAGATGCAGGGGCTTATGCGCTTTGGCTTTCGCGTAAAACTGGAAAAAAATACCGTTTGCCAACGGAGGCTGAATGGGAATATGCTGCAAAAGGTGGCAATATATCAAAGACTTACCGTTTTAGTGGTAGCAATTACCTCGATTCGGCTGCTTGGTATTATGAAACAACTTATGGCTCGTCAGCTCAACCTGTGGGTATGAAAAGAGCTAATGAATTGGGAATTAATGATATGAGTGGAAATGTTTGGGAATGGTGTAAAGATAGCTATTCGTGGAAATACAATGAAAAAGGTGGCGATGTAAATTCGGAAGCTATTGCTGGAGGTAATTATAGAGTAATTCGCGGCGGCGGCTGGGACAGCGATGCTTATAGATGCCGAATAACGAACAGGGATAGAGATGTACCTGAAAGTAAAAAGGATAACTTGGGTTTTAGAGTTGTTTATACGGATTAGATGCCTGAATAAATGAATGTAAAAAGCAAAGTAAATACTTGAAAATATTTATTTTGTTTTTTTTGGTAAAAAACAAGGCTATCCTGCTAATATATAGTGTTTTTCTGCTTGATAATTGCGTGAATTTAAAAAGCTAACTATCATATTCCTAGCTATTTCTATCGAAACAAAGGATACTATAAATATTTTGCCAGCTTCTGGAATTTCGGTATAGAGAATACAATTTTTTGAAGATGTTTTATTTGGCAGTATATCGATGTAAAAATCTATAGTAATTCCGTAATTTTCAATTAATTGAGAACGTTGTCGCGTTTTTCTGCCTGCGCCCCAAATTGCAATAGTTGTGTGTCCTGTTTCTTTTAGCCAATTTGCTAAATAGGCTATTTTTATTCGATAAAATTTTTCGATAGAATAAATTTTATGTGTTCGTGTTAATCGGCTTTGAGAATCATTCCATTGTAGCAGAATTTGGGGGAGTTTTGCAAATTTTACTCCTTTTTCAGCCCAGCGCAAAAACATTTCGTAGTCTTCTGGAAAATCTCCATGTTCGTAAAATCCGTATTTTTCAGCAATTTCGCGCCTAAACATGAGTGTTGGGTTTACAATTGGAAATTCTACAAAACGGTTTTGCCAAATATCGCTAGAGCTTTGAATGGAATTTGACCAATTTACAAAACGCTCAAATCCTTGCGTATTTTTAAAGTTTGACGAATAGCGAACTAAGCTACTAACTGCTTGTATATTAGTGTTTTCATCTAAAAAAATAGCTTGTAACAAAAGTCTTTGTCCAAGTATTATGTCGTCTGAATCCATTCTTGCAATGTATTTGCCTTTTGATGATGCGAATCCAAGTTTTGATGCAAATACAACTCCTTGTTTTTTTTCGTGCAACAGTTTTATTTGTGGGTATTTTTTTTCATACTCAAGTGCTATTTTATTGCTGCCATCAGTTGAGTTATTATTGATTAGTAACAGCTCGTAGTTGTTATAATTCTGTTTTACAATACTTTCTATTGCTTGAGATAAGGTCTTTTCTGCATTGAAAAATGGCAGAATGACAGAAACGGTACATTCCATTTTGCTTTCTTTTTTAAAGACTAGCTAAAAAGTTATTTAGGTTAGAATCGGTGGCAATGTTGAGTTTTTTGCGTAAGCGACTGCGTGCTGTTTTTACGCTATCCACCTGAATAGAAAGTATTTCTGCTATTTCTTTTGAACTTAGATTTAAGCGCAACAATATACTTAGTTTTTGTTCTGTTGGCGAAATATCGTTACTAATTTCAAGTAATTTTTTAGAAAATTGTGGGTGAACTTTTTCAAATCGTAACTTAAAATCGTCCCAAATATTGGTATCTACTTTCGATTTCAGCTTTATTACTGCTTCATTGAATCGATTTTTAATTTTATTGCTACTAAGACCGCTGAAATTTTCTTTTAATTCATCTACAATTTTTAAAATTTCGGTATTTTGCTTTGCCATAAAAAGCGTATTGCTGGCTAGCTCTCTGTCTTTAAATTCGATAGTTTCATTGAGCAAGCGATTAATTTCTTGTTCATTTTTAATTTTATCTCGGTATATATCAATGAATTGGAGCATTGAGCGCACTCTGGCATTAAATTCAATTCTATCAACGGGTTTGCGCATAAAATCGACTGCGCCAGTTTCTAATGCTTCTTTGAGATGCATAGAACTGGTCATCATTCCTGTAATAATTATTATTGCTATATCGCTGGTTTCTTTGTTGTTACGTAAACTTTTAATAACATCAATTCCTGAAATATCGGGCATTTCCCAGTCTAGCAAAACTAAATTGGGTTTTCTTTTTTTGATGATGTCGAGTGCCATTTTGCCGCTATTTGCTTGCAAAATTTCATAGTTTTGTTTGGCTTCAATTAAAAATTCAATGTGAATTTTCAAATTAAATATTTCATCATCAACAACTAAAATTGTATAATTTTCCATTTAATTTAAAAATCAATTTTATTTAGTATCATTCGTGTTTTTTTTGCAAAGATAAATTTTCTCTGTATTGTCGAGCCGATAATAGTCTGATTTTTCAATTCCTATTTCCGAAACTAAATCAATTATTTCTACTTTGAAACCGCCTTTTTCGAGTCGCTGTGCAAAGTCAAGCCCATGAAGTCGCAAATGGTCGTATTGTCCGAAGTGTTTTTCTCTTTCTGAGGGAGTTACAATCGAGCTGTCTTCGTAAGTTGTGTTTCTTTTTACGTCTAATGGCACTTGCATAATAGCCCAGCCACCATTTTTCAAAATTCTGAAAACTTCCGAAATTGCTTTGTGCTCATCTGGAATATGCTCGAGTACGTGGTTTGCAAAAACAACGTCAAATTCATTTTCGGCAAAAGGAATATTTTGAATATCTAGCTTTACATCTGCTATGGGCGATACCAAATCGGCTGTAATATACTCTAAATTAGATAAATTTTTGAATTTTTTCAAAAAAGGTTGCTCCGGAGCAATGTGTAGCAACTTTATTTTTCGTTCAAAAAAATCAGTCTTTTCTTTTAAAAAAAGCCATAATAGGCGATGTCTCTCTAGCGATAAACAACTAGGGCACAATCTATTATCTATTCCTTTGTTTCCATAAGGCAATAATTTCCGAAACTCATTTTGGCAAACCGGACATTTGTATTTGTTTCCTTTGTAAAAAACACTGGTTAGCTTACTGAATAAAAAGCTGAATTTTATTAGAATTGGTCTTGGTATTTTACGTACCAAAAAGGTTATAAATTTTTGCATTCTTATTTTAGTCTTAATTAGATATTTAGTGTTTGAAAAAACAGTAAATTTAAAGCATTTTGAAATTTTAAAGTCAACGTTTATTTCTTGAAAATGAGGATTTTAAAATTTTAAAATAACAAAAAAGATGCGTTTTATTTCAGACATTATTTATGTTTATTAATCATTTTCTTTATGACAGATTTATTTGTGCTTTTATTTGCATAAAATTTATATTCTAAGGGGAATATTTAATTTTTGAAAGCACAATTCAACTGTTTTTTCCAATGTTTATTGAAATTTTGTGATAGCGAACAAACTTCAAGCTCAAAAAAGTTATTTAAAATTCACTTACTTGTTTTTCCGTAATAAAACAACAATCAAACAAATTGTTATCCAAATTTGGGAAAAGTTGTATAATTTTACTTTTTTAGAACTTCGGTTACAAGCAAGTTACGACATCAATTTCGTAATACGTTTCTTTTTTTTTCAAAATGCAAATTTACTTTAATATTTGATATTTTACTTTTCTTTTTGTGTTTTTTTCGTTGTTTTTGCTTTTTTATTTTTTGTTGGAACTAGATTGTAGGCTTGTTTCTATATTTTCATCATTTTGGGGATGATGTAAAAAGAATAATGCTGAAAAGAAAAAGCCAAAAAAGACAACTCCTATTTGTTTTATAAGCATCGATTCAACTAAAAAATTGAGAAATAGTATCATTGCAAATAGAAATGTATATAAGTTGCGCTCTCGAATAGAATTATAAAAAGCGATGATAAAAATGAGTAACATATTGGCAAAGCCAAAAATTCCAATTACCGCAAAACTTTTTAAAAACTGGTTGTGCGAATCAAGCATTTTTTCGATGGCTTTTTGATAGCGAATTTTTTTATAAATCTTCACCATTTCATCTTTGTAGTCGCCTACGCCAGTACCTAAAATTAAATTTTGTTGAATTAATTCTACATTTAGCTGCCAAAGTATGATGCGTGTGTCTGTTTTTTCGCTGTTTTTACTTTTTGCTATGTTTATTTTTCTTTCTTTTATTAGGCTTTGAACTCTTGGGCTTTTATACAGGAAAATACCTAAAAGTAAAAATAAAATAAAGGATATTATTGACGGAATAAGCTTCTTGTATTTTATTATATAAAAAAGAATTAATATTAAAATAGAAATAAATGCTACAATAAATCCGGCTTTAGATGAATATAAATAAATGGAGGGAAATAGAATTAGAATTAAAAATAGCCATTTTTTTGATTCTTTGTGTACATAAATTAAGTATAATATGGAAATAATGGAAAAAAGTGAAAACATTGAGGCATAGCTTGGGTGTATAAAATAAGAAAACTCAACATAAGTGAAAAAGAAAGATATTTTTTGTATCAATTCGTCTTTTTGAGTTAAAAAGCGGAATGTTGCAATAGCTAATTGCGTAATAATTGTTGTTATATTACCCAAAATAAAGGCTTTTATTGTATTTATTTGTTTTTTGAGGCTCAAGCTTGGGCTAAATGCAAAGGCAATGGGAAATACGATTAATGAAAGTTTTGCTTCTAATTCTTTGATGCCAGTATTCATATTCTCAGTCCATAATAAACTGATTACTAGCAAAATAAAATAGCTTGTTATACTGTAAAACAAAGGCTTGTGTCGGCTTTGTTTAAAATTTTCAAACGAAAGTTCGAATAGTGTTAGCAAAAACCACAAAATAATAAGTGGAGGAACTATTTTTTTGTAAAATGGGATAAAAAAACTTATCGCAAGGAGCAAAAAATGCTTTGATTGTTGAATATAATATTTTGATTGGCTCATTAATTGGTTGTTATTGGTAAAATGGTTAATGTTTTATAGAATATTGCTACTTGCAAAAAGTTGAGTTTTTTTATTTTTTGTTGGAGCTAGATTGTAAGCTTGTTTCTAAATTTTCATCACTTTTTGGATGATGCAAAAAGAATAAAGCCGAAAAGAAGAAGCCAAAAAATACAACTCCAGTCTGTCTTATAAGCATCGATTCAACTAAGAAATTTAGAAATAGTATCACTGCAAAAAGAAATGTATATAAGTTGCGTTCTCGAGTAGAATTATAAAACGCAATGATAAAAATGAGTAACATATTAGCAAAGCCAAAAATTCCAACTACCGCAAAACTTTTTAAAAATTGGTTGTGCGAATCAAACATTTGTTTAACTGCTTCGTCATAGTGTTCTCTTTTATAAATCTTCACTATTTCGTCTTTGTAGTCCCCAACTCCTGTGCCTAAAATTAAATTTTTTTGAATTAATTCGATATTTAGCTGCCAAATTAAGATGCGTGCATCTGTTTTTTCATTGTTTTCATTTTTGGCTATGTTAAGTTTTTTTTCTGTCAAAAGATGTTGTACTCTAGGGCTTTTATATAAAAAAAGCCCTAGAAGTATAACTAAAATAGAAGCGATAATTGATGGAATTATTTTCTTATATTTTATTATATAAAAAAGAATTAATATTAAAGTAGAAATAAAAGCTGCCAAAAAACCGGCTTTAGATGCGTATAAATAAATGGAAGGAAATATAATTAGAATTAAAAATAGCCATTTTTTTGATTCTTTGTGTACATAAATTAAGTATAATATGGAAATAATGGAAAAAAGAGAAAACATTGAGGCATAGCTTGGGTGTATAAAATAAGAAAACTCAACATAAGTGAAAAAGAAAGATACTTTTTGTACCAATTCGTCTTTTTGAGTTAAAAAACGGAATGTTGCAATAGCTAATTGCACAATAATTGTTGTTATATTGCCTAAAATGAAGGCTTTTATTGTATTTATTTGTTTTTTGAGACTCAAACTTGGGCTAAATGCAAAGGCAATGGGAAATACGAGTAATGAAAGTGTTGCCTCTAATTCTTTGATGCCACTATTCATATTCTTAGTCCATAATAAGCTGATTACTAGTAAAATAAAATAGCCTGTTATACTGTAAAACAAAGGCTTGTGCCTACTTTGTTTAAAATTTTCAAACGAAAGTTCGAGCATAGTTAGTAAAAACCACAAAATAATAAGTGGAGGAACTATTTTTTTGTAAAATGGGATAAAAAAACTTATCGCAAGGAGCAAAAAATGCTTTGTTTGTTGGATATAATATTTTGATTGGCTCATTATTGGTTTTTATTGGTAATATGCTTAATGTTTTATTGAATATTGATATTTGTAAAAAGTTGAGATTTTTTATTTATTATTTTATTGAATACATCAAAAGCAGTTATTTCGCGAATGCAGTGGCAATTTTGAGTTTTTTTGCACTCCGAACATTTTTTTTCTTTTACAATAAATTGGGCATTCGCACCGATAGGCGCCCAGCGTTGGGGAAAAATAGGGCGCATTGGAGCAAATATGCCAATTGCTATTTTATTTAATGCAGCTGCTATGTGCAAAGTTCCTGTGCTGGCAGCAACTAAAGCATCAGAATGCGCAATAAATGAAATTAATTGTTTTAAATTCATTTTTCCCGTTAAATCAATGACTTTATTGCTTTTTTCTATTAAAAAGTTTTCAAGTAAAATACCTTCCTCTTTTGTTCCAGTTATAAAAATAACATTGTTGTCGTCAGCCAGTAAATCTACCAAATTACTAAAATTATCAAGTCCCCATTCTCTCGCGCTACCTTTTGATTTTGGGTGCAGAATGACATTAAATTTATCGGTAGAAATGAGTTTTTTAAATTCTGGTTGTAAGGGCTCAATATTTTCAAACCCATACAAATTTATAATTTCCGATAATTCAAATTGTGCTTTTGCTCCTAAACAAGTGATTAATTTTAAATTTAATTGAGCTTCGTGTAAGTTCGATTTTTTTCTCCCTAGATTAATTAATTTATTGGAATACAGTATATTGTGAAATCTGTGAAATGTCCCAATTCGTGTTGCAATTTTGGCTTTTTTAGCAATTTTTGCAAATTTCAAATTTGGAAAAACATGAATAACTGTGTCTATTTTTTTATTTTGTAAAAATTCAATTTGCTCTGTTGTGTTTTTTTTTTCGAGAATATCGTAATTAATAAATTCGGTTACATATTTAGAAGATTCAATAACAGCCTGAGTATAAGTCCTTCCCATAAAAAAAATTACACATTCAGGGAACAGCTTTTTCAGTGTACCCGCTAATGGCAAGCTAAGCACTACATCGCCAATTCCATCTGTACGGCTAATTAAAATATTTTTATGCATATTGGCTTATCTTGTTAATAATGAGATGAATATGACGTTATTTTTCAGAGAAAATATTTACAAAACTATGTAAAATAGCGTACAAAAAAAAATAACCGAACTATTTTTTTGCCGTTTTTTTCTTTTTCCAATTTTATTTTTAATAATTTTTCATTATTTTTGTTCGTTATAAATTCAGATAATTTTTAAAACTGATTCATGCTTTCGCTATGCAAAAAATAGGTTATTTCGCGTTTCGTTTTTTTATTGTATTTCTTTGGCTTACACCATTTTGGTTGTTATATTTATTAGCAGATTTTACTTATTTTATGCTACACAAAGTGGTTAAGTATAGGTTGAAAGTTGTTCGTGATAATTTACACAAATGCTTCCCAAGCAAGTCGCCTAGTGAGCTTCTTGATTTAGAAAAAAAATTCTACAAGAACCTGTCAATGATTACAGTAGAAAGCTTAAAAGGCTTATCAATGTCGGCAAAAGAAATGCAAAAACGCTACAAAATAACGAACATGGAAGTAGCAAATAAATATTTTGATCAGGGAAAAAGTGTAATTGTTTTAGCGGCGCATTATTCAAATTGGGAGTGGGCAGTTGATGCTGTTTCGGTTCTTAAACATCATGTTATCGGATTCTATAAACCGTTGTCTAATAAATATATAGACCAATATTTAAAAGAAAAACGGGCAGATGAAGGTGTTGAGCTAGCTTCCATTTTCGAAACTCGACATTTTTTTAGTAAAGCACAGGAAAAGCCCTCGATGTATGTGCTTGTTGCAGACCAAAATCCGGGCAAGGCAGAGAAAGCTATTTGGGTTGATTTTTTGAATCGAGATACTGCTTGTTTGCGTGGTCCTGAATTTTATATCCATTTAATGAAAATGCCTGTTATATATTTTGATAATTATAGAGTCAAAAAAGGATATTATAATCTCGAAATAAAAGATTTTGGCGAAAATTTGCACGAGCTTCCGCAAGGTGAAATTACCAAAATCTATATGAAAACGTTGGAAGAAATTATTCAACGAGAGCCTGGAGATTGGCTTTGGTCTCACAAACGCTGGAAGCACAAACGGATAAAAGAATAAAAACCTGCTTTTTTTTTATCTAATTAAGGAAATATTTCCTTTGATAATTTCAGAATCTTTGGTTAGTTTTATTCTATACCAATAAGCTCCCATGGGCATTGGCTTGCTGTTAAAATTTCCGTTCCAGCCAATTTCTCCTGATTTGTAGCGTGTTATGGTATTTCCATTTCGGTCATAAATTTGTACCCAAGCTTCGGGGTAAAGTTCGAGATGTTGTACTTCCCAAGTGTCGTTTATTCCGTCTTCGTTGGGCGTAAAGGCTGTTGGGATAACAATGCACATATTTCCCGATGCAATTAGCTCTATATCAGCATACAGCACACATTTGTTTTCATCTTCTGCCTTTAGCGCATGTACGCCAGGAGACAGATTTTTGAAAATCCCTTCGAGTTGTTCCATTGAATTATCTAATTTATAGGTAATTACACCAGTTCCGCCAGTGGCTTTGGCTAATATTTCGCCTGCATTTATTCTATCGCAATTCAAATCTACTTTTTTTATTTCGCTGAAAATCAGCTTTTCCGGTTCAGTTATGCTTACTATGACGGGAGTTGTTCGGCAATTATTGCCATCTTTTGCCAAAATAGAATAATTTCCTTTTTCTAAAAAGCTAAATGTGCTATTTGCACTGAAATTCAATGCATTATTAATCGAAAATTCATAAGTTCCCACGCCGCCTTTTGCTTGCAATTTTATCTCACCGTCTTGTTGGGCAAAGCATGAAATATCCGTTTTTTGAAAATTTATTGTCAGTTCACTTGGTTGTGTAATGACAGCTAAACTATCTGTATTACAACTACTTGCATCTTTTATGAGTAAATTATAATTTCCTGCTTTGAGGTTTGAAAAGTAGCCAATTGATTGAAAATTTTCGCCATTATTAATTGAGTAGAGTAGTGGAAGTGTTCCGCCAATTGCTTTAATATCAAGGTTTCCATCGCTAAAATTGAAGCAGGTTTCTACATTTTTTTTGGTAATTTGGTCTATTTTAAGAGCATTGGGTTGAATAATTTGTACGGTGGTCGATATTTTGCAATTATTTGTATCTTTGGCAGTTACAAGATATTCGCTTGCTTGCAAATTCTCAAACAACCCCGAACTTTGGAAATTGTTGCTATTGTTCAAAGCATAGCTTTTATTGCCACTCCCGCCGGTTGCAGATACGAAAATACTCCCATTTTTATCGCCAAAGCAGCCATCGATATTCGATATTTCTTTGCTTACGAATGCTAATTTTTGAGGTTCGGTCAAGCTCAGAAAAAGAGCTTTTTGGCAATTATTTTTATCTTTTATTATTGTAGGGTAATTATTGGCTTTTAATTGTGAAAAAATACTATCTTCGTGAAAAGTAATTCCATTATCAATAGAGAAATAATAAGGTTTTGTACCACCTTTTACATTTAATTCTATTTTCCCCGAAAAGTCGTTGAAACAGCGTAAATTTTCGAGTACTCCAGCAACTTTTAGCACGTCGGGAGCTAGAATTGAGGTGCTTTTGGATTTTGAACAGTTGTTTGCATCTAAAATTTTGAGCGAATAATTACCAACTGTAAGGTTTGAAAATTGGCTTTCTACTTGATAATGAAGCCCATTGTCGATTGAAAATCGGTAGGGCGTTTTCCCACCTTGCGTATTGAATTTGATAGAAACGTCTTGCGCATTGCTACAGCCTGAATTAATTTCTTCGTTCATTAGCAACTCGTTAGGTTCTAAAATTTCAATTATTTTTAATTTTTTACAATTTTTTAGGTCTTTTACTACAAAATTGTAAATTCCTTTTGAAAGACCAATGAATGCTGTAACTTCTTGATAATTAACTCCATTATTGCTCGAAAATTGAAATGGTGGAAAACTTCCGTAAACTGAAAAACTGACTGAGCCATTGGCTTCTCCGAAGCACTTAATGTCTTGTTTTGAATAGTTTACATCAAAAATTGGTTCTTTAAGTGTAGCTGAACCCGTTTGTTTGCACAGATTTTCATCTTGAATTAAAATGGAATAATAGCCCGCTTTTAAATTTTGAAAACTAGCTTGGTTTTGAAATTCTTGACCGGAAGTAATTGAATAAAAGAGAGTTCCTGTTCCGCCTTCGCTATTTATTGTAATTTTTCCAGTTGAGTCGCCGTTGCAAACGAGATTTTCGGTCAAAATAGAATTTATAATAATTGCACTAGGTTCTGTTATTAAGATAGTTATGCTTTTTGAACAGCCATTTTTATCTTGTACGATGGCTTGGTAGTTTTTAGCCGATAAATTTGCAAAATTATTTGTTGCTTGGTAATTTGCTCCAGAATTGATTGAATATCTGTATGTTCCTGCGCCTCCCGAAGCGTAAAGCGTAATTGTGGCATCGTTTAAATTATTGCAGCTTACGTGCGTATGAATTTCAGAAAATTTTAATTCATCTTCCTGAAAAATAGAGACTTGCTGCAAAACAAAACAGCCATTTGCATCTTGTACTTTTACATTGTAATCAGCAGCCGCTAAATTTTCGAACAATGAGCTCGTTGTGTAATTTTCATTGCCAATTGTGTATTTTAAAGGCAAAATGCCTCCATGTGCAAAAATAGAGATTTTTCCATTATTCGAATTGTAACAACTTAAATTAGTGGTTTTTACAGAATCTAAAAACAATTTGTCGGGTTGAAAAATAGTGAAGTTTTTTTCGGCAGAACAGCTATTAATATCTTTAACACGAGCAGTATAGCTTCCGGCAGCTAAGTTTTCAAAAAGTTCGGTTTCTTGAAAAGTAGTTCCATCAATAGAAAAAGTATGAGTTCCCGTTCCACCCGAAAAAATAATTTCGGCAGTTCCATTTCTATCTGCAAAACAAGGAGTTACATTGTTTGTCCAAATTGTAGAAATGGTTATTTTACGATACTGTAATATCCAGCATAAAGCTCTGAGAAAGAATTAGATGCGTAGAAATCAACACCATTATTAATTGAAAATTCATAAGGTATTGTGCCGCCACTGCCCGAAAGTGAAATTGCACCATTGTTATCGCCAAAGCAGCCAGTTACGTTTGTTTTTTGACCGATTAGCTTAAAGTCCTCAGGCTGAGTTATTTCTACTTCAATAGAGGCTTCATTGTTAAGGGCATCTCTAACTTTTAAGGTATAAAAACCCACATCGAGGTTCAAAAAATCACCAGTGCTTTGGCTTGATTGCCAATTGTTTATAGTGTAAATATACGAAGGAGTTCCACCGACGGCATAAAATTTGAGAAATCCATTTTTGTCATCATAGCAGCCCGTTACATTTTTAACTAAACCTTCTAGCTTTAAAATTTCATTATCAGTAGAATACGCATTATTTTTTCCAAAAAGCAAAAGGAATACAAAAAGTGTTGCAAATGCAATTTTATTGATTTTTATTTTTTTTATGTCTGCGGCAAAATGCAATTTGCGCTGAAAATCTGAAATTAAAACCATATATTTTATAAAAAGTGTTGATAAAATCGTTTTTTCTGTCTTCAAAAAAAACAAAAACAGAGTTAATATTTTTTTTTTTAATACGAAATTTTGACAAAACACGCTAAAAAGTTTATTTCATTGGTAAAGATAAACTTTTTTTTTGAGAATATCAGTTTAAATTACACAATATACATTCCAAAATTTACGCAAAAACAGAGATTTAAAAAAAACGTATTTTTGTTGATAAAAAGTTAAAAATAAAACTTGAAAATTGAATTTATTTTTATACTTTCGCACCTCTGTAAAAGAAGC
>JFJP01031715.1_pt1 | contig 23362 bp, 16 predicted proteins | sample 431651 | NCBI WGS metagenome assembly JFJP01 (sample SAMN02602958, study PRJNA72255) | Microbial mat metagenome, whole genome shotgun sequencing project. | biome: fresh water; feature: sink hole; material: water; isolation source: purple microbial (photo- and chemosynthetic) mats found in...
TCTCGCCTCAAGAAAGAGGACTTTATATTCAGATTGTAAGTCTTTATCAAATTGCATAATTATTAACCCACAGATCCTTCCAAACTCAACCCTAACAACGCCTGCGCTTCCACCGCAAATTCCATCGGCAATTCCTTAAACACCTGCTTACAAAAACCATTCACAATCATCGACACCGCATCTTCGGCAGAAAGCCCGCGTTGCTGACAGAAAAATAATTGGTCTTCACTAATTTTAGAAGTTGTCGCTTCGTGTTCAACTTGCGCGGACGGTTGTTTGACTTCCACATACGGAAACGTATGCGCACCGCATTTATCGCCCACTAACAACGAATCGCACTGGGTGTAATTCCGCGCATTTTCGGCACTTTTCAATACTTTCACCAAGCCGCGATAAGTATTTTGCGCTCGACCTGCGGAAATGCCTTTCGACACAATCGTGCTTTTGGTATTTTTGCCGATGTGAATCATTTTTGTGCCAGTGTCCGCTTGTTGCAGATTATTCGTTAAGGCAACGGAATAAAACTCACCCACCGAATTATCGCCCGTCAATACACAACTGGGATATTTCCAAGTAATCGCTGAACCGGTTTCCACTTGCGTCCACGACACTTTAGAATTTTCACCGCGACAATCAGCGCGTTTAGTGACAAAATTGTAAATTCCGCCTTTGCCGTCTTTATCGCCCGGATACCAGTTCTGCACAGTCGAATATTTAATTTGCGCATCTTTTAAAGTGATTAACTCAACAACCGCTGCATGAAGTTGGTTTTCATCACGTTGCGGTGCGGAACAACCTTCCAAATACGACACATACGAGCCTTCATCGGCAATAATCAAGGTGCGTTCAAATTGTCCAGTATTGCTAGCGTTAATTCTAAAATAAGTGGATAACTCCATCGGGCAACGTACACCTTTGGGAATATACACAAATGAGCCATCAGTAAACACGGCAGAATTCAGTGCAGCGAAAAAATTATCTCCAACGGGTACAACTGAACTTAAATAGTGTTTCACCAATTCAGGATGTTCACGAATCGCCTCAGAAATCGGGCAGAAAATCACCCCCGCTTCGTGCAGTTTGCCTTTAAACGTGGTGGCAACTGAAACACTATCGAACACTGCATCAATCGCGACACCTGCTAACCGCTCTTGCTCATCGAGTGGAATACCTAGTTTTTTATACGCTTCCAAAATTTGCGGATCAATTTCGTCCAAACTTTTTGGCTTATCTTTATCACTTTTCGGGGCGGAATAATAACTAATTGCTTGATAATCAATAGGTTCTATCTGCAATTGCTGCCAGTTGGGTTCGGTCATGGTTTGCCAATGCGCAAAGGCTTTTAAACGATATTCCAACATCCATTGCGGTTCATTTTTAACTTTGGATAATTGCGCAATAATGTCTTCATTCAAACCGGGCAAAAAGGTATGCGCATCCACCTCGGTAATAAAGCCTTGTTTGTATTCCTGACCAATCAGGTTGTTAATTTCTGTTGTGTTTGAGGACATAATAAGGAAAATTGGATTGGAGTTGCCACTATCTTAGTAGGCTTTAATAACATAGTAAAGAAGTTGGTTATTATTTTTTGCAAATAATCCCCAACCTTTTACGCACGGGCGGGTTAAATCAAATGCTGTTTTGCCAAATATTCTTCATAATTACCACTAAAATCAACAATTCCTTGTGGAGTAAGTTCAAGAATGCGTGTTGCCAGTGAAGAAACAAATTCACGATCATGGCTGACAAAAATCAACGTACCTGGATAACTTTCTAAGGCATTGTTGAGTGATTCGATAGACTCCATATCCAAATGGTTAGTTGGCTCATCCAGCAACATGATATTGGCTTTTTGCAGAATCAACTTGCCAAACAACATCCGCGCCTTTTCGCCACCCGACAGCACTTTCACCGATTTGTTGATTTCGTCATTGCCAAACAGTAATCGCCCTAAGGTGCCGCGAATAGCTTGGTCATCATCACTGGGTTTGCGCCATTGTCCCATCCAATCAATTAAAGTCATCTCTTGGGAAAAATCCGCCGTATGGTCTTGGGCGAAATAGCCCACATCCGCATTTTCTGACCATTTTACCTCGCCTGTATCGGTTGTTATTTCACCCACCAAGGCGCGTAATAACGTGGTTTTTCCAATGCCATTAGGCCCTATCACCGCAACTCTATCACCGACCGCAATCGTTAAATTTAAGTTTGCAAACAGCGGTTGATAGGCTTGATAAGCCTTGGATAAATAAGTTACTTCTAACGCTAGCCGATGCAGTTTTTTAGTTTGTTCAAAACGGATAAACGGATTAACGCGACTGGAGGGTTTAACCTCATCAAGTTTAATTTTTTCGATTTGCTTGGCGCGTGACGTGGCTTGACGGGCTTTAGAGGCATTGGCAGAAAAGCGACTGACGAAGGTTTGCAATTCGGCAATCTGGGTTTTTTTCTTGGCATTTTGCGCTAACAAGGTGTTTCGCGCTTGGGTGACTGCCACCATATATTCATCGTAATTGCCAGGATAAACCCGCAATTCGCCATAATCCAAATCGGCCATGTGCGTACACACGCTGTTTAAAAAATGCCGGTCATGCGAGATGATAATCATGGTGCTATTGCGCTCGTTCAGCACATTTTCCAACCAGCGAATGGTGTTAATGTCCAAGTTGTTAGTCGGTTCGTCCAATAGCATAATGTCAGGATTGGCAAACAAGGCTTGCGCTAATAACACCCGCAGTTTCCAACCGGGGGCAACTGCACTCATTAAGCCCGCGTGTTGTTCCAACGCAATATCCAGACCGAGCAATAATTCTCCCGCCCGCGATTCAGCGGTATAGCCATCCATTTCCGCAAATTGCACCTCTAAATCAGCCACCGCCATCCCTTCAGCTTCGGTCATGTCAGGCAAGGCATAAATCCTATCGCGTTCTTGTTTGATTTGCCAAAGTTGGGTATGCCCCATAATCACCGTATCCAGTACGGTCTTGTCTTCAAAGGCAAATTGGTCTTGGCGTAAAATACCGACCCGCTCATTCGGGTCAACACTGATATTACCTGAACTAGGTTCTAATTCACCACTTAAAATTTTCATAAAAGTGGACTTGCCGCAACCGTTTGCACCGATTAAACCATAGCGATTACCGCCGCCAAATTTCATCGAAATATTTTCAAACAGGGGTTTTGCCCCAAATTGCATTGTGATGTTTGCTGTAGAAATCAAAATCTGTTCCAAAGTTAAAGTTTAAAATTCCTCTGTCAATAGAGCCGCTTAAGCCTGTAAGACGCTTATTATAGTAGCATAATATCAGCGGTTGAGCCTAACCAGGGCTATGCTTATGCTATACCTTAAGTTTATTAGGTAAACCTATGATTCTTGAATTATTTAAATAACAAGCTATCCTTAATCCATTGTCAGAAGTGAGCGAAAAAAGTGAGTCGTTGGTCAATTAAGGGGTTTCCTGCATGAAAGTTTCAAAGTCTGTTATTTATCCTTTGCTCCTTGCAACTAGCTTGTCGGGATGCGGAGTTACGCCTAAACCGCTTGCGATAGAGGAAGTGGCAGATAATGCGTTAACTGATATGAGTATGATTTACTCCTCTCAAGAACCTACCCCTAAATTATTAAGTCTGTCTGAGGCGATGGCGCGGGCGTTGAAATATAACTTGGACAATCGGGTTAAATTAATGGAACAAGCCGTCGCCCATAAAAGCGTGGAAATGGCAGAAATGGATATGCTGCCAATGTTAGGCATTTCGGCAGGTTATTTAGACCGCAGTAATATTGATGGCTCTTCCAGTCGTTCGATTCTGACCAATCGCCAATCCTTAGAGCCTTCTACTTCACAAGATAGAAAACGCTTTAATGCCGACATTCGCTTTACTTGGAATATTTTAGATTTTGGCGTGAGCTATATGCAGGCGCGGCAAAATGCCGACCGGTATTTGATTTCTGAAAAAACCCGCGAAAAAGTGATGCTCAAATTGTTGCAACAAGTGCGCTCTGCTTACTGGCGCGCGGTTGTAATGCAAAAATTATCCACAGATGTTGAGGCAATGTTAAAAAAAGTTGATACCTCTTTGGCTGATTTAAAAGCAATTCGTGAGAAGCAGCTTTATACGCCTTTATTCGCCTTAAATGATATTCGTATCTTAGTAGAAACGAAAAAAGAATTAGAGGCTATGAAGGAATCCATCACGATTGCCAATGTGGAATTGGCGCAATTAATCAACGTGCCTTCTAAAACCCAGCTCATTCTTGAAATACCCAAGCAGTTTGAAAAAATGCCTGCTTTGCCACCTAATATTGAGGAAATGGAATTAACCGCCCTGACCAATTCCACCGAGTACATTACTGAAGTGTATAACGTGCGCATTGACCAAGCTGAATCCCATAAAGCCTTATTGCGCTTATTACCCGGCATTGAGTTTTCCTATGCGGGAAATTATGCCTCAAACTCGTTTTTGTGGAACAGCTTGTGGGGCGAGGCAGGTGTGCGCTTGGCAGGGGATTTATTAAAACTCTTAACCGTACCTGACACCTTGGAATATAAAGAAATTAGCCATAATTTAGCGATTTCCAGACGACAAGCGGTGAATACTTCGGTGGTTGCAGGTGTGCATTTAGCGTGGCAAAACTATGCTAATGCCTTAAATCGTTTAGAACATTCGGCTTTTTTGAATACGATTGATACTGAAATTGCGCAACTAACCCGTAACTCTGAACAAAATAAAGCCAGTAGTGAAGTGGAGGCGATTCAAAATGAATTTAAAGCCTTTACCTCTGAAATGGCGCATTTATTAGCTTATGCAAAAGCGCAAGATGCTTACGGTTCTTTTTTAGTCAGTTTGGGGTCTAACCCTGTCCCCGAAGAGTATCAAACCTTTTCGGTGGCTAAATTAGCCAATTTGCTTTTGGATAAATATAAAGTCTGGGAAAGTGGTAAATTGGAGGTGGTTGATATAAAGCAAATGCAAAAACGGATTACCGCACGGAAGAAAAAAGAAGCCGAGCAGTCGGTTGTTGATGTGTTGTTAGAAAAACCGATTGAGATTGATGAGGCCAGTTTAGCGGCGGTTGAAGCTGAAATGACACCTGAGGTGGTGGCACAAACGCCTGTTGTAAAAAAAGAAGAGGCGGTTAGTAAAGCCAAACCTGCCGCTGAGGTAAAAAAACCAACTGCCGCGCCAAAAACAACTGCGCAACTTAAAACGTCAGTAGCGATGAAATCTGTCAAAAAAGTTTCGCCCAAAGTAACCGTTGCCGCGAAAATCGAGCCAGTTAAAATGTCCCCTGTTCCTGTTTTAGTTGAAAATAAAGACGGTGAAACCGTGAGCCTTGCGGCGGTAAAAGTGAATCGTTTAATTCCCGCACAAGATGAAAAAACCAGCACGTTGACCATTCGCGTTGATAATAATCCGTTGTCACCAATTGCTAAACCCAACACAAAAACCGCGATTGAAAATGGCAGTGTGGTGACAGGGAATATCTTAGCCGATGATATTGCAGGGGAAGGTGAAATTAAAATGACCGCAATTACAGGAACAAACAGCAAGGGTGCAATAGAAGCGGTTGCCATCGGTCTGCCTTTTTTCACCCAATACGGTGGTAAACTCACGGTGCAGAAAGATGGGGCATACAGTTACACGCCGCCGCCGCAAGGAAAAGTGCCTGCGGAAGGGGTTATTGAAACGTTTAGTTATACGATTAAAAATGCCCAGCTTGCCCATAACAACAGTCCGTTGCAACTGCATATTACCAATGATACCAGCGATGATAGAGCGTGGTTATTAAAACAAGATGCCGATAAATTTACCTTTCAGTTAATTCTGCTTTCTAAACTGGAATCGGTAGAGGCGGTATTAAATAAATATCGGCACTTGAAAAATGCGGTGAAAGTGGTGCATTTTGCAGATAATCAACAAAATGATCGCTATGTGATGTTTTATGGGGCTTTTGCCAGTATTGGTAAGGCAAAAATGGCGTTAAAAAAATTGCCGCGTGAATTTAAACAAGTGTGGATTCGCAATTTAATTGACGTACAAAATCAATTACAAAGTGACACTGTGGTAGCTAAAAACCAATAACTTTTTCTTTGGCTAAAAAATGGAACGACCATGACAAAGCACTTTTTTCAACTTATCGCGCTGTTGAGTTATTGTGTAATAACCGCCGCTGTTGCTGATAATGTAGTCCCTTCACCTGTGACCGCGAAAGCCTTAAGTAAAACGCAAAATACTATTCGTGGACAACTACGGGCGCGGCAATTCACCACGCTTGCAGCCAGTTTGTCGGGTAAATTAATCAGTTTTCCCCCCGCCCAAGGTCAACGGGTCAGCAAAGGGCAAACCATTGCGGTGTTTGATTGCAAAATGGAGCAGGCCGAAAAAGACGTGGCTGCGGCAAAACTAAGTGCTGCAAACAGTAAATTAGAAAGCAATAATCAATTAGCCCAGTACAAAAATATTAGTCTAATTGATGTGATTTTAAGTAAATCCGAAGTGGCTGTGCAGCAAGCTGAACTGAGTCGAATTGAAGCCTTATTAGCAAAATGTGTGGTGAAAGCCCCTTTCTCAGCGATTATATCGCAGAAAAAAGCCCAAGCTTTTCAATATGTCAAAGAAGGTGAACCCTTATTAGAATTGGTCGATACCAGCAATTTGGAAGTGGAAATGGTGATTCCTTCGCGTTGGCTTAAACGCTTAAGCGCGGGAACAGTGTTTGCTATTAACTTAGATGAATCGGCGCAACCTGTGAAAGCCCGGATTGACCGGAATATTGGTACCATTGACCCCGTAAGCCAAACCATTCGGGTGATTGGCACTTTAATTTCTCCACCTCTGAGCTTATTACCCGGCATGAGTGGTGAAATCAGTTTTCCTAATGCCGCTGCTACCGCGCCTTAAATAAATGGCAGACAACGCGAATGCCTCCGCACTGGCAGACCTGTTATTGCTACAGCAACAGTTGCGGCAGAAAGTAAGTCTAAAAGAATTGGGCTATTTTTTAGTCAATGACAGTCAAAAAATCACCGCCTACCAAATCGGGGTTTTTTATCACGCTTTTCAGGGTTCGCAAGCTATCGAAGCCGTATCTGCTATTCCTAATCCTGTCAAAGAAGCCCCTTTTTATATCTGGGCGAGCACCTTATGCAAAGCTCTTGCTGAAAAATCGCTTACAGAACCAACGGTGATTCATCCTCAAGAATTTAAGGCGGTTTTGGCGGCGCAATGGGAAGATTTTTTACCGCCACAAGTGATTTGGTTGCCCTTGCTCACAACCGAGGGCGAAACCGTAGGTGGCTTATTATTTGCCCGCACCCCAGCGTGGCGCATTGAAGAATTGCGGATTTTGCAGTATTGGGGCGGCGCGGTGGCTCATGCGGTTGAGCTAGTTTCACATAAAAAAAAGCCGTGGTTTGCGAACTTAAAACAAGTTAAAACCGCTGTTTGGGTGACTGTCGCGCTGGCGTTAGTGTTAATTGCCTTTATCCCTGTCTCCATTTCGGTTTTAGCTCAAGCCGAAGTTGTGCCGAAAAATCCGTTGATTGTTCGCGCTCCGTTAGAAGGGGTGATTGACAAAGTGTATGCCAAACCCAATAACCGTGTGGCAAAAAATACACTATTACTTACCTTAGACGATACGCCGCTGAAATCGCGTTTAGACGTAGCGCAACAAGAATTAGAAATAGCCAAAGCCGAATACCGGCGCAGTGAACAAGCTGCCGTTTCAGATGCTAAATCCGCCACTGAAATGCCGATGTTATCGGCTCGCATTACCCAACGCAGTGCAGAGGTTGCCTACATTGAATCCTTATTAAAACGCATTTTGATTCGGGCAAATCAAGCAGGGATTGTGATTATTCACGATGCCTATGAATTAGAAGGCAAACCTGTCAAACTCGGTGAGCGGCTATTAACTATTGCGCAACCCAAACAAGCCGAAGTCGAAATGTGGCTAGGCATTGCGGATAGTATTGCGTTGCCTGACAGTACCGAGGTGGAATTATTTTTAAATGTCAGCCCTGAAACGCCGTATTCTGCTACGTTGCGCTATGTGAATTTTCAAGCTGAAATGTCGCCTGAAGGTCTGTTTGCGTTTCGGGCGCGAGCCGATTTTTCCCCGAATGCCACGTTGCCTCGGATAGGTTTGCGCGGCACTGCAAAAATTTACGGGGCGCAAGTGCCGCTCTATTATTATCTTTTCAGACGACCCTACGCGGCAGCACGGCAATGGCTGGGATTATAGAAAACGCACTGCCCTCTCAATCGCCACCGCCTTTATTGCGGCAAGAGTTAAAACTTTATCCTGCCGAAGCTGAAGCAGACGGCTCACCTGCGTGGGTACTGCATGACCCGCTGACCCATCGCCATTTTCGCATCGGACAATTAGAAGTCGATTTATTGGTTTTTTTAGGACAAGGCGATGCAGAAAAAATTGCCCAACTTGCCAGCTTAAAAATCGGTTATGACGTAGATGCCGCACAAGTAGCTGAATTATTTGAATTTTTACGCCGCAATAATTTAACCATCGGCGATGACGTACAGAAAAACTGGTATCAGAAACAACAGGTTTTAGCAGGGCAACAAACCCTGCTGATGCGGTTAATAAAAAGTTATTTATTTTTTCGCATTCCCCTCTGGCACGCAGATGCTTTTTTAACCCGCACCTTATGCTATGTGGTATGGGCGGGTTCAAAGTGGAGTTTTAGCTTGTTGGGCATCTTATTAGTCATCGGCGGTTTTTTAACTCTGCGGCAATTAGACAGTTTCGTCAGCACCTTTTTACATTTTTTCAATCCCGAAGGTTTTGGGGTTTACCTGATTGCTTTATCGTTCATCAAAATTTTTCATGAATTAGGTCATGCCTACACCGCAAAAAACATGGGCTGCAAAGTCCCGATTATTGGCGTGGCATTTTTAGTCGGTTGGCCGGTACTTTACACCGACACCAGCGATGCTTGGAAATTAAACCGCCGTAGCCAACGGATGAAAATTGGCATTGCTGGGGTAGCCGTCGAATTAGCCATTGCCATTCTCAGTTTATTTTGCTGGAGCTTGACCGAAGATGGCTTATTGCGCAGCGTGTTTTTTCTGTTTGCCAGCAGCACTTGGATAATGAGTTTATTGATTAATAGCAATCCATTAATGCGCTTTGATGGCTATTATTTATTATCCGATTGGCTGCGCGTTCCCAACTTAGAAGCCCGCTCTGGCGCAATGGCGCGGTGGTTGCTGCGGGAAAAATTATTTGCGCTGAATGCGCCACCGCCTGAACCGATACAGAAAAAATTAATCGTTTATGCCTATGCGATGTGGATTTATCGCTTTTTCCTGTACTTAGGAATTGCAGCACTGGTGTACTATTTTTTCTTCAAAGCCTTGGGGCTTATTTTATTTGCCATTGAAGTGATTTTCTTTCTTATGCGCCCTTTTTATAACGAATTCAAAGCATGGGCGCAATTTTTCCCGCAATTGCGCTGGAACAAAACCACCGTGCGCAGCAGTGTTTTATTAGCTTTGCTGATTGGGGCTGTGTTAATTCCGTGGCGCAGTTCCATTGACAGCCCTGCCTTTATCAAAGCTCAATACACCCCACTGTACAGTCAAGTCGCAGGGCAGGTCAGCGCGATTCACGTTCATAATAATGATGTGGTTAAAAAAGGCGATGTGCTACTGGAAATGACCGCCCCTGAATTAGCTTATGAAAAAAATCAAGTGCAGTTGCGCTATAACGAACTCAGTTGGCAACGGGCTTCTTTGGGGTTTGATGAAAAAATGCGCAGTGAAATGTTGGTGGTCAACAGTGCGTTGTTTACTCAAAATCAACGCTTGCGTGGGTTATTGAAAAAAGAACAGAAACTCACTTTGCACGCGCCTGAACAAGGCATCATTGCCGATGTGATGCCTGATATAAAAGTTGGTGATTGGATTGCCGAAGGTATCCCTTTACTGGCGGTTTTGGATAAACGGGAATTGGTGGTGATTGCGTATTTGGAAGAAGATTCATTGTCGCGGGTTAAAACAGGTTTGCAAGGCTCTTTTTATCCTGAAAAAGGCAACTTTCCGCCTGTTGCGGTGCAGTTAGTCGAAATTGAAAAAATGGCAACCCGCTCACTGGACGCGCTGTATCAAGCCTCGCTATTTGGCGGCGATGTCGCTGTACGCAAAAATAAGCAGGAAGAATTAGTGCCTGTGATTAGTCATTATCAATTGCGGCTCGCATTGACAGAGCCAATGCCTTTGCAACGGGTGATGCGTGGTACAGTAAGTTTAGAAGGGCAACCTGAAAGTGTGTTTAGTCGCACAAAAAATCGTTTTTTTGCGGTACTCAGGCGCGAAAGTGGTTTTTAAAACCCGCTTATTTCAATAGCAACTTCAAGGCTTTCATAAAATTATCCACGCTTTTTTGTTGACTTTCTTTATTTGAAATCACTACCACTTTAATAAAATAATTTTTGTAGGTCGTTAAAAAAACCTCGGCAATCGCAGAATCATAACTCATTTTTCCGACAGTCAAATAAGTAAACAGTGCATAATGAAATTGTACTTTGCCAATACTAATTTGCGCAGGCTGATTTTTCATTTGTTCAATATTTTTATATTTGCCTGATAATTCTAAAGTATAAATCGCTTGTTTGCTGGTTTCAAATGCTTGGGTAATATCAGGTACTTCAATTTTGGCTAGCCCTAAATTATATACAGACACTTCAGCTGTAATTTCCGTATTACTATAATTAAGACTGACTCCTGTACCCGAACGCTGTTTTTCATTTTCAATTAACGTGGTATAAGACAATCCGCCTAAGCTAGCTGGAAATGCCAACTCCGTTTGTTTATCCTGATACACTATTTTTGCAGAAATCGCTTTATTAACCAGCGGCTTTTTTGCATAACTAGGGGAAATAAAAGTCCCTGTTATGAAGAGAGTGAGTGAAATAACAATTAATCTTTTCATAAAAATCAATGGTGTAATAAAAATAATAAAACAAAGATAAACAAGACTTGAAAACAGATGAGCCGCCCTTGTTTTTCATAATTAATTTTTACATCTTGATTATGGAGTTTTTTAGCTGCTAATTCACGGTAGCAAATCAGAATAAGACAGGCAAGAATTAATGGAAAAGCAATCACATGAATCGGTTTATTGATTTCATAAAATAAATCGGCTAATAAATGAGCTAAAATAAACGAGAAAAAACAAGTGGTCGCTAGCCAAAATAAAAATTCCAGCGGGTAGTATTTTAAATGCAAGAATTCTTTGGCTTTAACATGATTTAAGATATTGACTCGGGCGTAAGAATACAGCACGGGTAAATAAAAATAAAAAATAATGCCGCTGGCAAAATACATCACAAAGGAAATATGTTTTAAAAAAGAAAAGATAAAGCCAAGGCAAATTGCGATAATTAACGGTAATGAATTCATAAGTTACCTGAATATGTTAGCTTATTAAAAAGCGGTCTATTTTCCAAACGTGTATTTGGTTTTAAAAGTCTTTCCTTTGTTTGCTTTGGTTTTAGGGGAATAATTTTTAGCCACCGTATCGGTAAAACCTTTCGGCTGAAACGCAGGAATTAAATGCTGTTTACCATTGCCAATTAAATTGGCTTTGCCCATTGCTTTTAAAGCCTCACGCAAAAGTGGCCAATTGGCAGGGTCGTGATAACGCAAAAATGCTTTGTGCAGTCGCCGTTGTTTAATTGCTTTGGGAATAGGAATATCAGCGGCTTTGCGACTCACTTTATGCAACGTGTCTTTGCCCGAATGATACATTGCCGTAGCAATTGACATCGGCGAAGGCAGAAACGCCTGCACTTGATCGGCTCTAAAGTCGTGTTTTTTCAGCCATAACGCCAGATTTAACATATCGTTATCAGTAGTGCCAGGATGCGCGGCGATAAAATACGGAATCAAATATTGTTCTTTGCCCGCTTCTTTGGAAAATTTATCGAACATCGTTTTAAAACGGTCATACGTTCCCATACCCGGTTTCATCATTTTCGACAATACATTCGTTTCGGTGTGTTCAGGGGCAATTTTCAAATAACCACCAACATGGTGGGTGACCAATTCTTTCACATACTCGGGCGATTCAACCGCGAGGTCATAACGTAACCCAGAAGCGATGAAAATCTTTTTGATGCCAGGTAATTTACGCGCCCGCCGGTACAGCTTAATTAATGCCGAATGGTCGGTATTGAGATTGGCACAAATCCCAGGATAAACACAGGAGGGTTTGCGGCAAGAGGCTTCAATTTTGGGGTCTTTGCAAGCAAGGCGATACATATTCGCGGTAGGGCCGCCTAAATCGGAAATATGTCCCGTAAAAGCAGGCGATGTATCGCGAATTGCCTCAATTTCACGGATAATCGAATCTTCTGAACGGCTTTGAATAATCCGCCCTTCGTGTTCGGTAATCGAGCAAAAAGTGCAGCCGCCAAAACAGCCGCGCATAATATTCACTGAATGTTGAATCATCTCAAACGCGGGAACATTGGCTTGTCCATAGGCACTGTGCGGCAAGCGCGAATAGGGTAAATCAAACACCCCATCCATTTCCGCCATCGTCAACGGAATTGGCGGTGGATTAATCCAAATCAGCCGCGTGCCATGTTGTTGTACCATCGGCAGCGCGTTCCCCGGATTGGTTTCAGCGTGCATCACGCGCGAGGCATGACCGTATAACACCGCATCATTTTTCACCGCTTCATAGGACGGCAAACGCACCACCGTATTATCACGCATGGCTTTGGTAATGTGTTTGCTAAAATGAATAGGAGCTTCGTTTAGACCTTCCAGATTTTTAAAATCTGGAAGGTCTTCTTTTTTATCACAGGCAGGTTCTTCCTGATACGGATTTTGTGGCAACAAAACCGCGCCTGGTTTATCCATTTCGGTAGAATCTTTGACCGCCCAACCAACAGGCAATTGCTTGACAAAATGCACCGTGCCACGAATCCCTTTTAAATCAGTTATCGCCTCACCATTCGCCAACCGATGCGCAATTTCTACAATTTGTCGCTCGGCATTGCCATACACCAATAAATCGGCTTTGGCATCCATCAACACCGATTTGCGCACCGTATCCGACCAATAATCATAATGGGCAATTCGGCGTAAACTGGCTTCGATACCACCGATAATAATTGGAACATTTTTAAACGCTTCACGGCAGCGATGCGAATACACATTCACCGCACGGTCAGGGCGTTTTCCTGCCACACCATTCGGAGTATAGGCATCATTGGAACGAATTTTTTTATCGGAAGTATAACGGTTGACCATCGAATCCATATTGCCGCCTGTTACCCCAAAAAATAACTGTGGACAACCTAGCTGGCGAAAATCCTCCGCGCTGCTCCAATCAGGTTGGGAAATAATCCCCACCCGAAAACCTTGTGCTTCCAACAACCGCCCGATTAACGCCATCCCAAAACTCGGATGGTCAATATAGGCATCGCCTGTGACTAAAATAATATCGCACACCTCCCAGCCTAATGCGTCCATTTGCGCTCGATTCATCGGTAGTTCTTTGCAGATACCAAATCGGTGCGCCCAATATTTTTTATAGCTGAAAAGATTTGTAGCTGTTTGCATTATAAGTTGACGACTCGCTGAAAATTTTGCGGATTATGCCGCTTTAAATCTTTGATATAAATAGGAAATTCAAAGCCATAGTGTGCCTCTAATTGCCACGTTTTTTCTTTTAAGGCTTTAAAAGTAGGGACGGGAACGTGGTCGGCAAAGGCAATTCCGATGATATTGCCACGCCCTCGGACAGGTAAAAACAATAGCTTATCGCCAAAAACTTGTTGTAAATTAAGACTAATTTGCGCCAGTAACGGCTTATCCGTTCCCCATAAATTCATCACCAATAAACCATCTGGGGTTAATAAGGCTTTGCAACTGTCAAAAAAAGCACAGCTCAATGTGCCATCTGCCATTCCTTCGTGGTCAAACGCATCCACCATGATTAAATCATGCAAAGTTTGTGGGGCTAGGCTTTGTTTGCGGGTATAGGCAACGCCATCTTGAATAAGCACTTTTAGCCGTGCATCGTGAGGTAAAGCAAAATGACTGCGCGCCACTTTTAAAACTTCAGCGCGGTGTTCAATCACTTTGATGTGACAATCAGGAAAGGTGTTAAAAAAATATTTGGCAAGTAAACCGCCGCCTAAACCTATCATTAACGGCTGTTGCGGCGTGTCTTTAAACAATAACCAACTCATCATCGCTTGCGCATAATGAGACAATAATTTATTTGGCTCTGCCAGTGACATGGTGCTTTGCCTTGCATCTGAACCAAAGTGTAAGGCTCTTTTTCCTTCATAATCAACTACTTCAATCAAGCCTTGCTCATCATAACTTTCATGCACCAGCAAGCCCTTGTATCTAAACATTTCAATCATGTTTGTGATGTTCCAGTTGTTGCGGGCGGGGCGGTAAAGAATGATTGGCGGTTCTTAATAAAACCAAGCCACTGCCTACAATAAAACCTAGGGTGAGTAAAATAAGTAATAGCCACATGAGGGACTGCTCCGATGAGTGTGAAAAGTAGCCTGCTTTTTTGTTTAAAAGGGCGCGGATAATTTGCACACTTTAGCATTAATCTTGCAAAATGTTAAAAAACCATCGAATAGCCGATAAATAAATCAAGCACATAAAGATAAATTTGATAGGCTTTAGTCAAAGAAGAGCGATATTGCCCCTTTTTTCAAGAGGCGCGGGGCGTTTTCAATTAGAAATTGATTAAGGTAATCAAGTTAGTCAGGAATAAAAAAAGACTTAAACCACGCCAGAAAGCAACGGGGTTGCGTTTCATTAAAGGCACTTGTGTACTGCGCACTAAACTGACATTCGGGTGGGATAAATCGTGAATAAACTCCATGACTTCCTCATAACGGTATTCAGGATTGATATTCACTGCTTTTTCAATGGCTTTATCCACCCAAAGCGGAATCTCAGGTTGCCAATGCTGAAGCGGCGTATAAACGGCTTTTACTATGTGGTCGTCGGCGTGTTTTTCATCGTAAGGCAGTTGCCCTGAAAGCATTTCATACACCATCACCCCTAATGAAAAAATATCCGCTTGTTGCGTGCCTTTCTGCCCTAAAAAATATTCAGGTGCGCTGTAATGTGTGCTGCATAAAATAGGGAGTTGTCCTGAAGGGGAATTGATTTCTTCTACCCCGCTGATTCTGGTTGAACCAAAATCAATTAGTTTCAAATAGCCTTTATTATCACGCATCACGTTTTCAGGTTTAATAGCTTGATGCACCATTTCTAACCGGTGCATCGCTTGCAATCCTAAGGCAATTTGTTTGGCAGCATCACGGGTGTCGGTTAAAGACAACACGCCACTGTGTCGCATCCAAGCCCGCATGGTTTGCCCATCAATGTATTCTGTTACCCCGTATAAAAATTTTTTCGGGCGGTGTGGCGCGTAGAGTTTGACAATATGCGGATGCTTTAAGCGTTTTCCCACCCATTCTTCATGGGTAAATAACGCCAAATAAGTCGGGTCAGCTTGATAATTGACAGACGGCGTTTTAAGCACCACCAATTCCCCTGTACTTTCATCCACCGCTTGGTAAATTTGCACCCGTTTATTGGTATGCAACTCACGAATAACCCGATAATAATCCAATTTTGTGCCAGTTTGCAGCTTAGGGGGACAAGGAATGGCTGTTAATTGTTGATACAACTCCTGCACATCTTGGGAAGGCAAGGTTTCAAATTGGATAATTTGACAACTGACATTATCAGGGCTGCCTTGTTTTAGGGCGATGTCACTCAATTGTTGGGCAGCCAAGTTTAAATCACTGGCTTGATAAATAGTTGAAATTATTTGTTTTTCACTCACATAACTATGCACCCCGTCAGTGGTAAAAATAAAATAATCATTGGCTTGGATAGCTAATTTGCGGTAATCAATGTCAATGTTTAAATCAATCCCAATCGCGCGAGTGAGCTGGCGGGTTTGTGGCGTTTCCCAAGTATGGTCTTGGGTGAGCTGTTGCAATTGTCCATCGCGCAATAAATAAATTCGACTATCGCCAATATGAAAAATATGCGCGGTGGTGGATTTAAAAATCGCCGCACTCAAAGTGGTTGCCATCGTGCGTGAACGTCCAACCGCCCGCGCTTGGGCATACATCCAGCGATTTAAAGCCACCAGCACTTTCTGCACCGAGGTTTGCACTGTCCACGAATCGGCGGTGCAGTAATAATCGGCCATCATACTTTGAATAGTGCAGGCACTGGCTTCTTTACCCGCATCACTGCCGCTTACCCCATCGGCAATAGCTAATGAAATCCCTTTGTTTTGTAAAACACTCTCTTCATCGGGCAAGACAAACCCCATACAATCTTGGTTTTCAGCTTTTAAGCCCTTATCAGAGTAACAACCGAAATGACAGCGAGGTTTGCGTTTCATCGTTTATTCCAAATTCAATAATTTTTGACTGACTATTTGTATAAAATAGAGTAAAAGCATCATAACAAGCATTTAGCAATAATTACGCCATATTATGAAAATTTTTTGTTTACGGTTTAATTTCAATGGGTTATTAAAATGTGTTATTTAAGAAATAGTCAGTTCTGCACCAGCTTTGCTCAGGAAAAATTAGCCAGTCTTAAAAAACCCCCTTTGCTAACCTTGCTTAAAGGCGGGTTAGGAAAGATTTAAAGTGCTAAAATCTCGCCATTCTGTTTCATTAATTAACCGCTCTCACCTCACACTTTTTTAACCTAAATGTCTGTTAAGCCAACCTATCTTGTTTTGATTCCTAGTTATAACACAGGCGAAATTTTACTCAGTACGGTGAGCGAAGTGCTGCATTATGACACCCCTGTTTGGGTAGTAATTGATGGTAGTACCGATAACAGTGCTGCCCTGTTAAAGCCATTCTTAAGCCAATATCCCACGCAATTTCAATTAGTTGAGTTACCTGAAAACAAAGGCAAAGGAGCGGCTTTATTTATCGCCATGCAACAAGCCCACACGCAAGGTTTTAGCCATATTTTAACGATGGATGCCGATTATCAACACCCAGCGCACGCCATTGCGTCTTTTATCGCCCAATCGCAACAACAGCCCGCAGCAATGATTTTAGGCAAACCCATTTTTGCAGCGTCTGCTCCAGCACTGCGAGTACAAGGGCGAAAAATTTCTAATGCGTGGGCAAATTTAGAAACTTTGGGCTGGGGAATTGGCGACTCGTTGTTTGGAATGCGGGTTTATCCATTAGCGGATTTAATTGCCATCATGGAAAGCACCCGCTGGGCAAGGCGGTTTGATTTTGAGCCTGAAGTCGCGGTGAGACTGGCATGGCGCGGTGTGACTGTAATTAATTTACCCACGCCCGTGCGCTATTTAGCCAAAGAAGAAGGCGGCGTAAGCCAATTTCAATACCTACGGGATAATTTATTATTGACTTGGATGCACACCCGGCTGTTTTTTGGCTTTTTGGTGCGTTTCCCTTATTTACTGTTACGCAAATTTTAATATGACTATCACACATTACGACCTCATCGGCGACATTCACGGGCGTGCCGAAAAACTAACCAATCTGTTGCAACAATTAGGCTATCAGCCGATTGACGGTGTTTATCAACAAGCGGGGCATCAAGCCATTTTTGTCGGCGATTTTATTGACCGTGGCACACAAGAAAAACAAGTCATTACTCTTGTGCGGCGCATGATGGACAACGGTCACGCCCTTGCGGTGATGGGCAATCACGAATTTAACGCAATTTGTTATCACACGCGGGCAGAAAATGGCGAGTATTTACGCCGCCACAATCCAAATCACAGCCAACAGCATCAGGCTTTTTTGGATGAATATCCATTTGAAGCAGAAGAAACCCAAGACGTGATAGCGTGGTTTAAAACTTTGCCTATTTTTTTGGAATTGCCGCAGTTTCGGGTGATTCATGCCTGTTGGGATGAACAAACCTTAGCCCAGCTCAAACCGCATTTGGATGACCGCCATTGCTTAAAACCTGCGCATTATCAGCAAGCCAGTGAGAAAGGAAACTTTTTTTATCAAGCGATTGAAACCTTATTAAAAGGCCCTGAATTGTATTTGCCAGAAGGAACCTTATTCACCGACAAAGACGGCACACCTCGTCCAAAAGTGCGGGTTAAGTGGTGGCAAGCCGATTTACACACTTATCGGGCTGCCGCTGTGGTCAGCGAACAAAGTCGAATGCTGCTACCCGATACGCCTATTTCTGTGGATGAACCGTTAATTTGTTATCCCAATGACGCGCCTGTCATATTTTTTGGGCATTATTGGTTTACAGGCACCCCGCAACTGATTTCGCAAAATGCTGTGTGTTTAGATTATTCTGCCGCCCGAACAGGACAGCTCGTTGCGTATCGGTTTGCGGTGGGCGCACAAGGGTTAAGCAATGCCAATTTTTTTGCCAGCGATAAAAACCTATGACAACACAGGTTGAAGTGCTGATTATTGGCGCGGGGGCGGCAGGTTTAATGTGTGCGATTGAAGCGGGCAAACGAGGGCGCAAAGTATTGGTTTTAGACCATGCTTCACGAGCAGGAAAAAAAATTTTAATGTCAGGCGGAGGACGCTGTAATTTCACCAATTACACGGTGTCTCCTGCGCATTATGTTTCGCAAAATCCGCACTTTTGTAAATCGGCTCTCAGTCGCTTCAACCAATGGGATTTTTTAGCCCTGATTCATAAACACGGCGTACCTTTTCACGAACGCGAGCAGGGGCAATTATTTTGCAATGACAGTGCCAAAGACATTGTGACACTGTTGTTGAACGAATGTGCGGCGGCGCAAGTGACATTACGGTTTTCCAGCACTGTGCAACAGATTACACAGCTTGGGCAGAAATTTATTATCACAACACAACAAGACACGATTCACTGTGACTCATTGGTGATTGCCACAGGCGGTTTGTCAATTCCCAGCATTGGCGCAACCCCATTGGGCTATCAAATTGCGCAACAATTTGGCATTCCCCTGATTCCTACTCGCGCAGGACTCGTGCCATTTACCTTGCAACCTGCGGATAAACTAAAATTTGCCCCGCTAGCGGGAATCGCTTTGCCGTGTCGAGTGAGCAATCAACGGCAATCGTTTACAGATGCGGTGCTGTTTACCCATCGTGGTTTAAGTGGCCCTGCCATTTTGCAATTATCTTCCTATTGGCAAGTCGGTGAATCAATCGTTATTGATGTATTGCCCAATTTGAACGTGGGCGACTTTTTAAAACATCAACGGCAACAACGCCAACCTGTCAAATTGAAAAATGTCCTCGCTCCACTGTTACCCAAACGGTTGTTAAACGCGCTGTTGTCCGAAACCTTGTTAGACACAGCGATAACCGATTTAGCGGATAAAAAAATTGCCCAAGTGGTGCAGCAATTACAGCATTGGACGCTAAAACCCAATAATACCGAAGGCTATCGCACTGCTGAAGTCACTTTGGGCGGGGTGGATTGTGCGGCAATTTCCTCTAAAACAATGGAAGCTAAACAGGTTGCTGGGTTGTATTTTGTTGGCGAAGTGTTGGATGTGAGTGGACAATTGGGCGGCTATAATTTTCAATGGGCGTGGTCATCGGGCTGGTGTGCAGGACAATGGGTGTAACGATTCTTTAATAGGGATAAAAATGAACCAACAGGCAAATAATCATTTAAGAAAATCACTCAATTATGCGTATTTAAAAGCCAACACGCCTAGAGAAGCGATTGATAAATTTAAAACGCAAGCAATTAAGCTATTAGATTCTATTGAAGAAAATAAAAAAGAAGAGTTTTATAAAACTAATCTTATCTATTTTTTGAATGAAACCTACTATAAAGATAATCATTACGTTAATGTAAAAGATAGCAATGATTTAGTTATTCACAACGATAAAAAACCGACTAGCTCAGTTGGTGTGATTATCGAAGTCAAAAGACCTAGCAATAAAGCTGAAATGGTTAGTTGTGATAATCTGAATAAAAAATCGTTACAAGAATTAGTTTTATATTATCTACGCGAGAGAATTAGCCATAAAAACCGACACCTTAAACATTTAATTATTACTACTATTAATGAATGGTTTATTTTTGATGCACGGATTTTTGAAAGCTGTTTTGCAGAAAATAAACAATTGGTAAAAGATTTTACTGCGTTTGAAAATGGCACATTAGCAGGTCATAAAACAAGCTCATTTTATGATGCTATTGCCAAACCCGTTATCGAAGCGTGCAAAGAACAATTAACATTTACTTATTTCAATTTAGCAGATTATCAACCGCTTTTAGAAGATACCGACAAAGAAAATGATAAAACGTTAATTCCGCTATTCAAAGTTTTATCCCCTGAACACCTGCTTAAATTATCCTTTAGCAATGATGCGAATAGTTTAAATCAAGAATTTTATAATGAGTTATTGCATATTATTGGTTTAGAAGAAATAAAAGAAGGCGGTAAAAAATTAATCGTTTAGATAATGCTAAACAGTTTGGAAAAACATTGACAGAAAAACTAGAACATATCGCTATTGAATTAAGCATTACTTGGATTAATCGAGTCTTGTTTTTAAAATTACTTGAATCGCAATTATTGAGTTATCACAATAATGACAAAGATTATCAATTTCTTAATTGTGAAAAAATAAATTGTTTTTCAGATTTAAATCATTTGTTTTTTCAAGTATTAGCAAAGAAAAGTAATTTGCGTAATGAGAAATTAAAACAGCTGTTTCCGCACGTTCCTTATTTAAACAGCTCTTTGTTTGAATTAACTGATTTAGAAGATAAAACATTAGTCATTAGCCATTTAAGTCGTTTAAATATACCTGTTTTTTCAGAAACAGTGCTTAAAAATCAACAAGGATTTAGGCTAAAAGGTGAATTAGATAGTTTAAGTTATTTATTTCAATTCTTAGAGGCTTATGATTTTTCTAGCGAAGGAAAGGAAATAATACAGGAAGAAAATAAAACCTTAATTACCGCTTCTGTATTAGGTTTGATTTTTGAAAAAATTAATGGCTATAAAGACGGTTCCTATTTTACCCCTAGTGTTATTACCATGTATATGAGCCGTGAAACGATGCGGCTTGCTGTTGTACAGAAATTTAATGAACATAAAGGTTGGCAATGCCAAACTTTTAATGATTTAAAAAGTATTATCAAAATTGACAATAGGGAAAATAGAAAAGAGGCGAATGATATTATCAATAGTATTAAAGTATGTGACCCTGCGGTGGGTTCTGGTCATTTTTTAGTGTCGGTACTCAATGAATTTATTACAATAAAAAGTGAGTTAAGCGTTTTAGTGGATAATGATTTTACAGGGCTATCTGATTGGAAAGTAAGCATTCACAATGATGAGCTTAAAGTTATCCGTACTGATGATAACAGCATACAGTTTGAATATAATCCCAAAAGCAAAGAAAGCTACCGAATACAAAAAACACTATTTCATGAAAAACAAACGATTATTGAAAACTGCTTATTTGGCGTAGATATTAATCCTAATTCAGTCAAGCTATGTCGGTTGCGTTTATGGATTGAGTTATTGAAAAATGCGTATTATAACGATGATGGAAACCTGGAAACATTGCCGAATATTGATATTAATATTCAAATAGGTAATTCTTTAGTCAGTCGGTTTAAGCTTACTGAAGAATTAGAAAAACACCAAGACAATATTGAAGAGTATAAAAAAGCCATTTATGCTTATCAAAATACAACAGATAAAGATGAAAAACTAGAAATTGAGAAGCGTATAGCCGAGTTAAAAGGGTTTTTCTTTAAAGGCTTAATTGATAATAGCAAAGATAATCATAAGTTAAAGCAATTATCTAATAAATTAGTAGATTTAAATCATCCCTCCTTAATTGAAGAAACACCAAAAGAGAAGAAAGAAAAAGAAAGAGCAATCCAAAAAATTCAGTCTGAACTACATAAGTTAAAAAATGAATTAAATAGTACTGAGTTTTATGAAAATGCTTTTGAATGGCGTTTTGTGTTTCCCGAAGCATTAAATAAAGACGGTGATTTTGTTGGTTTTGATGTCATTATTGGCAATCCGCCTTACATTTTTTCACGGAACAGTAAAGAGAAAGGATTAACCGAAGAAAGCAAGTCTTACTTTTATGAAAACTTTGAATTGGCCGAGTATCAAGTTAATCTTTACCCTTTATTTATTGAATTAGGCGATAAATTATTAAAAGAAAATGGATTTTTTTCTTATATTACGCCTAATAATTGGCTAACCATTAATACCAATAAAAAACTTCGGCAATTTATTTTAGCTAAATCAACTATCAAGATTGTTAATTTTTATATGAAGGTGTTTGATAAAGCGGCTGTGGATAATGCGATTGTATTGTTTAAAAAGTCTAATGAAAATAGTTGTATCAGTTTATTAGAGTATGAAGAGGATTTTAAACTGATTAGCCAATCTTCTACGGATGAATTTTTAAATAAAAATGACTTTTTAATTAATATTTCATCGTTTAAAAACAGTGATGTACCGTTACTGATTGAAAAAATAGAATTGAATTCAGTAAAACTTAACTCTATTTCAGATGTAAAAGTTGGGATTAAAGCGTATCAAATTGGAAAAGGTAATCCAGTACAAACCATAGATATAAAAAATAACAGGTCATTTCATAGTAATCAAAAATTGGATGACAGTTATTTGCAATATTTTGACGGTAAAAATATTTGTCGCTATTTTATTGGCTGGAGTGGAGAGTTTTTGAAATATGGGAATCATTTAGCAGAACCTAGAAAAAACTTTGCTTTATTTTCTACCAAACGAATTTTAGTCAGGCAAATTCCATCAAAATTGCCTTATTGTATTAATGCTTGTTTAGTTGAAGAAATTGCATTAAATGATTTAAACTCAATGAATATTATCAATATGCAAGAAACACCTGAGTTAATTTTAGCGGTGCTTAATTCAAAATTAATTTCCTATTGGTTTTTTCACAAGTTTGGCAAAATGCAACGGGATACGTTTCCACAATTTAAAGTTAATGAATTAGCTACTTTTCCAATTCCTAAAACGTTTGAACCCTATCGTGAGAATTTAGTCGACTTTGTTACAAAAATCATGGTGGAAAAACAAGCAGGCAACAATACGCAAGCCTTAGAAATACAAATTGATAAGCTGGTTTACGCACTGTATGGTTTGAACGATGCTGAAATAAAATACATTGAAACCGCGTTATAATAAATAAAACGCCTTTGCTAGGAATAAAATATGCTGTGGTTTAAAAAAAATCTGCCTCTAAAGGCTGCCCCACCGATTAACAGCCAGTTTGACCAAGGCTGTTATACCTTATTGCTAACCCGTTTGGTGGATGAACATACCAATGCGGAA
>JFJP01037976.1_pt1 | contig 23358 bp, 18 predicted proteins | sample 431651 | NCBI WGS metagenome assembly JFJP01 (sample SAMN02602958, study PRJNA72255) | Microbial mat metagenome, whole genome shotgun sequencing project. | biome: fresh water; feature: sink hole; material: water; isolation source: purple microbial (photo- and chemosynthetic) mats found in...
TTCCCTCTGTCCGGGAAATGAGCGTACAAAAAAGGGTCAGCGTCACAACGGTTCTCCAGGCCTATGGCCTTCTCGAAAGCCAGGGCCTGATCGAGGCAAGACCCCAGTCCGGATATTATGTCCGATCCAGATTTTCCAGCTCGGTTCCTGTTCCCGATATTTCCTCCCCCCAATGTGATCCCACAAAGGTCAGCATTCAGGAATTGACCATGATGATCATGAAAGATCTGTTCAATCCCAATCTGGTTCCCCTGGGGGCGGCAACCCCAAATTCAGCTCTTCTACCCGCGGACAAACTGAACCGGATTTTAGCCTCCCTTGCCAGAAGGAAAAGCCTTGAAAGCATCAAATATGATATTCCACCCGGATACAAACCGCTGCGCATCCAGATCGCCCAGAAATTACTCAAGGCCGGCGCCACCATCAACCCAGATGAAATCATTACCACCACAGGCTGCATAGAAGCCATTGACCTTTGCCTGAGAGCTGTCTGCAAGTCAGGAGATACCGTCGCCATTGAGTCCCCCACCTATTTTGGAATTCTACAAAGTATGGAGTCCATGGGGCTGAAAGCCCTTGAGATACCGACTCACCCCAGCGAAGGGATCAACATTGATACCCTGATGTTTGCCCTTGAACAGACCCCGGTCAAAGCCTGTCTTGTGATTTCAAATTATAACAACCCCCTGGGAAGCTGCATTCCGGATGAAAAAAAACAGCACCTGGTCAGTCTGTTGGCCGGCCTTGAAATTCCGTTGATAGAGGTTGATATCAGTGGAGAGCTGCATTTTTCAGATGTCAGGCCATCGGTATGCAAGGCCTATGATAAAAAAGGCCTTGTGCTTTTATGTTCATCCTTTTCAAAAACCCTCTGCCCCGGTTACCGGGTGGGCTGGGTGGCGGCCGGACGGTATCAGCCCAAAATCGAATGGCTCAAATTTACCTCCAGTCTGGCTACGGCCACTCTGCCCCAGATGGCGGTGACCGAATACCTTCAGTCGGGCGGCTACGAATCCCACATGAGAAAGGTGAGGCGGGCCTATGCCTTCAATGTATCGAACATGTATGAGGCCGTTACCCGTCATTTCCCGAAAGGAACACGGGTATCCAGGCCGGACGGCGGATTTGTCCTCTGGATACAGATGCCTGAATCTGTGGATTCCCTCATTTTATATAAACTGGGCCTTCAGGCTGGCATCACCCTTTCACCGGGCTATCTTTTTTCAGCCACCCGGCGCTATAAAAACTATATCCGTCTGAATGCCTCCCGCTGGTCCGATGACATCAACAGGGGGGTAATACGGCTGGGTGAAATTGTTCATAAACTGGTTTGAGAGGCGATGATAATGTTACGATCAAAGGACATAAAGGCGGTAGAAACAGGCCCAAGGCAACTGACATTCGGTTTTGAGGCCAAGACACAGATAAAGACGGATGATCTTGTCATATCTTCCATCAAGGAGCAGATCAGCACCCATGGTCAGATTTTTCTGGACCATCTGATCTCCCATGTGAAAGAAAAACACGACCTGGCAGAACCCGATACCCTTCAGTCTGTTTTCTGGTCTGCGCAAGAATTGAAAATCCATTTCAGGATTGACGGCAAACCCGTCACACCTCATCAAGCCCGGAAGATCCTGCTTGATTCCCCGGATAAACCTGTGGAACTCGTTGAGAATAAAAAGGTAGATGCTACCATATTCCGGGATCTGGTAATGTTTTTTCAGCAACTGATGAATATTAAAAATAATAATTTTCAAGACGACCAGTATGAATTTGCCTTATCCCTTCTGTGGAATTTAAAAACATGGGAATCAAACCTTGCCTCTTTCATGACCATGGCCCAAAAACCATTTTATCCCGGAAGACAGAAAATCAATGACCATCTTCAATTCTTGAAAACGCTTCTGGCCAGGCAGGACTGCTATTCCCTGATCTGCAAGTGTTACGAAAAAAGAGAACGTATTACTGAAATGGCCGGGGATATCGATATCCTGTCACGGTTTTATACACAACAGACAGGCTTCTGGGATTTATTGATCCAAAGCATGGTTGACTATCGTGAAACCCTTTCAGAACTCAAACAAAACCCGGAAGCTGCTTCAGGACTGGACAGACTGAACCAGATCCTTTCATCCCCATCCCCCTGGAATTTGATCCTCGAAGCGGAACAATTATTAAGAACGGTTCAGATCCATAATGATCGGATTGTAGAGGGAAAAATTCAAACCCGTCGCATGGAGGCCATCTCCCTCATTGATGCCCTGATAAAAAGATTAAACCGCTTACCGGCCTGCAATACTTCCGAACAGGACCAGCGCAGCAGATACTTATATCTGTTAAGAAATGCCGCAAAACAATTGCAGACAAAAACCACTATCGAAGAAATCGACCGGCTGGTCGACACAGCAGAAGATATGGTTGATCTATGACGACCTATATCCCTTTCCCATGAGTTTCTGTTTCAAACCGGTGAGGCGCAGGAAGGTTTTGTTATTGTTGAGGGCCAATTCCAGGGCTTTTGATGATCCCACAATAATGACCAGACGCTTGCCCCGGGTCATGGCCGTGTAAAGAAGATTTCGCTGAAGCAGGGGAAAATGGGCTGTTGTCAGGGCAATGACAACGGCTGAATACTCGCTGCCCTGGGATTTATGGACGGAGATGGCATAGGCCAGGGTCAGTTCGTCCAGCTCCAGGATGTCATATTCGACAATGCGGCCGTCATAGTCCACCAGGACTTTATTGTCGGATTTGATAACCTCCTGAACCAGGCCGATGTCTCCGTTAAACACATCTTTTTCATAATTATTTTTCAGATGCATGACCTTGTCGCCGGGCTTAAACAGAATCCCCCTGACCTCCATGCCGAGGTCGGACGGGTTCAGAACGCTCTGGAGCTGCTGGTTCAGGTTGATGGTCCCGGCTTCACCCCGGTGCATGGGGGTTAATACCTGAATTTCGTCAATGTGGGGAAAGGCTTTCTGAATTCTTTTTGAACACAGTTCAAGGATGGTTTCCACAACTTTGTCAGGCCTGTTTTTCTCAATAAAATAAAATTCCGAAAGTTCCCCTGCTGCCGCCTTTTGAAAATCCGGCATTTCGCCGTTCCTTATGCTGTGAGCATACATGATAATGGGGCTTTCTTCTGCCTGCCGAAATATCCGGGTCAGAAAAAAAACTTTTACCCTTTTTGACTCAATGATATCCGATAAAACATTTCCCGGCCCCACGGACGGAAGCTGGAAGGTATCGCCGACCAGAATCAGGCTTGCGGTTGCCGGCATGGCTTCAATGAGATGATACATGAGCTGAGTATCCACCATGGAGGCTTCGTCCACCACAAACACATCCAGCTCCAGAGGATTGGCATAATTTTTTTCAAAGGTCTGGTTCTCATGGTCAAATCCGAGGAGTTTATGCAGGGTAAATGCTTTTTGCCCCGTCACCTCGGAAAGACGTCTTGCCGCTCTTCCCGTGGGGGCACTCAATACTGTTTTTTGATCCTGAAGTCTGAAAATCTCACACAATGCCCGGATCAGGGTTGTTTTGCCGGTCCCGGGACCACCTGTGATGACCACAATTTTTTCATGCAGCACATTAGTGACCACATTCAATTGCTCTTCAGATAATTTTACGGCCAGTTTTGTGAGCACCTTTTCAAGGATTTCATCTTTACCCATGGAACAGGTCATGGCCTTCATGGACATGATCGCTTTCATCCTGGAGGCGATGCCGGACTCTGCCCGAAAAAGTCTTACAAGATAAACCCGTGTGTCTTCTCCACCCTTTTCTGTTTTAATTTCACCTTCATGGGTCAGGGCTTCCAAAGCAGATTCAAATTTTTCCGAATCTACGCCTGAAATCTTTGCAGATGCAGCAAAGAGTTCTTTTTTGAACTGATACACATGCCCGTCCTGCTCGGAAAACAACAGGCTGCAGATCAGACAGGCCTTAAGCCGGTTCTCATCCTCTTTCGGCACACCGGATTTTAAGGCAATCTTGTCGGCTATGGTGAAGCCGACACCCGGTATATCCCTTGCAATGAGATAGGGGTCGTGGTTCAGGATGTTCAGGGTTTCGGAGCCATAGGCCTGAAGAATGGTGGAGGCGTGATACACGCCCACTTCATTTTCCTGGAGAAACTGCATGACCCGCCGGACGGCATGATGTTTGTTCCAGGCGTCTGTGATGATATTTTGTTTCGCCTTCCCGATACCGTAAATAGATTTGAGCTTATCCGGTTCATTTTCAATGATATCAAAGGTTTTTTCTTCAAACTGATCCACAATCTTATCGGCCAGGGATTTTCCGATGCCCTTGATAATGCCTGAGCCGAGATATTTCCGGATACCGGAAACCGTGGCCGGCAGTACAACTTTGTACATTTCAACCTTAAACTGGTCGCCGTATTTGAGATGAGTGCTCCATTTGCCGGAAATCTCAAGACTTTCCCCTTCAAATACCCCGGCAAGGTGACCCACAATGGTCACAGGATCATTGATTCTGGCTATTCTGAGTTTTGCAATGGTATAATGATTTTCCGGGTTCTGATAGGTGAGCCGTTCGATAATGCCTTTGAGGGTAATCATTTATCGCTTCGTGGAGTTGATGATCCAGCATGCGGCATCGTAAAGATCTTCTGCAAAATAATCCAGCGCCCTATGATTTTTGCTTAATTCAGAGTATGCCGCCGGTCCGTTTCCGGTTTTCACCAGCAGGGATTTTCCGCATCCTGCCTTGCGCGCGCAGGAGATATCCTTTTCACTGTCTCCCACCATAAAAGACTCGGAAACATTGATCTGATATTTTTTTTGCGCCTGAAAAATCAGGCCGGGTTTTGGCTTTCTGCAGGAACAATGATCTTCATCAATATGAGGGCAATAGAAAATATCCGTTATCCGGCCACCCGCCATTTCAACCCCGGTTTTCATTTTTTCGAAAATGGCATCCAGGGTCTCTTTTGTTGCGATGCTTCGGCCGATCATTGACTGGTTGGTAATCACGATAACCTGAAAACCGTTTCGGGTGAGAAGGGATATTGCTTCCTGGCTTTTCGGGATAAATTCAAATTCCGAAGGGTGCTTAATATATTCGGCAGAATCCTTATTGATGACCCCGTCCCTGTCCAGAAAAACCGTATATCCCATGGTTCCTATTCCGCAACGGCAAAGGTGCCGCCAAAGCCTTCGGAGAGAATTTTTTCACCGAATCGTTCAGCATCCTTTAAGTTCGTAAATTTCCCAACTCTCACCCGGTAAAAAGTCCCCCTGTTATCGGTATATAGGACAATATGGGCATTGGTATATTTTTTAGACAATCTGTCCCGGTATTCTTCAGCATTGGCCTTGACCTGGAAAGCTCCCACCTGAACTGTAAAATTACCGCTAAAATAATCCAGGGGCCTGAAAGCGTCCGGTTTTTTTGTCTCGGCAGAATAGGATGTGGCCTCACCCAGGGCTGTGACCTTTACCTTGGCGGTTCCCGGGTCTGCAATCCCGATTTCCTTTGCACCCGTATAGGAAAGGTCAATGACCCTGCCCGTCACAAAGGGTCCCCGGTCATTGATCCGGACGACTATTTTCCGGTCATTTTCAAGATTCTGCACCGAAACCCAGGTATTCATGGGCAGGGTCTTGTGTGCTGCAGTCATGTCAAACATATTGTAAACTTCACCGTTTGAAGTTTTTCTGCCGTGGAATTTATCCCCATACCAGGACGCTACCCCGGTTTGAACAAATCCGTCGGCACGGGCAAGGGGGGTATATTCAATCCCGTCAATGGTATAAGGTTTCTGGGTGGCCGGAGTTTTTGAAGGCAGCCTTGTTTTTTCTTTTGATTCCGGAAGCGGCGGGACAGGGCCGGAAGGTTCTGTCACCACGGTCCCCCGGTTGGTTGAACAGCCGAAAACAAGAAGTAAAAGAAATACCAGGATCTGAAGGCGTAATTTCAAAAAAAATCCGCATAAGGCTGAATTATTAATCAAGGGCCAGGTCCAGTAAGTTTTCCATTTTATCCGTAAAAAGAAATTCTATGGAATTCTTTATATAATCCGGAACATCATCCATATCTTTCTGATTCCACAGGGGCAGAATAATGGTTCTTATCCCGGCTCGGTGGGCTGCTATCACTTTTTCCTTGATTCCACCCACGGGCAGAACCTCTCCTCTCAGCGTGATCTCTCCGCTCATAGCCAGTCGCTTTTTCACCATGCGCCCCGTAATCAGGGAGGCAAGGGCGGTCAGCATGGCCACTCCGGCCGAAGGACCGTCTTTGGGAATGGATCCTTCCGGCACATGAATATGAATATCATGCCGGCTGAAAAAGGATTCGTCCATATTGAGTTTTTTTACCCTGGCCCGGATATAGCTTAACGCAGTGCTGGCAGACTCTTTCATGACATCTCCGAGCTGGCCGGTAAGGGTCAGCCCTTTGCCGCCTTCCATGGCCACGGCTTCGATGAATAGGATTTCCCCGCCATAGGGGGTCCAGGCAAGACCTACGACTACACCGGGGTTGTCGATTTTGAGGGCCAGGTCCGGCATGTTGGACACATGTCCAAGATATTCATAGAGATCTTTTTGTCCCACCACAATAGTTTGCGCCGTTCCCTCTGCAATTTTGCTCGCAATTCCCCTGCACACGGTACCGATCTGACGTTCCAGGTTTCTCAGGCCGGATTCACGGGTATAACCGGAAATGATCTGTCGGACAGCGCCGGTACTGATTTTTATCTGGTTGTATTTGAGGCCGTTGGCTTCACGCTGCCGCGGAATGAGATACCGGGTGGCGATTTTCAGTTTTTCTTCTTCTGTATACCCGCTCAGTTCCAGTATTTCCATCCTGTCCCGCAGAGGCGCCGGAATGGTATGAAGCACATTGGCAGTGGTCAGGAACATCACATCGGAAAGGTCAAAGGATACATCCAGATAATGGTCGGAAAATGAAAAATTCTGCTCCGGGTCCAAGACTTCCAGGAGGGCTGACGACGGATCACCATGGTAAGAGGAAACCACCTTGTCGATTTCATCCAGCATGAAGACGGGATTTTTTGTGCCTGCCTTTCTCAGGGACTGGATAATCCTGCCCGGCAGTGCCCCCACATAGGTTCTTCTGTGCCCCCTGATCTCGGCTTCATCCCGGACACCGCCAAGTGCGATCCGGACAAATTCCCGGCCCAGCGCCCTTGCAATAGACCTGCCAAGGGAGGTTTTCCCAGTTCCGGGCGGACCGAAAAAACAGAGAATCGGTCCTTTGGAATTTTTTTTCAATTTCCGGACAGCCAGGTATTCAAGGATTCTTTTTTTGGGTTTTTCAAGGCCATAATGATCATTGTTCAGGATTCTTCTGGCTTCTTTGATATCGAGCTTATCCTCGGAGCTCACAGCCCAGGGAAGGGAGATGAGCCAGTCAAGATAAGAGGAAGCCACCACATATTCGGAAGAAGACGGGTGCATACGGGAAAGCCGCTGCATTTCCCTCTCCGCTTCTTTACGTGATTCTTCAGAAAGCCCGGCTTTTTCTATCCTGGCCCGGTATTCCTTTATCTCGACAGAATCGTCTCCGGTTTCTCCCAGTTCTTCCCGGATGGCTTTCATCTGCTGGCGAAGATAATATTCCCGCTGGCGCTTGTCCATATCCCCTTTGACCTGATTCTGTATTTTGGAACCCATTTCCAGGATATCCAATTGATCATTGACCAGACGGGTCACTTTTTTCAACCGCTTGTTCACATCCAGGAGTTCGATCACCTTCTGTTTTTCAATCACCGGCGCATTGATGGTGGATGCCACCATGTCTGCAAGAACACTGGGGTCCTGCAAGGATTTAATCATATGGCCCATTTCAGAAGGAAGTCCGGGAGAAAGTTCTACAATTTTTTCATACTGTTCCACAATATTGGCCATCAGGGCACGGTTTTCTATATTCCGGTCTGCATTACGATTTTCCACGACTTCGATCTCGGCCTGCATATATTTTTTATTCTTAAGAAATTTTACGATCCGGAAACGCTCAAGGCCCTGAATGAGAAGCTGGGCCTTGGATTGCTCCATTTTGGACATTTTCAGGATAATGGCAATGGTCCCTATCCTGTAGAGGTCTTCGGTTGTATGCCGTGAATCGATATCAGACCGCCTGGACAAGAGCAGCCCCAACATCCGGTTCCCCGCCATGGCTTCATCAATCAGCTCAACCGCTTCGCTTTGAATCAATACCAGGGGAAGCACCATTTTGGGGAATAAATTGGTGTCGACAATGGGTAGAATGGGAATAATGTCCGGGATATGATCTGCTCGTATGGGGCCTGAAGGATGTTGTAAGTCATCCATTATATTATCGGGTTCCTTTTGGAATCATGAACTTATGCAAAGTCAATGGAAACATTGTGCCTGCTTTTGATGTTTTCCCTGGACAATTTTCCCAGATACAGCTCTAAAAATCCATTTGCATACTTGGCGGTAACTTTTTCAACATCAATGACGCTCGGCAGGTAAAGAACCCTTTCAAACTGCCCGAACTGAATCTCTGCAAGCCTGTAGGTGGCCGTCCGGTCAGGGTGGTTCGTTTTTCTGTGCCCTGATATTTTGATGGCTTTGTTGCTGACTTCAATAACAATATCTTCTTTTTTTACGCCTGCTATTTCAGCCTGTATAATGATTTCATTTCGTGTCTCAAAGATATCCATCTGGGGTTTCCATATCCTTTTTGAAAAACAGAACATGGGGTTGACGGATTGAAACATCTCTTCAAAAGATTTTTCTTCTGCCGAATGTTTCTCAATACTATCTCCGAACCGTATTTCGATATGCTTCATATAAATCTCCTGATGATGCCGTTAAATCTATCATCTGACGATTTTGTCAAGATACCATCTGAACCGGATATTGTAAAGCAGTATCAAAAATTCCTTTTAGCCAGAAACTCAAAGGCCCTTTCGTCATCCCTTTCTTTCACACCCTTTCGAGGCTTTTTTTCTTCTTTCATTTTTCACCTTATACCCAGCATTATATCTTGTTATAGGTTAAGGTTTTATGCAATAATGACCCTTAAGTCAAAGACTAAAATATTGAAAGGGTGAAAGCAATATCAAAAATTCATGGACAATCTCCTGGAATAGAATGAATGAAATCATTTGAAGAAATTTCCCTGTTGTATGAAATCAGTGAAGCGCTGAATCAGCACATGGACATGAAAAAATCCCTGTTCAAAGTCTTAACCGTTTTATCGGATTCTCTTAATCTTGTCCGGGGCATTATCTTTTTGATCAATTCCGAAGACGGAGACATCAGGATTGAGATGGCCCACGGCATTTCCGAAGAAACCACCCGCCTGATCCGGTATCTTCCCGGCGAAGGCATTGTGGGAAGGGTGATTCAAAACGGTGAACCCGCTGTGGTGCCGAGGATCAGCGAAGAACCCCTGTTCCTGGATAAAACCCATTCAAGAAGGGTTTCCGACGGCCTGGACTATTCTTTCATCTGCGTTCCCATCAAAAAAGAAAACCGGGTAGTGGGCGCCATCAGTGCGGACAGACCTTTTGAAGGCAGGACCTCCCTTGAAAAAGGTGAAAAGCTTTTATCGGTTGTAGCGGCCATGGTAGCGAATCATGTCATCAATATCGAAACCATCAGAATTGAAAAAGAACAACTGAAAACGGAAAATATCCGGCTGAAATCCGAGCTTGAAAACCGTTACAGCTTTGACAATTTCATCGGTAATTCCAACAAGATGCGGGAAGTTCTCCAGATGATCTCCCAGGTGTCGTCGTCATCCGCCACGGTTCTGATCCGGGGTGAAAGCGGTACCGGAAAGGAGCTGGTGGCCAATTCCATCCACTATAACAGTGAGCGAAATAAAAAGCCCTTTATTAAAATCAATTGTGCCGCCATCCCTGAAAACCTCATTGAAAGTGAATTGTTCGGCCATGAAAAAGGATCCTTTACAGGGGCCTCCAGCCTGAAAAAAGGAAAATTTGAAATAGCAGATCAGGGCACCATTTTCATGGATGAAATCGGCAATATGTCCCTTTCGGCCCAGGTTAAATTGTTGCGGGTGCTCCAGGAAAAAGAATTTGAAAGAGTCGGGGGGTACAGGCCCATTAAAATCGATGTGAGAATCGTTGCAGCCACCAATTCCAATCTTGAAGAAATGGTCCGTCAGGGAAGGTTCAGGGATGACCTGTATTTCCGACTCAATGTCTTTCCCATTTATCTTCCAAGCCTGCGCATGCGTAAAACCGATATTATCCTTCTGGCGGATCATTTTCTTGAAAAATACAGCAGGCTTCACAAAAAAGACATCAAGCGGATTACCACCCCGGCCATTGATATGATGATGGAATACCACTGGCCCGGCAATGTCAGGGAACTTGAAAACTGTATGGAGCGGGCCGTCATCCTCTGCAATGAGGGCGCCATTCACAGCTATCATCTACCTCCCACTCTTCAGACCGGCACAAAAACAAAAACCCTTCCCCAGTCTCTTGAAGAATCAGTGGCCCGGCTTGAAAAAGAAGTCTTGATGGATGCCCTGAAGAACGCCAAGGGAAACATCAATAAGGCAGCCAAACTCATCAGGATAACGGTAAGAAAATTCTCCTATAAGGCCGAGCGATATGGTATCAGCTATAAGGATTACCGATGACCCTGATATGGAGAAGGGCGCCTGCCAAAAAAAATTTGAACTTCAATAAATAAGGAGCTGTTATGAAAATGGAACAATACATCAGGGCCATTGCAGGTTCATTTGTCCTGATCTCACTTATCCTTTCCCGCCTGCACTCACCCTATTGGCTTTTTTTCACCGCCTTTGTTGGCCTGAACCTTTTGCAGTCGGCCTTTACAAAGATGTGCCTGATGGAAACCATTCTGGAAAAACTGTTTAAAATTCCAAGAGATCACTAAGACCGAAATCCATTTCTCCTGAAGGCGTCCAGCGGATATATAAGGGGATCTGTCTTCCGGAACATGATTTTCGAACCTCGGAAGCAATATCGATGATCTGCTGCGAATCGATGAGGTGTCCATTGAATTTTTCCTGGATCTCCAGGCCCGACACATAGAGATGGTGAAATTCTATGGCGGCATGTCTGAACTTATCGGAAAGTTCTACAATGATTCCGGGCTGATCATTAACCCTTGTGATCAGGGGGACATTGGCATAAATATTCACGCCTTTTTGGATCAATTCTTTTGCAATTTCCTCATGCTGTTTTTGAATGTCTTCCGGCAGGAGGAACCAGGTCTCCAGTTCCACCCTGAAAGGATTGCCAATGGAAAAATCATTCCAGCCAGATATTTTTTCCGCTAATGCCTCTGTTATCAATTCGGGCTTGCCGCAGAATTCCCAGCAAGAAATCCGGACACTCGAGATATTGGAAAAAGCCTTGAGCTGCATCACGATTTGATCTGTCGTTTCCATGCCGGGGTCATCCTGTTCCTTCCAGTGAAGCACCACATCCGTAATATCCAGATCCTGTTCGATATAGTCAAAGGCTTTTTTGTCTACCGAAAGACTCACTTCAACACGGGTTTTATGAACGCGGGAAACGGATTTTGACGGGACCGGGCAAAGCGATGGACTGAGATGGGAGACGGAGATAAGAAAGTCTCTTATGGGTTTTATTTCCATGGATGTGAGACCTGATTCAGCAGGATGGCTGACCCCGGTTCTCTCAGGTCGGTTTCCAAGAATCAGATCATCCTTGCCCATGATCACCTGAAACCTTGAATCAAGGGTGCCTTCCGTATTGATCCTCATATCCGGCATGTTGCTTATGTCTGGTATAAAGTCCTTGAAATAGGAAAGGGTATAGGGTGTCCTGATCCAGGTAAAGGTTTCATCGTCTTTATCTTTTTCTACTGCAAAGCCGCTGGTATGCCATTCAATTTTTCCCAGAGAGGTTGCCGTGCAAAGCTTTGGAATGCATCGGTCAGAAACATTTTTTCTAAGATAGGCTTGGGCTTCAAGGGCTTTGGAAATAGGGGTCCAGTATTCCTTTGTCCCGTGAATGGGGCTGCATGGCGTAAAAATATAATAGATTTTCACCCCGGTCTGGCGCAGCAGGGTAAACAACCGTCCCAGGGTTTCTCCCTCTGTGTTCAACCCGTTTAAAAACGGGGTCTGGACATAGACCTGGATGCCTTTTTGAACCAGAAGAGAAATAATTTCAAGACTTTGAATTGACACTTCATCCGGGTGAACAAAATGGACCCCGATCTCGATGCGCTTGCCATGACTCCGACATTGAACATTTTTATCAACAAGATATCGGATCAGGGCTTTTTCATCCTTTAAAAAAAGCTCCGGGAAATAGGCAATGGATCTTGTGGCAATCCTTATAACGTTTACATGATCAATGGTCATGAGGGCGTTGATGGCCGTTTCAAGATTGGCTTTATTGAGCAGGGGTTCTCCGCCGGTAATCAAAATTTCCCGGATGGCCGGGTGGTTCCGGACATGATCAGCGGCCGCCAGAATATCTTCTTTTGTTGGTGTTTTTTCCTTTCTGTTGCTCTTATGCTTTCTGAAACAAAACCGGCAATAAACAGGGCAGGTCATATCCAGAAGGAAAATGACCCGGTTCTGGTACATCTGCTCCAACACACCTTTTTTCAAATGGCCGTCAAAGGTAATGGACTTTCCTGAAGGGTCAAGCTCTCCCACAAAGGGCAGGTATTGCTTTGAAACCGCATCCGAGACCCTGGACTGGCGGATCACATGATCGGAGAGCCGGACGGGAAATTCATCCATGACCTTTTGCAAACAAGGTCTGTCTTCTTTTTGAACAAAAGTGATCTTCTCAAGTTCATCCACTGTTTTTACGGAATATGATCTGTGGCCGGGTAAAAGGTATAAAAGAAGCTCATACAGATAAAGTTTCGGAATCTCAATCCCATTCAGGGCAATCCGTCCCGGCGTTTTTTTTATCAGGGAAAAAAGATTCTCAAAAAAACCGGTCTCATTATCTTCATAACCGCATCTTTTGATAAGTGTATCAAAAAACCCTTCAGCTTTTTGGGTTCCAAGATCTGAAAAAAATTGACGGCCCAGAAGCTTTGATGTTCCAAAGATATTAAAAAAATCCCGGCTGATGGTCTCAAGCGCTTTTACATTGAATTTCATTCTATCATCTGGCAAGGGTGCTCATGATGCCGCGCACTGCCGCAGGCACATCAGCAGGCAGCAGAATAATCTTTGCATTCGGGGAGGTGGAAATCGTCTTTACGGCTTCAATATATTTTTCACCCAGCAAAAACATGACCGGAAGTTCATTGTTCTGTATGGCCTGGCTGACCTTCTGAATGGCTTCCTGACTTGCTTCCGCCATTAAAACCTTGGCCTGGGCATCTCGTCTTGACGCTTCCAGACGTCCGTCCGCCTCCAGGATAGCAGCGCTTTTTTCGCCTTCCGCGCGGGTGACGGTTGCCCGTCTCTGTCTTTCCGCTGCTGCCTGTTCCTCCATGGCCTTCTGCATGGTCTGAGAAGGATTGATGTCCTGAATCTCAACGGTCTTGAGGGTAATTCCCCAATCGGAAATATCATCGGAAATGGCCGCCTTGAGTTTTGCCTTGATCATATCCCTTGAGCACAAGGCATCATCCAGATCCATTTCCCCGATAATGGAACGAAGGGAGGTCTGGACCAGATTTCGAATGGCCAGTTTGTAATCCTCTATCCCATAAACGGATTTTTCAGGCGATATGATATTGATAAAGGCAATGGCATTGACGATGATCACGGCATTGTCCCGTGTGATCACTTCCTGGGAAGGGATATCAAGGACAACATCCTTTGTCGTGACTTTGTGGGCCACGCTGTCGATGTAGGGAATAATGATATTCAGGCCGGGAGGCAAGGTTTTATGAAATTTTCCCAACCGCTGAACCACAAATTTGGAACCTTGCGGCACAATGCGCACCCCAAGGGCAATAGTGACAATCACAAGAACGGTAAAAACAATAACCAGTATGATTCCAGGCATGATTCCCCCTTTTTTTTTGAGTTTCAGTTCAAGGTTTATCCTGATGGGCTTTTGCCACAATCAGGGTATTTCCGGAAATCTCCCGGACAAAGACGCGATCTCCAGGCATAGCGGTCTCCTCGCAGATAAACGGCCATTCATCCGATCCCAGGAGCGGAGTTGTAAACCTGACCACGCCCCTCTTTTTTCCACCGGGGCTGCTGATCACCAGCCCGCTTTGACCCAGGGCTGCTTCCCTGGAAATCCCGGCCTTTGTGCGGTCGGTCATAAATGGTTTTAAAAAAACAAACCAGAGGAGGGTAAAGCCACAGGATGCAAGGGCAAAAATAAAGACCTGCCAGGCAAAGATCATATCGGAAAAGAAAAACAAAAGGCCACCCACCAGAAGAGCACCCAGTCCGAACCAGAAAATGGTGAAGCTTGGGATAAACAATTCGGCAATCATCAGTGTCATCCCCAGCACCAGCCAGTACCAGTATAGTATTTTTACCTCCATATCCTTTTCCTTCCCGATCCTTTCAGCAGCAGCAGCGGTTATATTTTCCTGATGTCCTTTAAATATAAAGATTTTGACGGACCGTCACCCACTTCCCTTTCCTCGATCTGAAAGAGTTTTGTTGCAGCGACGAGCTCTCCCAGTTTTTTGTATCCATAATTTCGAGGATCAAATTCCGGTGCCTGTTTTGCAATATGGCTGCCGACCGAGGCCAGATGGGCCCAGCCGCTGTCGTCGGATGCATTTTCAACGGCCCGTCTTAAAAGAGTCACTATCTTTGAATCCTGCTTTAATTCAGATGCGGTTTTGCGGTTTATTTTAACGGCATCCTCATCTTTTGACCGCAACACCTCGGTGAAGATGAACTTATCACAAGCCGATACAAAGGGTCCCGGCGTTTTTTTTTCTCCGAATCCATAAACAAAAAGACCGGCCTCCCTGATTCTTGACGCAAGTTTTGTAAAATCACTGTCACTGGAGACAATGCAGAATCCGTCAAACCGGCTTGTATATAAAAGATCCATCGCATCAATGATCATTGCACTGTCTGTGGCATTTTTTCCCGTGGTATACCGGAACTGCTGAATGGGCTGAATGGAATATTGCAGCAGAAATTCCTTCCACCCCTTCAGGTCGGGGATGGTCCAATCGCCATAAATCCGCTTTACATTGGCTGTTCCATATTTTGCGATTTCCGTCAGCAACCCTTCAACAATTCCCGGCTGGGCATTTTCTGCATCGATTAATACCGCCAGCTTTTCGGTTTTCAACTCGGTCATTTTCCCCTTTATTATTTCCGATAAAAGTCTTTTCCTTTTAGATCTGCCGGTATGATAAACCCGTAAGATTCATTATGCAAGCAAATTTGACTTCCCCCGATACAGCCGAAACAAAGGCTCACAAGGCTTGTGTCAACGAAAATAACTCAAAATCCGACCTTTAAACAGCAGCTCAGGGCAGGTTATATTTTCCGGTTTGTATCCAGTGTGAGAATAGCCAAGGGCCGTCATTTTTTTACTGAATCTTCCCTGGTTACCGCGACCGGGGTCCACCAGAACCACTTCGCAATGGGGTTTTGCATGCTGATCTATAAATTGGGATAAAAGCTCGGCATGGCCGCGCTCATACAGAAGATCACTTCCGATGACAAGGTCAAACCGGCCAAGGGCGCAGCCCTTATCCTCCCATCCCGTGCGAACAAAGGGAATTTTTCTCCCCTTATTCAGGAGTACGTTTTCCAGGAGAAAGGCCTCGACCTCCGGATGGTAATCTGTGGCGGTGATATCGGCCAGGCGGTGATTGAGAACCAGGCTCGCAAGCCCGATGCCGCACCCGACTTCCAGAATTCTTTTATCCGCAATCTTAAAATCAACCATATAGTTCGCCAGAATCCGACCCGAAGCCCAGACCATACCGAATATAGGCCATGTGGCCGACGATATGCCGAGTTTTTCGGCAACCTTGTCCACATCAAGGTATTGCATATGATCCCGCAAGGTTCTCAAATGAATATCCACGTCGCCAAACTCGATGGTCTGATAACGGATGCGCGGCAAAGAAGGCATAAGGCTCCTTGTTAATCAAAGGATTAACGCAGCAGGCTTATAAAATGCCGCAGCGCATGGCATGACTATACACGGATATATCCGGCTTGACCAATGAATATTTTGGCTTTTTTATAGTTACAGATGGATGAAAACCATGATACATCAAAATAGGAAATATGAACAAAAATAGGAGGACCATCATATGAATATCTTTAAAGGGTCGGTAATCACCTGCGACAACACCGACACAGTTTTTCAATATCTGGTTGAAAAGAACGGGATCATCGAATTCACCGGCAATATGCTACCGGAACAATACCAGGCAAACCCCATCATTGAGCTTGGCAAAAAAGCGCTTATTCCGGCTTTTACAGATTCTCATCTTCATTTCACCTCCTATTCGCTTTTTTCGTCCACGCTTGATGTGAGAGATGCCAGGAATTTTTCAGATCTTTCGGATATCCTGAAACTCTACATAGAGAAAACCAATTCCAAAATCGTTTTCGGGTTTGGCATCTCTGCCCACAGTGTTGAAGAAAAAAGGATGATCACACGAAAAGAGCTGGATGAAATTGAAAAAAAACGCCCCATGATGCTGGTGAAATATGATGGCCATGCAAGTGTTGCCAACACAGCCATGCTGGAACTATTACCCGCCGGAATAAAAACTCTTCGCGGGTATCACTTTGATTCCGGGCAGCTTTTTCATGAAGCTTTTTTTAAGGCCGTGGATTATGTCTCATCCAAAGTCTCTCCGGTTGCATTATTAAAACATATGCTGGGGGCAGTGGATAAAATGGCGGAAAAAGGCATTGGTCTTGTTCATCCTGCCGAAGGGGTAGGATTTCCCCTGGATCTTGATGTGGATCTGGTTCGGTTCATGGCCGGCGGCCTTGCCAATCCTTTTCTTTTCCGGGTGTTCTTCCAGACCATGGACATCAAAAAGGTGCTGAAACGAAGCCTTCCCAGAATCGGCGGGTGTTTTGCAACCGCTTTGGACGGTTGTTTCGGTTCCCTCGATGCGGCACTGAACGCTTCCTATGAAAATGATCCAGACAATTTTGGCATTCTGTTTTATAAGGATAAAACCCTCCTTGATTTTGTCCAGAAAGCTCATGACAAAGGGCTCCAGGTTCAATTGCATGCCATTGGCGACAAAGCCTTTGACCAGGCGACCCGGACATTTGAGACGGTTTTAAAGAACAATTTTCGGGACGATCACCGCCACAGCATCATCCATGCATCCCTTGTCACACCGGCAGGACTTGATATCTGTGCCCGATACCATATCGGCATTGCTGCCCAGCCTTCTTTGCTCCATCTGAACCTGGAGCCACTCCCCTATCTTCAGGAAATCCTCGGAAAAAGAGCTCTTGATATTTCCCCGTTCAGGACCCTTCTGGACATGGGCATCCACATATCCGGAGGGTCTGATGCGCCGGTTACCCTACCGGACCCAATATTCGGAATCTATTGTGCCTGCAACCATTTTAATGAGGCGCAGGCCGTCTCCATCATGGAAGCCATTCGGATGTTCACCACGGAAACGGCGTGGGCCGGTTTTGATGATACCACACGAGGCTCTCTTGAACCCGGAAAAAAAGCTGATATGGTGGTCCTGAATCAAAATCCCCTGGAATTGAAGAAAGAAGCCCTTTCCGGTTTAAAAGCCGAAACCCTTTATCTTGAGGGAAACCCCTATAAACAAGGCCAGGGACTTGGAAATCTTTTATGGAAAGCGCTGTTCAACAGAAGGCGCTGATAACGAATATCGAGGTTAAATTCCCCAAAACTATTGATTTATATCTGATAAATCTCTATAGATCCTTAAAGACCCTTTGTAATAAAAGGATATGATTAACTCCTTACCTTAATATAGTTCTGGGTTTTGGGAATGACACAAAAAAATATTTTTGAAAAAATAAAGCAGTCTAAAAATCTCCCTCAGCTCCCTCAGGTCATGCTCAGACTGATTAAAGCCTGCAACAACGAAAAAACATCCATTGAGGAGCTGACGGGAATTATTTCCACAGATCCCTCTCTTGTATCCCGTCTCCTGCAGATTATCGGGTCGCCGTATGTCAATCTGCCAAAGGAAGTGAACAGTATAAAAACCGCTGTGGTCTATCTTGGCATCGATACCATCCGCAATATTGCTATCAGCACGTCTGCCATGCATTTTTTCAAGATGTCAAAGGCGGTCAAAGCCTTTGATACCATAAGATTCTGGTATCATTCGTATAAATGTGCCGTGATCGCAAGACACGTGGCTGAAGAAAACGGGTATTCCAGCCCGGATGAATTTTTTCTTGCAGGGTTACTCCATGATATCGGCAGGCTGGTATTAATACAGAATTTTCCTGAAGACTATAAAACCATTCTTGAGACGGCCACAACTGAAAAACAGATTCTTTTGTCCGAAATAAAGACGTTTGATACGGATTCCCCCCAGGTCAGTGCCTGGCTTTTCAGCCAGTGGAACCTGAACCCCTTGATTTCAGATGCGGTTCTTTTTATTAATGAAAGTACAGAGCAGATTGAAAGTGCGCTTTCCCATGTAAAAATCCTGTACATTTCAAATATTCTTGCAAACGCCGACGCCATTGAAAAGATTCCTGAAGTTCTGACGCTGACCGATATCCCTCAGCAAAGGTTGGAACAGATTGCTATTTCTGCCGAAGAAGAGGTGGCCACTATTTCAAAAAGCCTTGGCATTAACTTGAATGAGACTGAAAAAAGCATTTATGAAGATTCCATCACTGCTGAAATAAAAGACCTGGCCCTTTTTTTCGGAACACTTCAGAATCTTTTGCAGGCAAAAGACGTGGAGTCAGTCCTGGATGTCACACAACACGGGCTTAAAATTCTTTTTCATGTTCCAAGGGTGTTTTATTTTCTTCTGGATGAAAAAAAGAGCATTTTAACTGGATTCTGCAGCAGCCAGGACAAATCTCATAAGATCATCCGAAGTATTGCCATACCCTTGTCCGGCAGATCGAGCCTTCCTGTGACCTGTATGCATGAGCAGGCGGTTCAGAACAGCCTTAAGAAAGACGATTCAAGAAAGCCCGCTATTTCCGATCATCAGATCATCCGGCTCCTTGAAACCGAAGGCATGTATTGTGTTCCCATTTATTCATCGGACAAGGCATTAGGGGTGATGGTACTGGGTGTGGATGAAAAAACGGCCCAGGACCTGGATAACAATAAAAGCCTGATGAAACTTTTTTCCAAGCAGGCAGGGGTTTGTCTTCAAAGCATCAGGTTTTATAATGACTATGCGCTTCATATTCATGAAAAGAAGATGGAAGCATATGCCACGCTCACCGATAAGGTGATCCATGAAATCAACAACCCTATTTCAATCATCAAAAATTATATTGAAACCCTGGGGTTGAAGCTGCCGGACAAGCATCCGGCCCAGACTGAGCTTTCCGTGATCGGGGAGGAAATGAGCCGGGTCGCAGGACTTCTGGACAGGCTTAGAAGTTTTTCAAGGCCGCGGATAGAAGGGTTTGAGCTGGTTGATATGAATCAGCTCTGCCAAAGCATCCTTGAAATTTTGAAAAAATCCATCCTTATGCCAAAACAGATTGAAGCTGCCCTCAGCGTTGATCCTGAGCTTCCAAAAATCAAAACAGACCCCAATGGATTGAAACAGATTTTAATCAATCTCATAAAAAACGCATCGGAAGCTTTGGACAAAGGGGGAAAAATTATGGTATCCACACGGTTTCTGGCGGAATCTGCAAAAATCATGATTGATGAAAAGAAAAGGATTCCGGGAAGCATCGAAATTGAAGTTTCCGATGACGGCCCCGGCATTGATGAAAAAATTCGGGAAACCCTGTTTGAACCTTATATAACAACAAAGGCGGGAACTTCCACCTCAGGACTCGGACTTTCCATTGTCCATTCCATTGTGAAAGAATTGAATGGCCGAATCCGCTGCTTATCGGAAAAGGGAAAAGGAACCCGGTTTATCATCACCCTCCCGGTCAATTCATCAAAAAAACAGAGCGACGGGCACCTATAATTGCAGCCGCAAAATAAAATAATTTCCGTAGTTTCCGGTCCGATTGACGTGTTGAAGACCGGTGAAATCATGGTTAAGGAAGGCATGATCCGCCTTGACGACATTGACACGGTGCTTTCCATCCAGAAAAAAAGACAAAATTCAGTAAGTCTTGAAAAAAACCGTCTTTTTGGAATGGTTCTTTGCGACCTGAATCTGATCACCCCCCTGGATAATTATTGTGTTCTTCATAAACATAAAAAGCTGATATCGGTTCAGTCTGCCCTGGTTATAAAAAGAATGCTGTCCCAGGACATGGTGATGAAAACCCTAAAAGAGTCTCAGAATAGCGGCATTCCGTTTCTCAGCAGCCTGATAAATAAAAAACTGATTTTGGCCGCCGCTATGCAGACCCTGTTGTTTGATCTGTTTCATATTCCGTACAGATCCATCAGTGATTTTATTTTTAATGATAAGGACAGGGATATTCTGGTCAGGGTCCTGGATAAACCCACGTCCATGGATAAGAAAATTCTTCCCCTGATGATCAAAAACAATACCCTGCTTTTTGGGATTACCGATCCTGAAAATATCCTGTTCATCCATCAATTGAACGACCGGTTTCCTCAATACCGCTTCAAGGCCATTGTCGCTTTACCCGATAAAAAACCGCTGGATCTGTCTCTCCTTTTAAATTTCAAAACATCCATCCAGGAACCTGAAAAGGAGAAAGATGCTATTTTATCCCTCTATCACCGGTATGAACAGCTCCGGCTTCTGACGGAAAATCCAAAGCGCAGGAACCTTCAGAATGAATTTATAGAATTTATCATCCATCATCACAGGAATCTTATGACGAAATATCAGAGCCACAGCATCGAGTTTACCCTTAAAAAGGATGACACCGGTGTCAAGGTGGTTGCATTTCCGGAAAAATAGGTAAACGATCATGGCCAGAATCATCACCATTACCAGCGGGAAGGGCGGCGTCGGAAAAACCAGTATCAGCCTCAATCTTTCATTGGCCTTAGCTGCTGAAGGGTTTCGGGTCTGCCTTTTTGATGCAGATCTCGGGCTTGCCAATGTGAACATCCTTACCGGCATCTATCCCAAAAAAGATCTGGAGTCCGTCATTTCGGGGCAGTTGAGTTTAAATGACATCCTGATCCGGGACTACCAGGGCATTGATATTATTCCGGGAAGCTCAGGGGTTGAAAAGCTGGCCGACCTGACCCGGACTGAGACGGGAACGCTGATCAGCGCTTTTCTGGATCTTGATGCCTATGATTTTTTCATTTTTGACACCTCGGCCGGTATATCTGCCCAGGTCCTTTCTTTTTGCATGGCTTCCCATGAAATCATCCTGGTGGTCACAACAGAACCCACCTCTCTGACCGATGCTTATTCCATGCTGAAAGTTCTGTCAAAATACGGGTATGACTGTTCCATCAAAGTGATTGTCAACCAGGTCACCGAAGGCAAAACAGCACAAAAATCCTACGCACGCTTAAAACAGACTGTGAGTCGGTTTCTTTCCGCAAAAATAGAACCTCTGGGCATCATTGCATCGGATAAAAATGTCAGGGCTTCGGTGATTTCCCAGACACCTTTTTTCATACTTTTCCCAGGCACTGTTGCTTCAAGGTGTATTTCAGCCATTGCTGAAAAGCTGATCAAAAATCAGCGAAAAACGATGGACCTGCCCCTGGAGTTTTTCTGGGATAACTGTCTGACGTTTCTTGAAAAACATCATCACCGGAAAGACGAAAAAGCCAAGGAAAAAGAAACCACGAAACCGAATACGGATATTCTGGAAAAGATTTCCCAGATGGAATCAAAGCTGACCCTTTTGATAAAAGAAGTGGGGGATATCCGGCAATTTCTTGAAACCCATGTCGTGATGACGGCTAAAAAAGAGGAGCCAGCCTGTCCTGAGCCTGAAGAAATCGTACTTGATTTTGAATCCTGGCTCAACACAAAAAAAGGTTAAAGCTTTATTATTCCTTGTTTGACAAGGAAATTGAAACATGATAATTGCCAAAGCTCAACCAGTGTCTTGGTGGCGGACAGAGGATTCCGTCAGAGAGATCACAACAATAACCGGGGGATATGATGAAATCAGGATGGATCGGAATACTGGCTGTTTTATGTATTGCAACTCAGGCGTTTTCAGCGGACACCAAAGTGCTGAAAACCGACAAAGACAAAATCAGTTACATCATTGGTATTAATATGGGAAACCGTTTTAAAAAGGACGCCATTGATGTCAATACCGACATGTTCATGAAAGGGTTCAAGGATGCCCAGTCAGGGACAAAACCAATGCTTAACGATGAGGAGATGGCGGCTGTCATGACAGTCTTTCAGCAGCAAATGCAGGCAAAACAGATGGAGAAAATCAAGGTGATCGCTGAAAAAAATAAAAAAGCGGGAGACACATTTCTTGCTGATAATAAAAAGAAAGACGGGGTAATAACCTTAAAAAGCGGTCTGCAATATAAGGTGATCACAGAAGGAACCGGCAAGATGCCCAAAGAGTCTGATAAGGTAACAACCCACTATCGAGGCACTTTGGTGGACGGAACTGAATTTGACAGCTCCTATAAACGGGGCGAGCCGGTATCTTTTCCGGTCAACGGGGTTATCCCCGGCTGGACCGAAGCGCTTCAGCTCATGAAATCAGGCTCCAAATGGCAGCTCTTTATTCCTTCCGATTTGGCCTATGGAGAGAATGGTCCGGAAACCATAGGACCCAATGCAACTCTTATTTTTGATATTGAGCTGATATCGGTTGATGAATAAGAAAGAAAAAAGAGCTATGCATCGCGTCATGATCCACCCGGCATCCTACGAAACTTGCAGGGATTCTGTTGATCGTGCTTTTGCACTTTTTCCACAGAAGATTGCCGGGAAAAAAGTGGTGATAAAACCCAATGTACTCCGGGCCTCCCGCGCTGAAGAGCATATTGTTACCTCCCCGGCTTTACTGCGGGCCGTGGTTGAAAAAATTGAAACCCTGTCCCCTGCTCAGCTTATCGTGGGGGATAACCCAGGCTTGTTTAACTATGGGGACAATGAAAACGGTTTTAAAAAAACTGGATTGATGGACGCAGCAAAGGGTTATTACCGAAATCTTGGCAACACAACCCAAAATCTTGCCTTTCATCCTGATTTCATGCCCGAAGTCGGAGTTTCCAAAGAAATCCTGGATGCCGATATCCTGATCAGCCTGCCCAAGTTCAAAACCCATGGTCTTACGGTCATGACCGGGGCTATTAAAAACAGTTACGGGATTCTGCCGGGGGCACAAAAAGCA